>Ga0316227_1001222_pt1 | contig 29236 bp, 18 predicted proteins | sample TBH18019metaG_FD_206012 | JGI IMG/M metagenome (GOLD analysis project Ga0316227, IMG submission 206012) | Freshwater microbial communities from Trout Bog Lake, Wisconsin, USA - TBH18019 | ecosystem: Environmental > Aquatic > Freshwater > Lake > Hypolimnion/Profundal zone | place: USA: Wisconsin... | reverse complement strand
GGCGGGCGTGCCTGACGGGTGCCTGATGATGCCAGCGGCAGCCTGATGTACCCTGCTATCGGCAGGGCTTATGGCAAAACCGAAAAAGAAGTTAACGGCAAAGCAGAAGTCGGAGAAAGCACGTCTCCGGAAGGAATACAAGTGGCTCTTCCTCAATGGGAAGCAGAAGCGGTTCCGGCGGCCTCCCACCATAGACGGGATGGACCTGGACGAATTCATCAGGCGGAATGTCAAGGGACATGAAAACTGACCCCCGGCTGGCCACCACTTTTGACCCCCCAGGTTGTTGGTAATACCGGCTCTTATAGAGCCAGGCGACAGAACTATTGACCCCCCTGAGTAGGACGAACTCACCCCAAATGCAGATGACCATCCTCCTTCTCCGCGCGGGGCTGTCCGGAGCGGAGGCCGTAGGCCGCAGCGGAGGGCAGCCCCGCGCGGGCGGCTCATGAGATGACTCCCTCGCGCATTGGGATTACTCCAGCCTTTCGCTTCTCCCGAAGGCGGTAACTCTCCCCCTTGATGGTCAGGACATGGCTGTGGTGCAGCAGGCGGTCCAGGACGGCCGTGGCGACGACGGGATCGCCCAGGACTTCGCCCCATGCGCCCACGGGCTGGTTGCTGGTGATCAGGAGGCTGCCCTTTTCGTAGCGCTTCCTGATCAGGTGGAACAGGAGATGGCCGCCGGACCGCACCAGGGGCAGGTAGCCCAGCTCGTCCAGGATCAGGAGGTGGGGCCTGGCGAAATGGGCAAGGGCATCATCAAGGGCCCCCCGCTGCTCCGCCAGGGTGAGCTGGTTGACCAAGTCCAGGGCCGTGATGAAGCGGCAACCGTAGCCCTGTTGGATGGATTTACGACCAAGGCCAATGGCCAGGTGCGTCTTTCCCACCCCTGGCGGCCCCAGGAGCAGGATGTTGGTGGCATTGGCCAGGTACCGCCCCGTTTCCAGTTCGGTCACCAGGCGCCGGTCCAGGCTTGGCTGGAGCTCGAAGTCGTAAGACTCCAGGGTCCGGTTCAGAGGGAACTTGGCCAACTGGGTCCGGAGCACGGCCCGTTTCGCATCCTTCGCGGCCACCTCGTCCCCGATGACCTTGTCCAGGAAGTCCAGAAAGCTGAGCTCCGACCGGGCGCCTTCCTCCAGCAGGGTATCCAGGCGGGCTTTCGTACTCACCAGCTTCAACCGGATCAGGTGGCGCTCCAAGCGCTCCATGCGCGGGTCCGTCATACCTCACCTCCCACGACCCGCTCGTAGACGGAGAGGTCCCTGAGGATCCCCACCTGCTGGCTGGGTTTGGGGGAGCGTGGCAGAAACCCCGCGGCGTGCGCGGGATCCTCGATGGATTGGTAGCGGCCCGCGGTCACTTCGTGCTCGGCGATGACCCGGTCCCGCCAATGGACCTGAAGGCGATCCGCCTCGATCACCACCTCCACTGTTTCCCCGAGGAACTGTCCGGGGACGCTATACCGGTTGGTATCCACCTCCACCCGGGCGTCCACGGCCACCTTGCGTAGGAACCGCCGCTGCCGGAGATAGCTAGGGTGGGCGCCCACTGGGCTCAGGGCCGCCTGCTCCGAGCGCAGGAACCGGTCTATGGGCCGCTCGTGGGTGGTCCCGTGGATGCGCTGATCCGCGATTTCGCGCATCCAGTCCACCAGATGCTGGTCCAGGTGGGCATCGTCCGGGAAGGCCAAGCTCCCCATGGCATTTCCTTTCACGTAGCCCACCCCGTTCTCGACCTTGCCTTTGGTCCGGGCCCGGTAAGGCTGGCAGGCCCGTGGTAGGGCTCCCCAATGGCTGCAGAAGGCGGCAAATTCCGGATGGAAGACCGCCTTTCCGCCATGCTGGCGCAGGACCAAGGGCTTGGCATTGTCTGAAAGGATCTCCTGGGGCACGCCTCCGAAGTGACGGAAGGCTCCCTCCATGCCCGCGATCCAGTCCCTCTGCCGCATGGACCCGAACACCATGGCAAAGGTCCGGCGCGAGTAGCCCAGGGTGGCCACGAACACATAGCGCTTCTGCGGAACCCCGCCGATCTCCAGCCACTTCTCCCCGAAGTCCACCTGAAGCTGGCGGCCGGGGGGTGTCTCAAAGCGGATAGTGGCCCGGTCGGTTAGGACCAGTTCTCGCCGAAGGGGCCACAGGACCCGATTGACCGTCCTCAGACTGGCGACGACGCTCCGGGCCAGGAGTTCCTGCCGGATGACATCGCCGTTGTGAACTCCTGCCATGAACCGCTCCCGGATCCAGGCCAGGTGCTCAGCCAGCAGGGTGCCTTTCGCCGGCACGGCATAGGTCCGGTTGGCTCCGCCGCGGAGCCAATCCCGGACAGTGTTCCGGGCCAAGCCCAATTCCCTGGCAATCCGCTTTGTACCCCACCCCAGCCGGCGCAACGTGAATATCTCCCGGACTGCCTCCGATTCCAGCATCTCGGCTCCCTGGTATCTGGAACCAAGTATTTCGTGTTTATTGGCCATCCGGCCCTCCTGTGGAGGGGGGTCAGAAGTGATGGCCAGAGGGGGTCAGTTTCTGATGGCCAATGACACGGGCCTCAGCAGGGGCAGAACATCCTCAGCCAGGGCAAGTTCACTGGTGAGATATCGTTCACCCACGCGGTGCGGGTGATCCGCCGGAAAATGACGCACATAGCGTCTTCCACGCAAAGGTGCTGCGGGAACTCCTTGATAAACGCGTGACGCCAGCCCCCTTTCGCCAGAACCCTCGAGCGGTGCGGCGAAGGGTCAAACCCCGACAAAAATGCAAATTAGTGCATAACGCTATTTATTAGTGCATTTCCCAAATTTCGAGAAAAACCACATTGGCATAAAGAAGCCCGTTGATATTCATCAAATTTGAATGAGTTCTCAGGTTTTTATGGTTTTTTCCACTGAATGGACGAAGCTGCTATGCGAAAATTTTGCGAGCAAACTTCGCCTGGTTCAAATTTTTTTCTTCTCGGGAGGCGAAAGTCGATTGTCGCGCCCGCCGCTTTACACTCGTCCGTGCCCCTTCCTGGCCACCGGCCGACGCAGGGTCCAAACTGGGGGGAACCCCTTCCGCCATCCCGCCTGGACACCGCCCATGAAGATTCTTTGCGCAGCCGACATCCACCTGGGCCGCCAGCCCAGCATGCAAGGCTTCCCGGGACGGACCCTCACCTTCCATTCCGCCTGGGATTTCGTGGTCGACAGCGCCATCCGGGAGCAGGCCGACCTGCTGGTCCTGGCCGGCGACCTGGTGGAACGGGACAACCGCTATTTCGAGGCCTGGGGCCCGCTCAAGGCCGGCGTCACCCGCCTGCTCCAGGCGGGCCTCACCGTTGCCGCCATCGCCGGCAACCACGATTCCGAGATCCTCCCCCGGCTCCACGCCGATCTGGTCCGCGAGATGCCCGCCGAAGCCGGACGGTTCCTGCTCATGGGCCGGCAGGACGGCAAGCTGGGCCACTGGACCCAGGCGGTGGTGACCTGCGGCGCGGAGTCCCTGCGGCTGGTGGGCTGGTCCTTCCCGGCCCACCACCATTCGGCGAATCCCCTGGACGGCTTCCCGGCCCTCCCCGGCGACCTGCCCACCCTGGGCCTGCTCCATGGCGACCTGGACATCCCCCGCAGCAGCTATGCCCCCTTCACCTCCGGCGCGCTCCGCGCCACCGGGATCGACCGCTGGGTGCTGGGCCATATCCACGCCCCCAGCGCTCGTGACGCAGCCCCCTTCTACTGCGGCTCGCCGATCCCGCTCCGGGCCAGCGAAACCGGCGCCCACGGCTGTTTTGCCCTGACCCTCGCCAACCGCGCCTGGTCCGGCCCGGTCCTGGTCCCGGCCGGCATCCGCATTGAAACCCTGGAGGTCCCCCTCACCCCGGCCGACACGGGCGAAGCCGATGTGCAGGCCGCCATCCTCCAGGGCATGCGCGCGGCCATCCGCGTTTGCCAGGAGGGGAACCCAGGGCTGGAAGGCGTGCTGTTCCGGGTGCGGCTGACCGGCGAATCCGCCATCCCGGCCCCCCGGACCACCGACGAGTATGCCCTGGCCCTGGACGGCGTCCACGCCGCCATCCATGGCGAGGTCGAGAATTTCACCCGCCCCCCCAGCAGCCTGGAAGCCTGGCTCGCCGACAAGGGCGCCCGCGGCCTCCTGGCCCGGCTGATCCAGGATCTGGACCAGGGCCTGGTGCCCCAGGAAGCCTGGTCCGACCTGCTCGGCGAGATCGCCCGGCTCGAAACGGAAAGCCGCTCGGCCGGGGCCTTCGCCCCCCTCGACAGCCGCTGGAAGGATGAGACCATCGCTCCGCCCGACTGGTCCCGGACCCTCCTGAGACGGGCCTGCGTGCGGCTCTTCAACGCCATGATCCGAGGGGAAGCCACCCATGCCAGCGCCTAGCTTCCAGTTCGAACAGGTGGACCTGAACGCCATGCGCGGGTTCGAAGGCCAGTCCTTCAAGGTCCAGGGGCTGCGCCCCGGGATCGTGGTCATCCACGGGCCCAACACCGTCGGCAAGAGCACCCTCGCCCTGGCCATGGAACTGCTCCTCTGGCAGCAGCTCGAGGCGCCCGAGGGCACCTTCCTCGGCGCCCGGGTCCGGGTGGGCGGCCATCCCCAGGAGCGCACCCGGATCCAGGACCGCCTCGTGGCCAAGGTCGACGGCCAGGCCGTGGCGGGTTCCGCCTGGATCAGCCCGGAGACCCGTGAGCGCTACCGGCTGTCGCTGACCGACCTGCTCCAGAAGAGCCAGACCAACCAGCCCTTCGGCAAGCATCTGAGCAAGGAGATGTCGGGGGGCGTGGATTTCCCGGCGCTGCGCAGGGAAGCCACGGCCGCCTTCAGCCGCCGGATCGGCGAGACCACCGTCTACAATCAGGCGCAGAAGAGGGTCGATGAGCAGGCCCAGGAACAGAAGGGCCAGGAATCCCTCGAATCCGAGATCCGCCAGCTCGAGGCCGCGGTGGCCACCCTGGACCAGCACCAGCGGGCCGAAAAGCGCCTGACCGCCCTCGACCGGGCCATGGACAGCCTGGAGAGACTGCTGGGCCAGGATGCCGCCCTGGCGCCCTTCGCCGGGCGCGAACCCCTCCTGCTCGCCCTGCGGGAGCACGATGACACACGGTTTCAGGAATACCGGGAGGCCAGGGATGCCGCCAAGGACGCTCTGAGCCTTCTGGAAAACCGGCTGGGCCAACTGGAAGACCAGCTGAAGCCGCTGGACCTCCCCTCGGCCTTGCGGGCGGATCAGCTCCAGGAGACCAGCAAGCTGGCCGCGGATCTCGAGCAGGCCGAGCAGGCCGCAGCCGGCACAGGCGCGGACAGCGCGGAAGCGGAAGCCCTCCTCGCTGATTGGCAGCGCGCCTGTCCCTGGCTGACCGGCACGGAAAGCCTCCCCGAGCTCACCCCTGATGTCCTGGAGAGGGCCCGGAACCTGGCGCGGAGGTTCGAGCAGAGCCAGGGCCTCCTGCACGCTCTGACCCGGCTGGCGGATGACCTGGGCCCGGAGGAGGCTGTTGCCGCAGTCCCGCCCCCGGCTGCCGCCGGCATCCTTGACCAGTGGCTGGACCAGCGGCGTTCCCTGGAAGCCCTGCCCCGGGCCGCGGAGCCCAAGCCCCGATGGGGAGCTGGCGCCTGGCTGCTCCTGGGCGCAGGCCTGCTGGCGGGCCTGGCGGCCGTCGCCCTGGCCCTCCGGGCCGGCGCCTTCCCGGTGACGGCGGCCGTGGCGGCCGCCTTGCTGGGCCTGGTCCTGGGCGCCTTGGGCCTGCGCCCCCGGCCCGTCCAGGGCGCGGACCCCGCCGGCCTCCAGCGCGACCTGGAGACACTCCAGACCCGGTACACGGCCCTCGCCACCCCCGCCTTCGCGCCTGGGGCCTGGACCCCGGCCGACGTGGCCAACCTCGCCGGAGCCATCCGGGGCGGATTGGCCAGGGCCGAGGCCCTGGCCTTGCGCAACGAAGACCGGATCCGCGCCCGCAGACGCAAGGGGGAGGAAACCCAGAGGTGGGAGAGCCTCCGCGCCGAGGCTGCCCAGCTGGCCCTCCAGCTGAACCTGCCCGGCGAGACCGGGGAAGCCTTCGGCGGCTACCTCGAGCTGTTCGTCACCCGGCTCCAGGCCGGCCAAGGCCTTCGCGCCAAGGTGGCCTCCGCCCGGAGCCTCCATGAGCAGGCCACCCACCAACGTGACACGCTCAGGGCCCGGGCCGATGGCCACCTTCATGCGTTCAACCGCAGCCCGGGAATCGATCGCGGCGTGGCCCTGGCCGCCCTGTCCGAGCAGCTGAAAACCGGCCTGGAACTCCAGGCGGAACGGACCCGGGCGCAGGACGGCCTTGCCAAGCTCCGCCAGGACTCCCGCCCGGAACCCCTCGACACCTTCCTGGCCGGCCTGGACCTCCAGGAGCATACCTTCCAGGAAGCCTGGGAAACCCGCCAGCGCTGGCAGCCCCAGATGGATGGCTTCTCCGGCCAGCTCAAACTGGTGGAGACCCTGTTCACCCAGGAAAACCACTGGACCCCGGAACTTCAGGCCCTGGCCGAACGCCATGCCCGGCCCCTGGGGGAGCGGCGGGAGCGCCTCGCCCTGATCCGCGCCGAGCTCCAGACCGAGCTCAGCCGCGCTCAAGAGACCCTGCGGCTCATCACCGAGCAGCAGAACAGCCTGGTCCTCAAACAGAAAATCCTGAAAGACCTCACCCGGGGCGGAACTCTGGCTTCACTCATCCTGGAGCGGGACCTGGCCGCCCAGCAGCTGGAAGCCAGGCGCGTCCAGGAGCTGGAAGGCCGCACCCTGGGCCTGCTGATCGACCGCCTGGAGCGGCGCGGCGCCGACGAGGACCTCAAGCCCCAGCTGAAGCGGGCCTCGGAGCTCTTCCAGAGGTTCACCCACTACCGCTACGAACTCCGCTTCATCAACGACACCTTCATGGCCAAGGAGGGCAACCGGACCCTGGACCTGGCCCAGCTTTCCGAAGCCACCCGGCTCCAGCTGCTCATGGCCGTGCGCCTGGCCTACGTGGAATACCAGGAGGGCCCGGAAGGCATCCAGCTGCCGCTGTTCCTGGACGAAGTCCTGGCCAACTGCGACGACCACCGCGCCGTGGCCATCATCGAGACCATCAAGGTCATGGCCGCCACCGGCAGGCAGATCTTCTACTTCACCGCCCAGCCGGACGAGGTGGAGAAGTGGCGGACCCTCGGCGGCGCGGACATCCAGATCATCGACCTGGCTGAAGTCCGCCAGATGGGCCTCCAGCAGCGCATCCCCCTGCCCGGGCGGGACTGGACCCGCCCCCCGGTGCCGGATCCCGCTGATGCCTCCCTGCTGGAGTACGCCCGGACCCTGGGCGCCCACAGCCCCGCCCTCTGGATCCCCTTGGGCCAGCAGCACGCCTGGCTCGCCTTCGCCGAAGGCGAACAGCGGACCCTGCACGAAGCGCTCCAGGGCGGCCTCGCCACCCTGGGCCAGATGAGGGGCTACCTGGAGGCCCAGCGCGACCCTTCGGCCGAAAGCCTGGTGGCCACCATCGCCATCCTGGAGGAAGCCCAGGCCCAGCTGCAGGCCGCCAGGCCCCGCCCGCTGACCGCCGCCGATCTGGCGCAGGCGGAGATCAAGGGCTTCGGTGACAAGACCAGCCTGCTGGAGTGCTTCAGCCGGTGCGGGGGCGACCCGAGGCGGCTGCTGGCGGCGCCCATCGCCGATGTGGGGCCGAAGAAGGTCGGCTACCTCAAGGACTGGCTCCAGGCCGGCGGCTACCTCCAGGACCAGGAAACCCCGGCGGAGGAGATCCTGGCCGGACTCAAGGGCCGCTATTCCTCCAGGCTCGGGCTGACCGCGCCCGGGTGGCTGGCGGTGGAGCGGTTCGTGCTGGCGGCCGGTCAGCAAGAGCCAAGTTTCGCCTAGTCACCCCACAGCCCTGCCCCCCGGGACCCCCATGATCCAACTGAGCTTCAGCCATCGCACCGAGAACCTCCTGGCCACCCTGGCCGCCGACCTCGCCGACTACCGGGCCCGCAAGGGCCCCTGGGCGCCCCTGCACCTGGTCCTGCCGAACCCCTGCGTCAAGCAGTTCGTCCTGGAAGGCCTGGCGCGGGGCCTCGGCGTCGTGGCCAACCACACCACCTCCTACCTGGAGGGCTTCTGGCGCAACAGCCTGCCCCGGACCGACCCGCCCATCCAGCTGCTGGACCGCGCCGCCATCCAGGGCATCCTGCTGTCCCTGTTCCAGGAGCCCGCACTGCTGGAGGACCCGGAACTGGCCCCGGTGCGCGCCTACCTGGCCGCCGAACCCCGCGATCTCAAGGCCGTCCAGCTCTCGGCCGAGCTGGCCCGGTGCTTCGAGGCCTACCTGCTCAAGCGGCCGGCCTGGGCCCCGCTGTGGCAGCAAGGCCGGCCCGCCGCCGCCCATGCCCCCGAAGCCCTGGAAGCCTGGCAACGCCGCCTCTGGCGCGAGCTGCACGCCCGGATCCAGGCCGCCCGCACCCGCAAGCGCCTGCTCACCTTCCCGGAATACGTGGCCGATCCCGCCTTCGCCGAGGCGGCCTTTCCCGAGGAGGCGTTCTTCTTCGGCATCGGACCCATGGCAGAGATCCACCACACCGCTTTCGCCCGGCTGGCCAGGCGCTGCGAGGCCCGGTTCTACCTGTGGAACCCCAGCCGCGAACACTGGGACGACATCCGCAATCAGTGGGGCCAGGCCGACGACAGCGACGACCCCTTCCACCTGGAGGGCACCGGCCACCTGGCCCTCCAGCGCTGGGGCCGCCCCGGCCGCGAGCACATCCGCGAAGTGCTTCAGCTCGCCAGCACCGACCGCCTGCGCACCCGATGGGACGCCCCCGCGCCCGCCACGCTGCTGGAGCACCTCCAGCACAGCATCATCACGCTGGGCACCGACCCGGCGCCCCCGCTGCCCGCCGAAGCCGATGCGTCCCTGCGCATCCACGCCTGCACCGGCCTGCGCCGGGAGGCCGAGACCGTGGCCAGCGCCGTCTGGCAGACCATCCTCGACGGCAGGGGCGCCGTGCGCTTCTCCGACCTGGCCGTGGTGCTGCCCGACGCCGGCAAGGCCGAATACCTGGACCACCTGCGGGTGGCCTTCGCCAGTACCCGCAACATCCCGTGGGAACTGGCCGACGAGGCCCCGGGCCTGCTGCGGGAGACGGTGGAAGCCGCCCGGCTGCTCCTGGCCCTGGCCCGCACCGAACTCACCCGGGCCGACGTGGTCTGCGCCCTCACCCACCCCGCCCTGCGCCGCCGGTGGGCGGAATTGCCGCTGGAAAACCTGCCGGACTTCTGTGACCGGGCCGGCATCGTCATCCGCTTCGGCGCCGAGGACACCGTCGGCACCGACCAGGAAGGCGGCCTATGGACCTGGGAACGGGGCCTGCGCCGCACCGCCCTGGGCCACTTCCTGGGCGCCCCGGACGACCAGCCCATGGACCTCCCCCCGGCCCGGCCGGTGGCGGACGCCCCGGACCTGGCCTTGTTCCTCCGGGCCCTGCTCCAGGACCTCCGCCGCCTCGCGGGCCTGCGCCAGTCCCCCCGGGAGTGGGTTCCCACCTTGAGCAGCTTCCTGCGCGCCTACCTTGGCCATCCCGATGGCGCCCGGGGCGTGGAGGATGAGCAGAACGCCCTCACCCAGGTCATCGGTGCCCTGGCCAAGCTGGGCGAGCTGGAGCTGCCCGGCCTGGCCAGGCCGCAACTGGCCTTCCGGGAAGCCATGGTCCTGGCCGGCGCCGGCCTGGAAGGCCTGGTCACCGAGTCCCTGTCCCGCCTGGGCCGGGGCGTGGTGGTGGCCACCCACGGCTCCCTGCGCGGAATCCCCTTCCACACCCGGTTCCTCATGGGCCTCGCCGAAGGCGCCTTCCCCCGCGCCGCGCCGCGCGACCCCATGGACCTCACCGCCTGCAAGCGCAAGCCCGGCGACATCAGCCCGGCCGAGCAGGACCGCTACCTGTTCCTGGAATCCCTCATGTCGGCCCGCCAGGCCCTGGTGCTCAGCTACATCGGCCGGGACGCCCTCACCGGGGAGGAACTGCAGCCCAGCCCCCTGATCCTGGACCTGCGCGACCTGCTGCTCCCCACCCTGGGCGACGACTGGGATGCCCTGACCATCCACCATCCCCACCACCGCCACGACCTGGCCTGCTTCCCTGAACTGGGCGGCGCCGCCGGCCTCCCCCCCAGCCACTGCCCCGCCGCCCGGGCCGAGGCCGAAGCCGTGCTCCTGGGCGTTTCCCTGCGCGCCGCCGCACACGTGGTGGACCTGCCCGCCGACCGCGACCTCTGGCATCTGGCGCCCGGAGCCCGGGCCGCCCTGGACGCCTGGGCCGGCCCCCTCGAGGCGCCGCCGCCCGCGGCCCCGGTGCCGGACCGTCTGAAGCTCTCCATCGCCAAGCTGCGCAAGTGGCTGGAGTGCCAGATCCAGGGCGGCGCCGCCCTGCGCCTGGGCCTGCGCGAAGAGGACGAGGACGGCGCCGACCTGGCCGAAGAGCCCATGGCCGCCGGCCCCAGGGACCTGGGAGCGCTGCGCAAGGCCGCCCTGTGGCTGGCCGTGGCCCAGGGCCTGGACGCCGGCGCGGCGCTGGACCGCCTGCACCGGGTCGAGGTGGAGGCTGCCCGCATGCCCACCGGATTCCTGTTCAAGGCGACCAGGACCCTGACCTTGCGCACCGTCCAGGGCTGGCTCCAGCTGCTCGGCAACTCCGCTCCGGTCCGGCACCGGTTCGGCGGCGATCCCTCCAGCCGCGCCGGCTCCCTGGCGGTGGAGCCCCACCAGCCCCTGGCCCTCGACCTGACCCTGGACGGCAGACCGGTCCTGGTCCAGCTGGAGGGCAGCACCGAACCCATCCAGGACGGCTGGAGCCTGCTGCCCAGCACCCAGGACTGCCCCACCCCCAGGCGCGCCATGAAGCCCAAGGACCGCCAGGCCCTGCTCCGGGCCTGGATGGACCACGTGCTGCTCGCCGCCGCGGGTCTGGGCCCCCACCTGGGCGGCAAGGTGCTGAACGCCCCCAGGGATCCGGCCAACGCCGGCGCCTGGACCGCCCGCGCCCCCGAGCTCACCCGGGAAGCCGCCCGGACCCAGCTCGCCGAGTGGGTCACCGCCGCCATGACCGAGCGCCGCTGGACCCTGCAGCCCCTGGAGGCCGTCCTGGAAGGCCTGGACGACGCCAACGTCACCTCGCTCGGCCCCTGGGTGGAGAAGGCCCTGGACAATGAACGGGTGGGCTTCAGCTCCACCTACGGCCCGCTGCCCCGGGTGGCCCGGTCCGAGGCCACCCCCGTGGAGCCCGGGTGGCGGCAACTGGCCGCCCAGCGCCTGGGCAGCTACCCCGAATGGAGCAGGAAGTGGGAGGCCGTCCAGTGAGCCGCTATTCCAAACCACCCCTCCTGGCCAGCCTCCCCCCCCGCAGGGGCGTGGTCCAGGCCAGCGCCGGCACCGGCAAGACCTACCTGCTCGAGCGGATGGTCGTGGACTTCCTGCTCCAGGAAGTGCCCCTGGAACAGATCCTGGTGGTCACCTACACCGACAAGGCCGCGCTGGAGCTGCGCACCCGGATCCGCCAGATGCTGGACACCCTGGTGGCCCTGGGCGCCGACCCCGGCCCGGTGGCGGACCCCGCCTGGGAGATCGGCGAGCCCCAGCGCGCCCTGCTGCGCCAGGCCCTGCGCAGCTTCGACCAGGCCACCATCTCGACCATCCACGGCTTCTGCCGGCGGATCCTGGTGGAAGGCGCCTTCGAAGGCGGCAGCCTGCTGCGCCAGGAGCTGGCCGACGGCGCCAAGCTGTTCGAACAGGCGTTCCGGGAGCTGGTCCGGCTGAAATTCCAGCACGAACCGTCCGCCAGGGCGATGTTCGAGGACGTGCTTGCGGCCGAGTGGTCCATGGACGATCTGCACGGCCTCCTGGACGAGGCCAGCAAGGAGCGGGGCCGGATGCTGCCCGACCCCGCCCCCCTCGCCGGCGTCCTGGCCCGGTTCGACCCCGCCTGGCTGGACGGGGACGGTCTCGCCGTCGAGCTCAGGAACCTGACGGTCCACGGCGGCACCCGCAACGCCGCCCTCAAGCGCATCCCCATCCTCAAGGAACTCATGGCAGGTCAGCCCTCCCCGTTCGCCTTCCTGCGCGGCTGGGATTTCACCGGGCTCCGGGACTGCTGCCTGAAACTCGCCCCAGGCCCCGGCCTGCGGCTCGGGCAGTGGCTGGAAGCCACCCAGGGCGACAGCCTCCCGGCCGGGAACCTCGCGGTCCAGGCGTTGCTGCCGCCCATCCGGGCCAAGGTCGCCGAGTTCAAGGCCGCCGAGGGCCTGTTCGACCACGACGACACCATCCTGCAGGTGCTGCGCGCGCTCCAGGGACCCAGCGCCCGGACCCTGGTGGACCGCATCCAGGCCAAGTACCGCATCGCCCTCATCGACGAGTTCCAGGACACCGACCAGGCCCAGTGGCAGATCTTCCAGTGCCTGTTCGCCGGCGAAGGCCAGCGCCTGTACATCATCGGCGACCCCAAGCAGGCCATCTACGGCTTCCGGGGCGGCGACCTGCCCACCTACCAACAGGCCCTGGCGGCCATCCTGGCCGGCGCCGAGCCCCTGGAGCTGCGGGACAACTTCCGTTCCACCCCCCAGGTGATCGAAGCCTACAACGACCTCTTCACCGGAGGCGCCACACCTGAGGAGCGGTTCTTCCGGGACGGGACCATCTATCCGCCCGAGCGGGCCGTGCGGTGCGGCAACCCGGGCCTGCGCGCCGTGACCGGCAGCGGCGACCCGCTGCCCCCGGTGCGGATCCTGCGGATGGACACCCTGACCGGCGGCAAGTCGCTGCAGCGCCGGGTGGCCGCGGTCCTGGCCCGGGAGATCTGCGACGTGGTGACGGCCGGCGTGCAATTCCAGGACAGCTCCGCCCCGGAGCGCACCCGCAAGCTGCATTACGGCGACGTGCAGGTCCTGGCCGGCACCCTGAAGGAAGGCCGCCTGGTCGCCCAGGCCCTGGGCCGGATCGGCGTGCCCTGCGTGGCTTTCAAGCAGAAGGGCCTGTTCCAGAGCGACCAGGCCCGGGACCTGCTCGACCTGCTCCGGGCCGTGGCCGACCCCGGCGACCCCGGCCGCCGGGCCCGGGCCCTGCTGACGCCGTTCTTCGGCTACCGGCCGGCGGACCTGGACGGCCTGCCCGCCCTGCCCGAGGACCATCCCGTGCTGCGCAGGCTCCAGGACTGGCACCAGCTGGGCCGCCGGCGCCAGTTCCCGCAGCTGCTGGACGCCATCCTGGAGCGCAGCGGCCTTGTCCGCCGGCTCCGCCTGGCCAGCGGCAACGAGCGGGCCCTCACCAACTTCCTCCACCTCGCGGAGCTGCTTTCAGCCGCCGGCAGCCACGGCGCCGCCGACCTGGAAGCCCTGGTGCGCCTGCTGAACCGCTGGGTGGAGGGGCTGGAGCTGCCCCCCGGCGAGGACACCGAGCTGCAGCGGCTGGAAGGCCAGGACCGGGCCGTGCAGATCCTCACCCTCCACGCCAGCAAGGGCCTCGAGGCCGGAATCGTCGCCGTGATGGACCTCGGCAAGGGCAAGACCCCCTCGCTGTTCCGGTTCCACCAGGACGGCCAGCGCTGCTACACCCTGGGCGACACCGGCAAGGCCGCCTTCCAGGGCCCCATCCTCGAGGAGGCGAACGGCGAGCGGGAGCGCCTGATGTACGTGGCCCTGACCCGGGCCAAGGTCCAGCTCATCCTGCCCTGTTTCCTGGTGGACAAGGCCGATGGCAGCCCCAGCCATCCCCCCGGCGCCTACCAGGTGGTCAACCGCCGGTTGCGCCCCATCGCCCAGGACGACGCCTACCGGCCCGATCTGTACAGCCGCGCCGACGTGGCGCTCGCCGAAGACACCGGCCCCCTGGCCGAGGCGGTGGACCTGTCCGGCTGGACCATGCCCGCCCTGCCCGCCGGCCCGGTCCACGACTACGCCCGGGCCCGCCTTGCCGCCCGGCCCGCCTTCACCACCTCCTATTCCGCCCTCGAGCGCCACCTCAAGCACCGGGCCGCCCCCGCCGACGCCGTTCCCGTGGACCTTGAGCCGGACGCCCCGGAGGCCCAGGCCCGCTGCTACGCCCTGCCCCGGGGCTCCCAGACCGGCCAGGCCATCCACGAGCTGATCGAGATCGAAGACCCCGCCCGAGCCATGGCCCAGGATTTCGCCCCGTGGTGGCAGGAACCCGAGCGCAGGACCCGGGTGCGCACCACCCTGGCCGTGCACGGCCTCGCCGCCCAGTGGGACGAAGAGGCCGCCCGGATGGTCCATGGCGCCCTGACCGCGGCCCTGCCCACCCTGGGCGGAGCCGCCGCGCCCCTGGGCGCGCACCAGCACCTGCTGCGGGAGATGGGCTTCCTGGCCCGGTTCCTGGACACCGGCGACTTCCTCAGCGGCTACATGGACGCCGTCTACCAGCGGGACGGCCGCGCCTACTTCCTGGACTGGAAGACCAACACCCTCCCCGGCTACGACCTCGCCCACCTGGCGGCCTGCGTCGCCGAGCACTTCACCGTCCAGGCGAAAATCTACACGCGGGTCCTGCTGGACTTCCTGGGAATCCTCGACGAGGCCGGCTATGAGCGGAGCTTCGGCGGCATCCACTATGTCTTCCTGCGGGACAGCCCCGCCGCCGTGCACACCTTCCGCCCCACCTGGACCGAGATCCAGGGCTGGGAGCGCGACTTCCGCGAGCTTCACCAGATGGTGGCCCATGTCTGACCTCACCCTCCCCCCCATGGGCGGCGTCCTCGCCGGCGCCACCGCCCCGCGCGTCAAGGGCTGGCAGCGGGCCCTGGGCGCCCTGCACCTGCCGGAGGGCGCCTTGGCCATGGCCGACGAGCTGGCCCGCATGGCCGAAGACCTCGACCCCGCCGCCCGCCAGGACCTCACCCTGCTCCTGCTGCTGCTGCTGGCCGAGCAGGGCCGGGGCAGCACCTACCTGCCCCTGGACAACCCCGAACAGACCACCCGGGACATCACCCTGCTCGAAGGCCGCGGCGGCGTCCCCTGGGAGCGGCTCAAGGCCCTGCTCGACCGGCCCGAGCTGGCGCCCATCGTCGGCGGCGCCGCCTCCCCCCTGGTCCGCATCGGCGAACGCCTGTCCAGCCGGCGTTACCACCGCTCCGAAGCCAGCCTGGCCAAGGCCCTCCAGGAACGCCTGGCCCAGCCCCCCGCCCACTCCAGCATCGACGAGCGCCTGCTCACCACCCCCGAGCTCCTGTCCGACGAGCAGCGCCAGGCCGTCCAGCTCGCCCTGGACCACTCCCTCGCCCTGGTCACCGGCGGCCCCGGCACCGGCAAGACCTCCATCGTGGTGGCCATGCTCCGGGCATGGCTGCACGACGGCGTGAGCCCCGACGCCATCCTCCTGGCCGCACCCACCGGCAAGGCTGCCCAGCGCATGGGCCAGTCCATCCGGGACACCCTGCTCAAGCTCCCGGAGTCCGGCCGGGACCCCCGGGACCAGGCCCTGCTCACCCGCGCCAGCGAGCCCCAGACCCTGCACCGGCTCCTGGGCTGGCACCCCGGCCAGGGCACCTTCCGCCACCACGCCGGCAACCCCCTGGCCGCCAAGGCCGTCATCGTGGACGAAGCCAGCATGATCGGCCAGGAGCTCCTGGAAGCGCTGCTCCAGGCCCTGGCCCGCGACACCACCCTCGTCCTCCTGGGCGACCCCGACCAGTTGCCCAGCGTCGACGCCGGCCAGGCCTTCCGGGACCTGGTCCGGGCCCTGCCCAAGTCCACCCGGCGGCTGGAGCACAGCTACCGCATGGCCGCCGGCGGCGCCCACATCCTGCTCGTCTCCAGGGAAGTCAACGCCGGCAGGATCACGGACCTGTGGCAAGGCCCCCAGGCCATCCCCCAGCGCGCCCGGGCCGGCGACCTCACCCACCAGGGCGTCGAGCTCCTCACCCCCGCCGTCCCGGTCCTGGCCGACTTCCTGACCCGGTGGATGGCCGAGCGCATCTGGACCCGGGCCAGCGGCCAGAGCATCGAGCCGCTGCTCTTCCCTCCCCTCAAGGCCCCCGGGGACGGCGCCCCCTGGTCCGGCGAAGACCGCCAGCGCATCCAGTCCCTGGTCGCCAACTACGACCGCAGCCGCATCCTCTGCCCGGTGAACACCGGCCCCGAGCTGATGGAAGTGGATGGCCTCAACGGCTTCCTCCACGACCTCGCCCTGCAGAACGCCAAGGACCAGCTGGAGACCACCCCCGGCATCATCGTCGGCGAGCCCGTGATGGTGCTGCGCAACGACTACCGGCGTTCGCTCTTCAACGGTGACCAGGGCGTCGTGATGATGGTGCGGCGGGACGGCGCCGACCGGCCCGAAGTGTTCTTCCCCCGGGGGGACGGTTTCGTGAGCTTCCCCTTGGCCGGCATGCGCGAAGATCTGACCCTCTCCTACGCCATGACCGTGCACAAGGCCCAGGGTTCCGAGTTCCAGCGGGTGGCGCTGGTCGTGCCCGAGATGGACGGCGAGTTCGTGACCCGGGGCATCCTCTACACCGCCCTGACCCGGGCGAAACAGTCGGTCACCATCATCGCAAGCCCCGAGGTATGGGAAGCGGGCGTGCTGCGGCAGGAGCGGCGATGGAGCAACCTGGGGCAGAGCGTCAGCGCATTCGCTGCCCCGCCTGAGGTGGTGTAGGACGGTCCGGTCGCCGATCCTTCATTTTGATTTGATCATGCTGTAATGCCAATCGCTTGATATTTTTCAACTTACTGAGCACAAGCGAGTTAATCATCTGGCACCAACCCTGCTTTCTTCGGCCCATGGAGCATACCCATGGACGGTGAGCCAAGAACCGACGCCAATGATGTGGGCACGGAGCCGGCCCCGATGCCGCTGCAAGGCAAGCCGAACCCACGTCACGCGGCGATCCGCAGCGCGCTTGAGCAGCGCCGTGGCCATGACGCCGGGACCAGCGCGATCGCCGAGGCGGCCATGGCCCTTTCGCGTGAAGTAACCGATCGCCTCACCCCCATGATCGGCTCCCGGGGCGTCGACGCCATCATCAGCCGATCCCTGCAATTGACGACCCCTGCTTTCCCGTGGTTGGGACTGGCGGGGGAGCATCTGGATGGCGTGGGTTCCCTGGCGAGCTTCAAGGCGCGCCTGGAGGCCCGCGACCCGATGGCGGCCACCGAAGCGAGCGTGGCCCTGCTGGTGGCCTTCACCGATATGCTGGTGACCATGATCGGCGCGTCGTTGACCGACCGGTTGCTGGATCCGATATGGGCACCTCCGGCACCCGCGTCCGCGAAGGAGAACGCGTCATGAGCCAGAATGTCAGCATCAGCCTGCTCGCCACCGGTGTTCCTGGGCTCGATGCCATTCTGGGGGGCGGCCTTCCGGAATTCTCCTTCAACCTCATCGCCGGGCAACCCGGTTCCGGAAAGACCACCCTGGCGCACCAGCTGATGTTCGCCCTGGCGACCCGCGAGCGGAGGGCGCTGTTCTTCACCGTGCTCGGCGAACCGCCCTTGAAGATGCTGCGCTACCAGCAGCAGTTCTCGTTCTTTGATCCCGGGCGGATCAATGACACGATCCGCTTCGTCAACCTGGCCGATGCGGTCACTTCCGGTCGTCTTGACGAGGTGCTGGCCAGGATCCTGAAGGAGGTGGAGGCCTTTGCCCCGGGGCTGGTGTTCGTCGATTCCTTCCGGTCCCTCCTGTTGGAGGCGAGCCCCCATGCCAAGGGCGGCATCACCCCGCAACAGTTCCTCCAGAGATTGGGGATCCAATTGAGCAGCTGGCAGGCGACCACCTTCCTGATCGCGGAGGAGCCTGCCGCGGGCGACAGCCAAGCCATTTTCACCGTGGCGGACGGCCTGCTGAGCCTCAACCAGAGCGTCTACCGCAACTCCATGGTGCGCAAGATCCAGGTGCTGAAACTGCGCGGCCAGGCCACCAGCCCCGGGATCCACACCTTCCGCATCACCGGCTCCGGGATTGAAGTCTTTCCGTCGGCGATCGTGCCCGGCGATACCGAGGCCGGGCCGGCCACCGCCACCGCCCCGCGGCGGGATGGCCGTCTGGCCATGGGCATCCCGGGGCTCGACGCGATGCTGGGCGGCGGCCTGCCTTCAGGCTACTCGCTCCTGGTGGCCGGGCCTTCCGGGTCAGGCAAGACCATCCTCGCCACTGCCTTCCTGGCCGAAGGTGTCCGCCTGGGCGAACCGGGCGTGATTGTCGCGTTTGAACAGACCCCGAGTCAGTCCTGGACCCGCACCATCGACGACCTGGTCCGCAGCGGCAAGATCGGCCTGATCAACACGCGCCTGCTGGATCTGTCCATCGACGAAATCGTGCAACGCCTGGTCGACCTCATCCACCGCATGAAGGCCACCCGGGTGGTGATCGACTCCCTGTCGGGGTTCGAGCTGGCGGTGGCGCCAACCTTCCGTGAGGATTTCCGCGAGTCCCTGTTCCGCATGGTCTCGGTGCTTTCGGGTCTGGGCGTCACGGTGCTGATGACCTCGGAGCTGGAAGACCGCTACACCGATTTGCGCTTCAGCCCCAACGGCTCGGCTTTCCTTACCGATGCGATCATCGTCCAACGCTATGTGGAGCTGGGGAGCCGCCTGAATCGCGTCCTGGCTGTGGTCAAGGTGCGTGGCAGCGACCATAGCAACGAAATCCGCCAGTATGAAATCACCCGGGAGGGTATCGTGATCGGCGCGCCCTTGAGCGAGTACGCGGGGTTGCTTGGCGGAAAGCCGACTCTGGCAGCGCCTCTTGAATCAGGGCGAAGGCGATGACCGGGATGAGGCGCCCAGAAGATTTGAGCCCGGAGGGCAAGACTGTCGCGTTCAACGCCCGGGAGTTGCGCGAAGCCAACGCAAGCCTTGTGGTCGCAACGCTCCATGCCCGGTCCATGGCGACGGCCTCTCAGCAAGCCGCCGACCGGGTTCGGGAAGCGAATGAAAATCTCGTCGTGGCAACGGTCCATGCTCAAAGAATGGCCGAACAAGCCGACCAGGCCACGGAGCAGTTGGCGTACCGGTCCAAGCTTGAAGCCCAGATCGTGGAGGCCCAGAAGCTGGAGACCATAGGCGTGCTCGCCGGGGGGGTCGCCCACGATTTCAACAACCTGATCACGACCATCATGGGCTACACCGACTTGGGCCGCCTGGCGCTGGCATCGGGCGGCAACCCGGCGCATTGCTTCGAGGCCATCGACAAGGCGACCAGGAAGGCCCAGGAACTCACCCGCCAGCTGATGGCCTATGCCGGCAAAGGGGAGCGCAGGGTGGAGGAGGTGGATCTCGGCATTGTGGCCAAGGAGGTGGCCCACATGCTCAGGATTTCCCTGCCGGTGAATGTGGCCCTCCACTGCGATCTGGCGGACCGGATCCCCTTCGTCAAGGGCGACCCCACCCAGATCTTCCAGATGGCGATGAACCTGCTCACCAATGCCTATGAAGCCTGCCCGACCAGCGACCCGGGCCGGATTACGCTCAGGACCCGCTCCCAGCAGGTCGATCCGGACGCCCTGGACTCCGGCGGGTGGGTGCTGTCGCTGGCCCCGGGCCGCTATGCGACCCTGGAAGTGGACGACAACGGGATTGGCATGACCCCGGAGATTCTTGGGCGGATCCTCGACCCCTTCTTCACCACCAAGCCGACCGGCCACGGTCTGGGACTGGCCGCCGTGACCGGCATCCTGCGCAGTCACGGCGGCGGGCTCAGGGTGGTCAGCGAGCCTGGCCGTGGCTCGTCCTTCACGCTGTTCCTGCCGGCGATGGCGGGGCCGAGGTCGCTGCCGGGCCTGGAGTCCAAACCTGGCTGGCGCGCTGAGGGGAAGCTGCTGATCGTGGAGGCTGAACCGGCGGCCCGGAAGCTGGCCCGACACCTCGCGGAGCAACTGGGCCTCACTGTCGTCGAGTCTTGCGATGGTCCGGCGGCGGTGGCGATCTTCCGCCGCCGCCATGGCGAGTTCGCCATGGTGATCATGGCGCTCGACCTGCCGGGAATGGGCGGGGAGGCAACCTTCCGGGCCATGCAATCCATCGATAGCCATGTCCCGGTGGTGCTCAACAGCGGCTTCAACGTGCCGGATGCGGCCATTCCCATCGAGGGTCTGGCGGGTCGCATCATGACACCCTTCCGGGCCGCGGAATTCCAGGGCTTCCTGAAGCGGGCGTTGGGCGCTGTGTCCACCGATAGCCCTACGCCATTCTGCTGAACGGATTGCCACGAGGTCACCCGCCATGAAGGACAGAAGTCCCAGCCGCCGAACGGGAGTGCCCAGGCGGAGGCTTGGGGCCAAGTCAGCGGTGACGGGTTCGGGGACCTTGGCCGAGCGCGAAGCCGCTATCCTGGCCAAGGAAAAGGCGTGCCACCGTCTTCGGAAAGCCTTGGACCTGCGCGATGTCAACGTCGACCGGCGCGAGCTAGCCGCCGACCGGCGTGAAGCGGCCAATGAGCAACGTGAGCTGGCCCTGCTGCCCCAGGAAGGGGCCGTGAAAGCCAGCGCGCGCGCCGTGGTCCGGATCCGCAGGATGAACGAGCGCCTGGTCCTGTCCACCGTCGACGCGCAGACCCGGGCCGAGGCCGCAGAGCAGGTCACGGCATTGATGTCCCAGGCGGCCCAGCACGACTGCCTCACCGGTCTGGCGAACCGGGTGCTTTTGGCAGACCGGCTGGAGCTTTCGATCGCCTTCGCCAGGCGCCTGGGCCATCGGGTCGCCCTGCTTTTCCTTGACCTGGACCACTTCAAAGAGGTCAACGACACCCTGGGCCATCCCGCGGGCGACCTGCTGCTGCAGTCGACCGCCAAGCGCCTTCAGGCCTGCGTTCGCCGAACCGATACCGTCTGTCGCCAGGGCGGCGACGAATTCGTCATTCTGCTGTCGAAGGTCAGCAAGGTGGCGGACGCGGTCCTTACCGCCCGGAAGGTGATCGCCGCCATGACCAGGCCCCATCTGATCAGCGGCCACCAGGTCTCCGTCACTGTGAGCATCGGGATCAGCATCTTCCCGGACGACGGGGCCGACGCCGAATCCCTGGGCCAGGCTGCCGACACGGCAATGTATCAGGCCAAGCGGAATGGCCGCAACGGCCTCCAGGTGGCTGCCCAGTCCCTGGCCGAACCCTTGAGAAAGCGGGGCCGGACCACCAAGCATTGAGTCGGCCTCAAGCGTTCTCCTTCGGCTGCTTCACCTCATGGGCGATGCGGGAGATCGTCTTGGCAATCTCCTCAGGGGTCTGGATGAAATCCACAAACCCGGTGGCGATGGCACTCTCAGGCATATCGGGTTGCCGAGCCGTGTCAAGTCGTTGGGCGATCGTGATACCACCGGCTTCCTTGATGTCGCGGAGCGCGATGGCACCGTCACCGTCGTAGCCTGAGACAATGACCGCAATCAGCTTGCCATCCCAGTTCTCCGCAAGGGAGTGCAGAAAGACGGTGATGACGTCGGGCCACCCCCGCGGCTTGGATATTGGCTTCAGGATAAAGTCGCCGTCCAGCACGTGCAGATCCCGGCGCTCGGGGATGATGAACACTCGGTTGGGACGGATAAGCAACTTATCCGTTATCAGTTCGACCGGCATCGTCGTGAAGCGAGGCAGGATCTCGTGGAGTTGAGTGGCAAAAGTCCTGACGTGATTGACGATGACAATGGCGACCCCGAGGTCATCCGGCAAACCATGCAACAACTTGGTATAGGCATCAAGACCACCTGCGGACCCGCCGACGCAAACGATGGGGAAATCCCGGGCCTTAAGGGTTGGGCTCATCGGACGGCCCGGTATTCCGTTGCAGGCGGGGCAACCTTCGCTGAACCGCTGTTCTCGAAGGTCGAAAATAACCAAGTCGGGATGATGACCAGGGGAAGGGCCTGATCACTCCAGAACGGGGCGGCAGCTTTAGGGTTGCCCGCGGCAGTTCCACCAGACCCGGGGAACCAGGCCTTTGCCGGCGGTTCTTCGGCCATGGCCAGGGCGTGGCCACGCCTCGTCCAGGGGGGGCCGGTACTGTGCCTGGCAACCTTGATCCGACCTTGCAAGATCGATCTAAGGTCACGGGAACCCCGCCGGGCGCCAGCGGGAGGATCCCCGTCATGGCCGCCCACCGGTATCAGGATGCGAACCGGCGGGAGGCCCGCAGTGCCGGCTTGCCGGCTGAGCCGGTCAAGCTCCGCCGCCCTCCGAGCCATCTGCCTGCTCACTTCGGCTTGCCCGGTCTGTCTGCAAGCCAGGAGAGTGGCCACAGCGATGGCTCCCACCAGGTGACGAGAGAATCGGATTGCGATCATCGCCGGATCCATGAGGACAGGGAGCGAGCGTCGGGGAATGTCCCCTTCAGCCGTCCACGTGGCGGCGGGGTTCACGCCGCCGATGGTGGTTTCTCTGGTGATGCTGCCGGGCCCGGTCTTCTCCGGGCCTTTGGTCATGCTGCGAGAAACCGGCATATTGGCTCTGCTGGCCCTGGTCGGTGAGGTCGAGGATTTCCGGGAACCCCATCGGGTTCGAAGCTTGGGCTGGGAGCAGGAAACTCACGGCCAGCATCGCGGCTATAACAAGAGCGGGTTTCTTCATGGTCGGGGTCCTCCCAATCTAATTGGTAATATGGATACTCATAAAGTGGAGAAAGCCTGAGCCGCCGTTCTCCACGAACCAGTGCCCGGACCGCATAAAGGCATGGTGCCGGAGTTCAGGAGTCACCTGATAAACCTCACACCGTTCCCCCTTCACCACCAGGAGTGGACTGCCGTTGATGGTTTCTAAAGCTAGGGTGGTCATGGAAGCTCCCGGCTTCCGGTCGAATCGAGCCTGGACCGGTTGGCCAAGGAACGAGCATCATTTGGACCAAACAACAAGGGCCATTAAATTAATAACTTACGAAATCCTGATAGTTTCAGCATATGTTGAAATGATCAATATGAACCCTATGGCAATTCAATTTGAATGACCCCGATGGATCTCGTATTGCCAAGCAGGCGAAGTAGCTCGGAAGTTACCCTCAAGCCCCCCATAATCATGACAATGGTAGTTATACTTCGGAGCCCGGCCAATGCCCAAAGCCCACCTCGACTTGTCCCAACGCATGACCACGCCCTGGGCGGCCTTCGCCCTGGCCGTGACCGGCGGCGCGCTTATGGCGCGGGACGTGGAGCCGCTGTTCCGGCTGCTGGGCGTGTTCGCGGCCCTGGCCGGGGGCATCCTGCTGGCCGCGCGCGCCCGGCAGGGCCGCACCACCATGGCCCAGGTGCTGGCCGTGATCCCGGTGGAGGACAAGGGCGACGCCCTGCTGCGCAAGCTGCCCAAGGCCTGGGCCGCCCTGGAGGAGGAGAACCTGCTGCTGCGCACCCGGGCCGAGGCGGAGGACCAGATCCGCCGGCAGATCCTCACCCACCTGAGCTCAGGCATGCTGCTCCTGGACCAGGACCGCAACCTGCGCCTGTTCAACCCGTCTGCCCAGCTGCTGCTGGGTTCCAGCAGCAGCCTGGGGCTGGGCGACCCGGTGGTGGTGGCGTTCCGGGAACCCGAGAGCCTGCGCAACATCGACAACGCCTGCCACGGCGCCGCCGCGGAATGGATCCTCAAGCGCAACCCCAGGATCCTGCGGGTGCGGGCCATCCCGTTCGAGGCCCCGCTGCAGGCGTCATCCCACCCCTGGGTGCTGGTGACGGTGGACGACATCACCCGCCAGGAGGCCCTGGAGACCACCCGGCAGAAGTTCATCGCCAACGCCAGCCACGAGCTGAAGACCCCGGTCACCGGCATCAAGATCGCCGTGGAGAACCTGCAGGAGGGCTCCCTGGTGCTGCCCGAGGGCGAATCCAGCCTGCGCATCATCCTCCGGGCGGTGGACCGCATGACCATGCTGCTGGGCGACATCTCCGAGCTGTCCCGCATCGAGACCGGGGCGCTGCGCCTGGACCCCGTCGCGCTCCGGCTGGGCGCCTTCGTGGCCGACGCGCTGGAGAATTCCCGGCCCCAGGCCGAAGCCGCCAACGTGCGGCTCGACCTGGAGCTGGCCGGCGAACTCGAGGACTTCCCGTTCGAGGCCGATCCCTTGAGGCTGGTGCAGCTGCTGGACAACCTGCTGTCCAACGCCATCAAGTTCAGCCCGGCCGGCGCCGCGGTCCGGATCCGGGTGGACCGGGAAGGTCCCTGGCTGGTCTGGACAGTGACCGACGAGGGGCCGGGCATCTCGGAAACCGACGCCCAGCGGATCTTCGAACGGTTCTACCGGGCCCCCAGCGTGCGCCGGATCCCCGGCACCGGGCTGGGGCTGGCCATCGTCAAGCATCTGGCGGTGCTGATGAAGGGCGAAGTGGACATGCGCACCGAACTGGGCAAGGGCTCCACCTTCATCTTCCGGCTGCCGGCGCTGGAATCGAAACAGTAGCCTCTGCGTCCATGTAACATGGACACACTTCCAGAGGCCCCATGGACCGTCCCGCAATGACCCCAGCTCCAGGCAGCCGGATCATCCACTACGTGGGCGACCGGCTGCGGTTCACCCTGGAGCGGCCGGCGGCCGCGGGCTGCCGGGGCCTGCTGCGCACCAACCTGGCCCGGGCGGCCCGGGCCCGGGAGGAGACCATCGGCCTGTCCGGGCTGGCTTCCAGCGGCCCGCGCAGCTTCGCCGGCGCCGCCTGGCGCGACCTGCCGCTGATGGACGGGCCGGACGGCTGGGAACTGGACCTGGCGCTCACCGAGGTGGGCTACTTCAGAGCCAAGGCCTACTACCTCGACGCCCGGGGCCAGCAGCATTGGCCGGATGGCGAGGACGTGGGCATCTCCGTGCAGCCGGACCATCTGCGCACCGGCAACAGCATCTACTGCGCCTTCCCTCGCATGTTCGGCCCGGACAAGGGGTCGCGCAGCACCCGCCAGCCGGCCCTGGAGGAGCAGCTGGCCGGCCTGGACCAGCGCGGCTTCACGGTGATCCCGCCCTCGGGCAAGCTGCGCGAGCTCACCGCCTGCGTGCCGCACATCATCGGCAACCTGGGCTGCCGCATCCTGCACCTGCTGCCCCTGGGCCCCACCCCCACCACCTTCGCCCGCTTCGGCCGGTTCGGCAGCCCCTACGCCCAGCAGGACCTGGCCGGCATCGACCCGGCCCTGGTGGATTTCGACGAACGCACCACCGGGGTCGAGCAGTTCCAGGAGCTGGCCCATGCCGTGCACCTGCGCGGCGGGCTGATCTTCCTGGACATCGTGGTGAACCACACCGGCTGGGGCTCCAGGCTGATGGAGGACCATCCGGAATGGTTCAAGCGCAATCCGGACGGCACCTTCCAGAGCCCGGGCGCCTGGGGCACCGTGTGGGCCGACCTGGTGGAACTGGACAACCGGTTTCCGGAACTGCGCGAGGCGGTGGCCGAATCCCTGCTCACCTGGTGCCGGCGCGGCGTGGACGGCTTCCGCTGCGACGCCGGCTACATGGTGCCGCTGCCCGCCTGGCAGTACATCGTGGCCCGGGTCCGCCAGGAATTCCCCGACTGCACCTTCCTGCTGGAAGGCCTGGGCGGGGCCTGGTCGGCCACCGAGGCGCTGCTCACCGAGGGCGGCATGCAGTGGGCCTACTCGGAGCTGTTCCAGAACTACGGCGCCCGGGAAGTGTCCGGCTACCTGGACCACGCCATCCGCCAGGGCGGGCGCATGGGGCCCCTGGTGCACTACAGCGAGACCCACGACAACGAGCGGCTGGCGGCGACCTCCGCGGCCTGGTCGCTGCAGCGCAACCGCCTGTGCGCCCTGACCAGCCTCAGCGGCGCCTTCGGCTTCACCAGCGGCGTGGAGTGGCTGGCCACCGAGCGGATCGAGGTGCACCAGGCGCGCGGCCTGGCCTGGGGCGCGCACCAGAACCTGGTGGAGCCGCTGGGCCGGCTGAACCGGCTGCTGTCCAGCCATCCCTGCTTCTTCGACGGGGCCGAGCTGACCCGCCTGAGCGCCGACGATTCCCCGGTGCTGGCGCTGCGCCGGCGCTCCTGGGACCGCCGCGACCAGTGCCTGGTGCTGGTGAACCTGGGGGTGGAAAGCCGCGACTGGAGCCTGGACGGCCCCCTGTGGGCCGAGCTGGGCAGCCCGGGCCTGGACCTTCTGGGCCAGCCCGCGCCGCGCATCCAGAGCCAACCCGACGGCACCCGGGTGCTCACCCTGCTGCCCTGGGCCGCCCACTGCCTGTCCGCCGACCCCGCCCCGCTGGGCCTGGAAGGCGGCTTGTACCGCGCCCGGCGGGCCCAGGCGGCCTGGGCCTACCAGGCCCTGGCCACGGTGGTGCCGGCCGAGGACCTGGGCCCGGCCGACTGGGAAGCGCTGGGCGCCCTGGCCGCCGACGACCCCGCCGCCTTCCTGGCCTCCCTGTCCGCCCTGGATTCCCAGGCCGCCCGGCAGGACCTGCTGGGGGCGCTCAACGCGGCAAGGCCCGGCTATCCCCGGGTGGTGCGCTGGGGCCTGCGCGACCTGGGCCGGGTGCTGCCGCTGCCGCCCGGGCACTGGCTGCTGATCCGCGACGAAGCGCCGTTTTCCGCCACCGTGCTCCTCCCGGGGCAGCGCCGCCTGCACCTGCGCTCGATCCCGGTGCGCGACGGCTTCGCCGCCGCCCTGCCCCCCGCCGCCCTGGCCGGCCACCGGCCGCTGGAGGCGGAGATCACCCTGGAGCGCTTCACGGAAGCCCACAGCCCCTCGCCCGGGCGGCTCCGCCTGCTGGCCGATTCCCCCGCCTTCACCCGCCACACCCTGTCCGGCCTGTGCCTGCTCACCAACGGCCGGGGCGGCATGGCCCGGGTCGACGCCGACCTGGGCGCGGTCAGCTCCAAGTACGACTGCCTGCTGGGCGCCAACCTGCACCCGGACGCCCCCTCCGACCGCCACGTCCTGGCCACCCGGCTCCGGGCCTGGGCCAACGCCGACGGCTTCATCACCGCCCTGGACCGCACCAACCTGATCCACTTCGAGCCGGGCCCGCCGGGCCGGTGGATCTTCGTGGTGCCGGCCGGGGACGGGCGCATGGTCCAGGTGGACCTGGCCCTGGACCTGCTGCCGGGGCGCAACACCGTGGTCGCCCGGTTCCTGCGCCGGACCGGCCCGCCGCCGTTCGGCGCGGACCTGCCGGAAGACCGGCTGGTGAGCCTCACCGTGCGCCTGGACCTGGAGGACCGCAGCTTCCACGCCGAGACCCAGGCCACCCCGGACGCCGACCGGCACTTCCGCGAGCACACCCGGGACCTGGACGGCCGGCCGGGCTTCCTGTTCCAGCCCGCCGGCGACCGGCGCCTGCTGGCCGCGGCCGACGCCGGAAGCTGGCACCCGGCGCCGGAATGGAGCATCGGCCTGCCGCACCCGGTGGAAGCCTCGCGCGGCATGACCGGCCAGGGCGACGCCTGGAGCCCGGGCTGGTTCGAGCTGCCGCTGCTGCGCGGGAGCGCGGTCACCGTCACCGGCTGCGCCGACCCCGAGGAGCCGGGCGCCCTGGAGGTCCAGCGCTTCACCCAGCTCCGGGCCGACGCCATGAAGGACAGCGACGCCCTGGTGCCGCGCACCGACAGCTTCGGCCGCCAGCTGGCGGCCGCCGCCACCGCCTTCCTGGCCCGGCGCGGCCAGGGCGCCACCGTCATCGCCGGCTATCCCTGGTTCCTGGACTGGGGCCGGGATACTTTCATCGCCGCCCGCGGCCTGCTGACCGGCGGCATGGCCGCCCAGGCCGGGGAGATCCTGCTCACCTTCGCCCGGTTCGAGGACCGCGGCACCCTGCCCAACGCGCTCAACGGCGACAGCACCGCCGACCGGGACACCTCGGACGCGCCGCTCTGGTTCGCCCTGGCCGTGGAAGAAGCCGCGGCGGCGGACCCGGCCCTGTACCAGCGGGACGCCGGCGGCCGCACCCTGGCCGAGGTGCTGGACTCCATCGGCTCCGGCTACCTGCGCGGCACCCCCAACGGCATCCAGGTGGACCCCGATTCGGGACTGGTCTGGAGCCCGTCGCACTTCACCTGGATGGACACCAACTACCCTGCGGGCACCCCCCGGGAAGGCTACCCGGTGGAGCTCCAGGCCCTGTGGATCCGCCTGCTGCGGCAGCTGGAGCGGCTGCGGGCCGGCGAATGGGGCAGGCTGGCCGAGCGCGCCACGGCCTCCCTGGAGCTGTTCTGGGACGAGCGCCTGGAATGCTTCCAGGACCTCTTGGCCGGTCCCGCGGGCTGCCCGGCCCGTGCAGCCCGGCCGGACGGCCTGCTGCGGCCGAACCAGGTGTTCCTGGTCAGCCTGGGCCTGGTGCAGGGCGAGCGGGCCCAGCGCGTGGTCACCGCCATCCGCCGCTTCCTCCTGGTGCCCGGCGCCCTGCGCAGCCTGGCCCCGCTGCCGGCGCCGGAGCCCCTGGCCATCCGCGACCCTTCCGGCGCGCTGCTGAACGACCCGGCAAACCCCTACTGGGGCCGCTACGAAGGCCCGGAAGACAGCAAGCGCAAGCCGGCCTACCACAACGGCACCGCCTGGGTCTGGCTGCTGCCCTCGTTCTGCGAAGCCATGGCCCGGGCCTGGGCGTTCCAGCCCGAAGCCGTGGCCGCGGCCCGGGCCTACCTGGGCTCCATGGACGGCCTGCTGGCCGAAGGCTGCGTCGGCCAGCTGCCGGAGATCCTGGACGGCGACGCGCCGCACGCCCAGCGCGGCTGCGACGCCCAGGCCTGGAGCGTCACCGAGGCGCTGCGGGTGTGGCTGCTGCTGGGATAGCGCGGGACCGTTCGGAGCGCTTGCCATCGACCGCCAATAGCTCCTTGCCCTCGGTTGTAAACTTCCACCATGGCATGGCTGGTCCACCGGCCAAATAGTGTTTAACCGAAAGCAATGTGTAGAACACGCAAGGATCGTGTCGATGGCCCATGACCGGCGCGAGTTCATGGAAGAGTGCCATGGGATCCCGATCTGCAAGTTGGCTGGGAGATTGGATACCGATTGCCATAAGGTCGCCAGCTAGCGCTTTACCGATGCTTGGCAAATCTGTCAGCGGTTTTCCCTTTGTCTCCATAACGCCCCCAGGAGAATCAGAACCCAATTCTGACGCAGCCGGTTAAAAACCGTCTATTGATGAATTGCCCGATAAATCCTTTCGTATGGATCCCGGCGTCTCGGTGCATTGGGCCCAAATAATGGAAGCGCAGAGCAGGCTGAGCAACGCTGGGTGCGCAGAGGAGGCCAACAGGAATGGTCTCGTCATCACCGCGGAGCCGGGGCTAAAATCTCGACCCACCGGACCAGGCCCTGGCCCGC
>Ga0316227_1001203_pt1 | contig 29502 bp, 27 predicted proteins | sample TBH18019metaG_FD_206012 | JGI IMG/M metagenome (GOLD analysis project Ga0316227, IMG submission 206012) | Freshwater microbial communities from Trout Bog Lake, Wisconsin, USA - TBH18019 | ecosystem: Environmental > Aquatic > Freshwater > Lake > Hypolimnion/Profundal zone | place: USA: Wisconsin... | reverse complement strand
GAGAGCCGGATCATCGTGAACGCCCATCGGATCAACCACGGCCAGATGCCTGAGTGGACGACGTCCAAGGAGACCAAGACGGACTTCTACTTCGTGGCGGCTGACGAGCCCGAGGACGCCCTGGCCAAGATCATCGAGGTCGTCCAGCACCGGATACCCCAGCGGTTCGGCTTTGACCCAGTCAAGGACGTCCAGGTCTTGTGCCCTATGAACAGGGGCGGCGTCGGGGCCCGGTCCCTGAACGTCGAGCTGCAGCGTGTGCTCAACCCCGGCGGTCCTGACCAACCTGCCGTCGAGCGGTTCGGCTCCACCTACCGCCTGGGCGACAAGGTCATGCAGATCGTCAACGACTACGAGAAGGACGTGTTCAACGGCGACATCGGCTACGTAACCGGCCTGGACCTGGATGCCAACGAGATCACCATGGACTTCGACGGCAGGCCGGTCGTCTACGCCTTCGGTGAGCTGGACGAGGTCATGCTCAGCTACGCTGTGTCCATCCACAAGAGCCAGGGTTCGGAGTACCCGGCGATCGTCATCCCAGTCATGACCCAGCACTACGCCATGCTGGAGCGGAACCTGTTGTACACGGGCGTCACCCGGGGGCGGTCCCTGGTCGTTCTGGTCGGCCAGAAGAAGGCCGTGGCCATCGCCGTCAGGGGCGTCCGAAACCGGCAGCGGTGGTCGAAGCTCCGGGAGTGGTTGACGGCGGGGAGCCTGCCGTTCTGACCTACCTGGGCCTCCGGGAGATCGGGTAGCAACAGAAAGCCCCCAAGTATGGGGGCTGGATCTGCGGGACATTGCCCGCTTCAGTGCTACAAGGGAAGTATCGGTCCCTGGACTGGACCGTCAAGCCGGCAGGAACGCCCTTGCCCTCGTCACCCAGCTTCTGGGGCGACCAGCCACATGACTTCCCAGGTCATGTTCTGGGTCAAAACTTGACCTGCTGGGTCATGCTGGATGGCTCCCGAGGGGGGACGTCGGTGGACCACCGGCCAGTTGCCCTCGGTCACCATGGTCGGAGTCACCCACCCCGAGCACGGGCTTCTACCTGGTGGGTAGTGCCCCTGTCGGTCCTTCGCCCAGCCCGGACTCTGCACCACCCAGGGTGGAGGCCGAGAGGAGGCTGGGTTGCCCCCAGACCGCGTTGGAGGCGTCGGGCGTGCCCGTGGACCACATGGGGACCTTCGAGGTCTCCTGCGCGGTGCCAAATGGTAAAAAAATGCGGGGTCACGGCGATTGCCAAGGAGGCAGGCAGGTTTCCACACTACGTCTTTGTCCCAGCCCCCCTGCCCTTCTTGGCCTTGGCCTGGATCATCCGCGCAGCCTTGGGGCCGGGCGGGTCGGACTCATCGTCCGCTGACTGGGGCGCCTTGCTGGCGATCCCCAGGACCGTGGCCCCAGTCCGGATCGCGTCCTGTATCGTCCCCTGTGCCAAGTGGCCATAGTGCTTCTCGACCATACGGGTATCGACGTGTCCAAGCTGCTTGGCCACGATCATCAACGAGACGCCCCGCTTGATCAGATCCGATGCGTACGTATGCCTCAACTCGTGGAACACGACAGGCTCGATCCCGGCCAGATCTACCGCCGCTTCCATGGGTGCACTGACATCGTGTTTGGTCCATGCCCCATTGCCCTCCGCCCTGGCAGGGGCTGCCAGGATCTCAAGGTGAACATCTTCCCAAAAAGATAAGACAACGCCCTCGTTTCCCCGCTGCAGCATGACACCTTCATTCATCAGTTTCCGCCGAAGCTGGTCCAACGTGTTGACAGTCCTCATCCCTACGTCCACCCCGGGCCACAACATCTCCTCGATCTTGGCGTAGGGGACCCCCTTCCCGGCCCGCTCCGCAAGCAGTGCAAGGACCGCCGCCTCGTTGGGGGACAGGGAAATTCTGGTATCCCCAAATACGGCAGTAGCCCCAGCGCCGGACCTCCGCACGACGCTTCGCCGGGTGAAGAGTAAATCGTCCTTGGCCTTTCCCATCGCCAGTTCCTTGAAGAACGCCGCGCCTTCTTCAGTCAGAGAGATATGGCGCTCCCGGGTGTCCTGCCCCTTACCATCAACCCAAAGGGTCCCAACCTCCAAGTTCAGGTCCTGCACTTTGGCCTTGATCAACTCGCCATACCTGGCCCCAGTGAAGAGGGCAGCGGACACCAGCAGTTTCAGCTCTGGGTCACAGGCTGCCACGAGGGCCTGCATTTCGCCAACGTCCAAAAACCTCATCCGTTGACTGCTGGCAGCTTTGAACGGAAGGACCTTCGACCAGGGTTTGGCTCCCTCAGGGATGCTCTCGTCAGTGACGGCGAGGTTCAGCGCGGCCTTGAGCAGGGCGAGGATGCGGTTAGCACTAGACTTGCGACGCTTGACCGCGACCCGGTATGCCTCTTCATCGTCCTCCTGGTCTGGTAGAGGCGCGAACTTGATAACATCCCCGGGTCGGCGAGTCCTACCAGTCAGGATTCGCCCATGTTTGATTAATCCATTGCGCCATGATTTGAGCCCTTCGACCGTTAAGTCGGCGACCAGGACGTCCCCGAGGGCGGGGATGATGTTGGCCTCTGCAGCCTGCCGGGAGTCCTCAGCCGTCCTGGGGTCCTTGCGGGTCGCCTTGGCTTCCTCCACGTAGGCTGTAATGACGTCCCGGACCGTGACTCCTTTGATTGAAGTGGCTGTGGGGGCAGCGACGGGCTTTGGCGCAGCCCAGGCTTCCGCCAGCGTCTTGGCCTGGGCGAAGGTGAGAACCTTCACTCCGTCTGCCGCGAGGAAGTCATCGGCATCCCCAATCCGCCCCTGGGTCACCTTGCCTGTCTTCGGGTTGTAGGAGCGGGCAATCCAGGTCCCGGTCTTGGCCCCTTCAGGGCGTTTGTACCTCAAGTAGAGGTTCGTTCCTAGAGCATCTTGATAGTATTTCCCATCACCCTTGTTCTTGCGTTTGTTGATGCTATCGAGGATGGGCATCGGTTCCCTCAGGTACAACACAGGTACAAAACACACTATGACACGGGGCGTAACGTGGCGTCACCGTACATCAAGTTTCGTTGATTCTAAAGATGTTGAGGTTACACAAGATGACGCCAAACGACGCCTGGTACCTAGAATTGATATCTAAGCCCGTTCGCAATGAGGAGGTCGACAGTTCGATCCTGTTCAGCTCCACCAAACAAACCGCCTGAAGCCAATCACTTCAGGCGGTTTTCTTGTGGGCTTAGGTAGCAATGAAAGGGTCGTGGTACTCAAAACCACCTGGCGATGCGGGGCATTTCCCCCTGGGTCGAGGCGGCATCACGAGGACGAACCACATCCAGTTCAAGACTGGTGGCCTTCACTTCGGCAAGATGCAGATCGTTGTAAGTATTGTGGTCAGGCCATAGGGCAAGACAAGGGAGCCTTTCCCCCGGATACTCTCTTCATGGCATTGCCTGCCGTCGGGAAGGGGCATCATCCAGTTCGTCGGCGCCTGCACAACGAGCCCCCCCGGCAAGCGCGGGGTCCGGCGTTAAGCCTACCTAATCAACGGGGTCGGTTCGGGTGGCCCTGGTCAGGCTCGGCCTGGGATTATCGCGATAGAAAAGGGACCACCGATGCCCAGCCCATAGGATCAGGCAAAAAATCCGGAGCGTTAGGCAAACATCAATAGGTCGCAATCTCTAAACTTCAAGGTGATTTACCACGGGGCCTGCCCACCGTTGGGGGGCGTTTCCAAGGCCTGGGTCGCGTCAACACGCTTTGAACGATTATCCGAAGGGGGAACAGGACCATGGCGAATGTAATAGTCGTTATCGGTGCGGGATCAATCGGGCAGGCCATCGCCCGGAGGGTGAGCGCCGGCAAGCGGGTGCTGCTGGCCGACCTGCGGCTGGAAAATGCCGAGGCGGCCGCCAAGGTCCTCAGTGATGCCGGGTTCGAGGTGAGCACCGCGACGGTGGACGTGTCCGTACGCGAATCGGTCCAGGCGCTCGTCCATGCAGCAACCAGGCTCGGGGAGGTCACCGGCGTCATTCACGCCGCAGGCGTTTCGCCATCTCAGGCGTCGCCGGCGACCATTCTGAAGGTCGATCTCTACGGAACAGCCCTGGTGCTTGAGGAATTCGGAAAGGTCATCGCGCGGGGCGGCGCTGCGGTGGTCATCGCCTCGCAGTCGGGGCACCGCCTTCCCGCCCTCACCGCGGAGCATAACAGGCTGCTCGCGATGACCCCCGTCGACGAGTTGCTCGCGCTCCCCATGCTCCAACCGGACCAGGTGACGGATCCCCTCAATGCCTATCAGCTTTCCAAGCGCGGCAATTCTCTTCGGGTGATGGCCGAGGCCGTGCGCTGGGGCAAGCGCGGGGCGCGGGTCAACACCATCAGCCCTGGCATCATCTTCACCCCGCTGGCCAAGGATGAATTGTCCGGGCCGCGGGGGGAAGGGTACCGGAGGATGATCGAGGGTTGCGCGGCCGGGCGCGGCGGCACACCGGACGAAGTCGGGACGGTCGGTGCCCTGCTGATGGGCCAGGAGGGTGCCTTCATCACTGGCAGCGACTTCCTCATGGATGGTGGGGTAACGGCTGCCTACTGGTATGGCGACCTCGCCCCAAAATAAGGCAGCCCGGAGAATCAGGCCAAAACTTCGGAGCATTGGGCAATCATTCCGGGCTGCGTGTTCCGAAACTTTGAACTGTCACCATCGTCCACGGACCCAACTGGGAGGGAACCATGACCACGAAGATTCTCGCTTACGCCGCCACATCCCCGAAGGACGCCCTGACCCCCTACAGTTTCGAGCGGCGCGAGCCCCGCCCTGACGACGTGGTCATCGAGATCCTCTACTGCGGCGTCTGCCACTCGGATCTGCATACGGCCCGGAACGACTGGGGCTGGACCATCTATCCCATCGTGCCAGGCCACGAGATCATCGGCCGCGTCACCAAGGTGGGGGCGGCGGTGACCAAGTTCAAGGCCGGGGACGCCGTAGGCGTAGGTTGTCTGGTCGATTCCTGCCAGCACTGCGAAGCCTGCGACAGCGGCGAGGAGCAGTACTGCGGCAGCTTCGTCGGGACCTATGGCGGCGTCGACCGCCACGACCATTCGAAAACCCAGGGCGGGTATTCCGAGAAGGTCGTCGTCTCGGAAGACTTCGTCCTGCGGATTCCCGAAGGCCTGGACCTGAAGGCCGCGGCGCCCCTCCTCTGCGCCGGCATCACCACCTGGTCGCCCCTGCGCCACTGGAAGGCGGGCAAGGGCAGCCGGGTGGCGGTGGTGGGCCTGGGCGGCCTGGGGCACATGGCCCTGAAGCTCGCCACGGCGCTGGGGGCTGAAGTCACCCTGTTCACCCGTTCCAAGGGGAAGGAGGAGGATGCGCGCCGGCTTGGTGCCGACCATATCGTGCTGTCCACCGAGGCCGCAGCCATGGCCTCGGTCCAGGGGCGCTTCGACCTGATCATCGACACCGTCCCCTATATCCACGACCTGAACCCCTACATGCCCACGTTGGCCACGAACGGCACCCTCGTGCTGGTCGGCTACCTGGGCGGCCTGGAACCCATGCTGAACACGGTCCCGATGATCCTGGGACGGAAGTCCGTGGCCGGCTCCCTCATAGGCGGCATCAAGGAGACCCAGGAGATGCTCGATTTCTGCGGCGAGCATGGCCTCACTTCCGACGTCGAAGTCATCAGGATGCAGGACATCAATGAAGCCTACGAACGCATGCTCAAGAGCGACGTGAAGTACCGCTTTGTCATCGACATGGCCTCCCTCAAGGCCTGAACGGGAGAAAGGGGAGTAGACCATGAGCACCAGGGACAAGGAAACCTCGGATGAGGCTGGGGATCTGGCGAAGCTGACCGCCCTGCTCCGGGCCCACGCGCCCTATGACGGCCACTTCGACCTCCGCCTGCCGGGGGTAGAGGTGATCCGGGCCTCCCGGGTCACGGGGGAGCTGGTGCATGGCGTGGCCAAGCCGGCCATGTGCATCGTCGCCCAGGGGGCGAAGAAGGTGTTCCTGGGCAACCAGGTCTTCGACTATGACGCCTCGCGCCTGCTTGTCTATTCCGTGGATGTGCCGATCTCCGGCCAGATCACCCGGGCCAGCGCCTCAGAGCCTTTCCTGTGCCTCAAGGTCGAGCTGGACCCGGAGCGCATCGCCGACCTGACCCTGAAGGTCTACCCCCACGGATTTCCCCAGAGCCGCAAGGATCTTGCCATCTGCGTCACCCCGGCCGAACCCAGCATCCTCAAGGCCTCCGCGCGCCTGGTGGAAATGCTGGCCCAGCCCGACGACGCGGAATGGATCGCCCCGCTGGTGGTCGAGGAGATCCTCATCCGCCTGCTGCGCAGCCCCATCGGGGCCCGGGTGGCCCAGATCGGCCAGGAGGATTCCCGGGTGCACCGGGTGGCCAAGGCCGTCGCCTGGGTGCGCACGAATTTCGACCGTCCCCTGGACGTGGAGCGACTGGCTGGCCTGGTGCACATGAGCGTGTCCACCTTCCACCAGCACTTCAAGGCGGTCACGGCCATGAGCCCGCTGCAGTACCAGAAGGTGCTGCGGCTCCATGAAGCCCGTCGGCTCATGCTGTCGCGGATGATGGACGCGGGGACGGCATGCCGCCAGGTCGGGTATCTGAGCGCGTCCCAGTTCACCCGCGAATACGGCCGGTTCTTCGGAGCCGCGCCCATGAAGGATATTGCCAAGCTCCGCGAAGGGGCGATGGCCGAACATCTGGCTGAGGCCTGACCGGGGCCCAAAGGGAGAAATGATGAGACAGCGTAAGTTGGGCAACAGCACCCTGGAAGTTTCAGCCCTGGGCCTGGGCTGTATGGGCATGAGCTTCGCCTACGGCCCGCCCCCCGACAGGTTGTCAATGATCAACCTGCTGCGCGCGGCGGTCGAGCGTGGAGTGAACTTCTTCGACACAGCCGAGATCTATGGACCCTACACCAACGAGGAACTGGTGGGCGAGGCCCTCGCCCCCGTGCGCTCCCAGGTGGTGATCGCCACCAAGTTCGGGTTCGCCCCGGGCCTAGACGATCCGACCAAGCTTTCGGTGACCAGCAGCCGGCCGGAACACATCCGCAAGGTCGCCGAGGAATCCCTCAAACGGCTCCGGATCGAGACCATCGATCTCTACTACCAGCACCGGGTCGATCCGGATGTGCCGATCGAGGATGTAGCCGGTGCGGTCAAGGACCTGATCCAGGCCGGCAAGGTGAAGCACTTCGGCCTGTCCGAAGCGGGGGTGAGGACCATCCGCCGTGCCCACGCGGTGCAGCCGGTGGCGGCGGTGCAGAGCGAATACTCGCTCTGGTGGCGCCGCCCTGAGGAGGAACTCCTTCCGGCCCTGGAGGAACTGGGGATCGGCTTCGTGCCCTTCAGCCCCCTGGGCAAGGGCTTCCTCACCGGCAAGATCGACGAGAACACCACCTTCGCCAAGGACGATTTCCGCCAGATCGTGCCACGCTTCACCCCGGAGGCCCGCAAGGCCAACCAGTCCCTGGTGGACCTCCTGGCCACGGTCGCCGCGGCGAAGGGCGCGACGCCGGCGCAGATCGCCCTGGCTTGGCTCATGGCCCAGAAGCCGTGGATCGTGCCGATCCCCGGAACCACCAAGCTGGCCCGGCTCGAGGAGAACCTGGCGGCGGTCGAGCTTGAACTCACGGCCGAAGAGCTTGGGGCCATCACGATTGCTGCGGCGAAGATCCAGGTGCAGGGTGACCGTTACCCGGAAGCGCTGGAAAAGCGAACAGGTCTGTGAAGGGAAGGCCCGAAGCCATGAAGAAAATCCTGATCGCGTTCTATTCGCGCAAGGGCAACAACTACCTCAACGGCAACATCGTGGACTTGACGGTGGGGAACACGGAAGTGGCCGCGACGATGATCCAGCAGCTGACCCACGGCGACCTCTTCCAGATCGATACCGTCCAGGCCTACCCCGAGGATTACACCCGCGCTACCGAAGTGGCCCAGGAGGAACTGGACCGCAGGGCTCGCCCCGAGTTGGCCCGGGACCTGGACAATCTGGTCGCCTACGACGTCATCGTCATCGGCTATCCCAACTGGTGGGGAACGGCACCCATGGCGGTGTTCACCTTCCTCGATTCCCATGATTTCACGGGCAAGACGATCCTTCCGCTCTGCACCCACGAAGGCAGCGGCCTGGGACACAGCGAAAGTGACATCAAGGCCTCCTGCCCCGGCGCAAGGCTCATGAAGGGGCTGGCCATCAAGGGCGGCAGCGTGCGGAAGGCGCAAGAGCCCATCGCCGCCTGGCTCCGGCAAGCGGGTGTGAAGGCATGAACTCAGACAAGAGGATGGCAGCATGAGCATCACCGAAGCGGCGAACCGGAATCACGAGAAGCTGTTCCCCGGCCACAAGTCCACCCTGAAGATCACCGATCCGGAATTCATCGAGCTGTTCGACAATTTCGCCTTCGATGAGGTCCTCGCCCACGGGGACCTCGACGACCGGACCCGGCTCATGGTGATCCTGGCAGCCCTGATCGCGAGCCAGACCCTGGGCGAATACAAGGTCATGCTCCGCGGCGCGCTGAACATCGGCGTCACCCCGGTTGAAGCGAAGGAGATCCTCTACCAAACCGTGCCCTATTGCGGCCTTGCCAAGGTGTTTGACTTCCTCCACGCCACCAACGAAGTCCTGGTGGAGAGGGGCGTAAAGCTCCCGCTGGAGGGCCAGTCCACCACGAACCCCGCCTCCCGCCGCGAGAAGGGGTTGGCGGCGCAGAAGGCCATCTTCGGCGGAATGATCGACATCATGTACCAGCAGGCACCCTTGAACCAGAGGCACATCAATGAATTCCTCTCCGCCAACTGCTTCGGGGACTACTACACCCGGACCGGCCTCAACCTGAGGACGCGGGAACTGTTGACCTTCTCCATGATCCTTGCCCTGGGCGGCTGTGAGCCGCAGCTGAAGGGTCATATCCAGGGCAACGTGGCCATCGGCAACGACAAGGCCGCCCTGCTGGGCGTGGTCACCCAGCTGCTGCCCTATGTCGGGTATCCGAGAGCTCTCAATGCGATCCGGTGCCTCAACGAGGTCCTGCCGGATGACACGCAGCCAAAGTAAAGCTCGACTGGCTTCAGAGGGCCTGGCTGATCCAGAAACGGATGGCTTGAAGCTAGAGTAGGCCGCGTAGTTGGTCGAATCGGGCCTGCACCTGATCCCAGCCTGGGTGCGGGCTGTAGCAGAGCATCCGGCATTGGGTTTCGTATTCGGCCCCAATGATGGCCGCCAGCTCTGGGGGCGGGAACAGCGCCTCGCTGTTGGCAAAGCGCATATCCACCGGAAAGAAGTAGCTGCGTGGGAAATGAGTGCTGCTGATCCGGTCATAGTCGGTCTTGATGGCCGCATATTCGTCGCTACGTAACATGTCCAGGACTTCCTCCCGACCGGCCAGGTGGAACAAGTCGTAGTAGTGCCGGGCGTAGGTACCCAAGCCCCGGTAGTCCCGTTTGAGCAATTCCACCTTGCTGTGAATGGCGAACATCTTTTCGACGAAGGTCCGACGAAAATGCAACAGCCGCATACCGAATCGCCCCTCGTCCTCAGCCCCAAAAGAGACGCCCTTGGCCTCAAGAAACTCGCCGAGGATGGAACCCAGCGCCACCACCTCGGTAGGTTCTCGACCGCTCGCGGCACCGGCCTCGACCAGGACCCGATTGGCCACCTCGCCTACTCCTCCAAAACGCTGCAGGTAGGAAAACCGATCGGTTCGACCGAATCCGCCAATGGTCTGGCTCTCGTTTCCCGTCATGGTCAGGCCCGGATGCATGGCCACCGCATCACGAAGCTTCTTTAATTCCCTGTCGACGCCCCGCTTACCCAGGGCCGGCTCGAAGGCGAGTGGATCCAGGAAAAGATCTACGTCCTCGGAAAACCGCTGGATCAGGTTCCACCCTTTCGACAGGCTGGTCCCGCCCTTGAAGATCACCTGATCGCCCTGTGTCGTCGCTACGATGCGCAAGGTCTCGGTGACGTAGTAGTCCTTTTCGATAATCGCCGGGCGCAGACCGCGGTCGCGGAAATGTTCTGCCGCCTGGAGGATGGCCTGCTCGAAATCAGGGTGTTCAAAAAGCTTCAAAAGGATTGTTCCTTGGCCTGCCAGTTCCGCGCGTTCGGCAAGACGTGCAGGGCGCCGAAAGCGAACCTGGAAATGGGGTTCAGAGTGGCCCGCAGTTGCCGAAGCTGCCGTGGAGCCATACCGAGCTCTTCGCCGATGGCGCCCAGGATAGCGCGGACTCGGGGTGGTTCGGTACGGGCAACCTTCAGCAAACGCCCGAACCGCCCGGGCTCGGTGAGTAATCCCAGCACCTTACGAGTTGTCTCTTCCGGTGACAACTCGGTCAATTGCCCGCCTCGCCGGAGAAAATCCAGGAGAGCCGCTTCAATTTCGGTCAACCCGCCCCAAGCCTCAGGCCTCCGGGTATGGATCACGGCTCCCTTGCCCAGCAGCTTTCGGGGAAGGCTCAGCCCGCTGGTGGCCAGTTCCACTTGCGGACCAGACTGGGTGGTGAACCCCAGAAGGTTCGCCGCAGCGAGCCCGGCAGGGAACATCTTCTGCTGACCGGAAACCAGCTTCTGCAGGCTGGCCGGATTGGGGCGGCTTCTGCCCAGCGTCGTCTGTCGAGCACGGTAATAGACGCCCTTGGTGAGCCGCTCGATCACCCCACCCTTTGCCAGGCGGGACAGCGCCTGGGCCACAGCCAGGAACGGGAGATCCCGGAAGTCCTCCATGCGCCACAAACCCTCCCCCCCTGCTTCGATCCGCTGCCGGACCAGGGCAGCGGCGCTGCGGGTACTCCGCGTGGGTGGAACGGCCTCGATCATGCCCCAGGATCGGTTCTGAAAAAGCACATGTCAAGTTTTTTAGCAAAAAACCTTGACCCTTTGAAACCTGTCAGCGTCGCTTGCGGCTCCTGGATGGAGGCTCCGGCCCGGTCTCGACCGTTTTGGCTTGCGGGGAGAAGATCCTCGGCGCCGAAGTCCTGATTGCGTCCCGCTTGGCGGTCTCGCATAAATGCCCGTAGTGCTCTTCCACCATCCGGGTATCGGCGTGGCCGAGCTGCTGGTCGACGAACACGAGGGGAACCCCCCGGTTGATCAGGGCCGAGGCATAGGTATGCCGGAGTTCGTGGAAGGTGAGGGGTTCAAGCCCGGGCGCGCCGGAGCTTGCGTGAACCTGTTGAAGGGCTGGATGTTGCTCGGGATATCCCTGACAGGCAGGACAACCTCATTGGAACCCGCCCACAATGACGCTTCCGTGGGGAATGCCCGCAAAGCCTGGTCTACCAGTTGAAGCCTGCTCTCAAGGCTCAAGCTCGTCGAATCGAAGTCCATTCCTTCGGGGGTTTTCCCGGAATGAAATTGCTCGGCAAGCCAATGTAAGTCAGGGCGGTTCATGATTCCTCGAAAGGCGGAACTCCATCATAGGGTGGCTGGTCCGGGCGACGGGGTGCTCTTGGACAAGACCTCGTCATCTGCGGGCCTCTCCATGGGATAATCGGCAATGCCCATCGACCCAAACCTCAAAGGCCAGGTGACAAAAATCATGGGGGATTACTGCGAACGCAAGGTCCCTCTGCGGGTCCGAGATCAGGTTCGGCCCGTTCACCGTTGGCGCGGGACCAAAGTTGCGCTGGTTGAGGTCCGCCCTGCCCCACTGCCTGTCCATGGCTTCGCCACGGGAGGCGCAGGAGTCGTTTTCGAGCACCCGTGCCCGGTTGCCCCCGGCGGGCTGCGGCAGGCACACCGATTCTCCGATCCAAGGCCCCAGCCCCAGCAATAACAGCCGTCCGGGTTGTTACCGCAACTTGAGCAATAGCGCCCGCTAGCTTGTGGAACCAAACCCCCCTCAGTTCAGCCTTCCCGCAGGGACAAGGCGATCCCATGGCCCCATTCCGTAAGCATCCGGCCACCAATCTCGCTGAATTCGGGGTGATGCTGGACGTAGGACTGGACCGCCGTAATCGTGTCGCGCATGGCCCCTTCGACCTTCTGGAGCAGCTGCTTGGCTCTCGCCGGAGTGAAGCCCACCCGGGTCTCGCCCAGGCGCAGAAGGTCCTTGGCGCTCGGCCAATGCGTGGACCCATTCAGGGTGAGCGCCATCCTGTCCTTTGGCAGATATACGGAGGTCGTCACCAGGTCGTACACCGGGGCAAGCCGCACCTCCCCAAGCGGGTCATCGTAGATGACCCCGAAATTCTTCAAGTGGGCGTCACCATTGCGCAGCGCGCAATTGATGGCAATCAGGACAAAGAGCTTTTCCAGATCCTCATGGACATGCGTCGAGGTGGAAAACTGCTGAAAGCGCTTCAGGATGGAGGTCTCGTATGATCCGCGGTACTTCTCCTCGGTTCGGCGGGCGTTAAGCACGCAGAAATCCTCAAACCCCCGATAGGTGCCGTCCATCCGTAAATCAAAGCGATCGATGACCAAGGCGTCGCCATCCTCGGCCAGCCTGAAGGAGGGCACCTCCAGCCCACATTGACGCGCCACCATAAGACAAAAATATTCATTTGCCGCCAGTTGGGGATATTCGTTCGGTTCCCAGAGCTTGACGATGTGGGTTGCCCCACGGAAGCTCTGGGAAAGGCGCTGGCCTGCGCCTTCCCTGGTCGTGAAGGCCTTTTCATCCCGGAAGAGAAGTTTTGGCTGGACGCCGCTGATGCCTGAATAGGCGGCAAACTTCTCCAACAGATACTGGAACAGGTCCCCATCACGACGGCGCTGGAGAATCTCGTCCACGGACTGGAAAGGGACCTCATCAGTGAGGCTTGCCGCGTCCCCAGTGAAGCGGATCCGGCCGATCTGGGACCGGCCGACGACGGCCAGCAGGTCGAACTCGTCGAACCTTCCGGTCGCCTTGGCGAAGGCGAGGCGCAGCCGTTCCCGCAGCGCGCCCTCCGGCAGGTTCATTTCGAAAATGGGGAGCATGCCGAAGGGAGCGGTCCACGACTCCAGCCGTACCTCCATGCTCAAGGAGACCGCCCTCACCGGTGCCACGCCCGGCAGGTGGACGAAGGTGCTCCCACGCTCGCCGTGTCGGTCAAGGCGTCCAGCCTCAGCGGCGTCCGTCCAGATCTTGATCAAGGCGGTTCTCCTCCAGCAGTGCGTCAAGGGTAGGCCGGTTCGAACCGGTTTCCTGGAGTTTCAGTTGCAGCCCCAGGGCCGCCAGGATGCGGGCCACCTTGACGAAGCCCAGCTCGCCCAGGCGGGCGTTTTCCAGGGCATCAAGCGTGGAGCGCCCGACGCCCGCTTTTCCGGCGAGCACTGTCTGGCTCAGGCCCATGGCCTTGCGTCGTGTGGCAATCGCGTTGCCGAGATCGGGGAGTGTTACCATGCGCCCAATATAATAGGCATTTGGCCAAATTTCAAGGCACTTACCTCATATATGAGGCATTCTGGATTGGTTTGTGGTTGGGCGCGCTGAAAATGGCACCGCGACTGCACGGGCCGTCCGTAGGCGAACTGAAAGCAAATTTATGATGAACCTAACATATTTTATCGATTTTGAGACAGGAACCGGATGTCAGAGCGCCCGGATGATCCATGCCCGGATGGTCCCAGCGGCGTCCTCAAGTTCCATTCGCTTTCCCCAGAACATGGGAGAAATCGCCTGGTAGGCCTGTCGAATGGCATCCCAGGCTTCTCCATCCTCCGGAAGGAAAGCCGCATCCGTCGCCTCGGGGATCTTTCGAACCTGCCGCTGGGCATGCATCTCCCCCACAAGCTCCTTTGCCGAGCCATCCAGCCTTGGCAGATTGGGTTCAGCCAAGATGATGTGGGCGGCGTCCTCGAAGTGGCGAACGTATTGGGCGGGATCGGTGCCAGCCTCGAATCGGCGCCCTATGGCATCAAGCTTTTCCAGCAAGGTCACCATGGGATGGATGCATCTCAAGCGGGTGGGCCTGTTCGGCTCGAATTCCTCAGCGAGGCCCTGGACCTGGAGGTGGTCGTGGACCCAGGAGCTGACAAAGCACTCCACGAAGGGCCGGACCCGCGCATCGCCGACCTCAAGCAGGACGAAAGGACGCATTGCCTGAGGCAAGCCGGTCAGATGGTAGCCAGGGTAACGGGCCTCGATCCCAGCGTTGGTGCATCGTTCGCCCAAGGACGCCGGATCCAACCGAAGTTGCAGGTCCACCAGGGGCAAGCCGGCGACGGCTGCAAAAAAGGCCCGTCGCTCGGCAAGTGGACCACGCTCCTTGGATTTCCAGTTCCTGACCACAGGGAGATCCACCTTCCCGCCCTCGAGCTTGAGATCGAGGTCCTCGGAAAACCGCTGGATCAAACCGAAACCCTTGGACAGGCTGGTACCCCCTTTGAACCACACTTCCAGCCCCAGTTTCTGGAGGGCCCAAAGGGAGTGGGTGACCCAGTAGTCCTTTTCGATCAGAGCCACCGGGATCTGACGTTTCTCCGCGACAATCCTCAGCAGGTCGGCAAATTCCGGGTCGTTGTGAATGAAGGTCATTGGGCCTCCTTCATGGCCTGGTCCAGAAACCGCCGATGGGGAGCGGTCGAAAATTCAGCAGCCATGGCACGCAGGCGGATCGGATCCAGGCGCCCACCTCGCAGGGCTTCGACCAGCCTCGGCCGGAGGTCCTCAAGGGTGAGCCCGGCTGTGCCCAGGGATTCGACAAGGTCCACGACGAACCACTCGGGCGTGGGATGCTCGGGGAATCGGACCCTGCGAAACCTCACCGGCTGGTTGCCAAGCATGAATTCGCCCGTCCTTTTGGTGTTGTAAACGAGGGTATGAGCCCACAGGGCCGTAGAGCCGAGGCCAAGACTATTCCAGGCGGGGGGACCTGTGACAAGGAACGGTGCTCCCTCCAGGAAGGCCGTTAGGACGGTCTCAAGGTCCGGGGGAACATTTCCGAAGCGGCTCGCCTTGGGGACGGCAAACAGACCCTGCCCCAGCTTCTGCAGCCGCCCCTCCCTGACCAGGCGCTGGGCGAGCCTGACGGGGTTGGCGGACCATGCAGCCAAGGCCTTGGTGCGAAGTACCTGTCCAGGACGCAAAGTGGGGGTGGCGGGCCGAGTCACCGTATTATTTCTCCAGTAAAAATAATACGGTCCTCCTGCTCCTTTCGCAAGCACAACCGGAGCGCAGATTTCGCAATGAGGAGGTCGACAGTTCGATCCTGTTCAGCTCCACCAAACAAACCGCCTGAAACCAATAACTTCAGGCGGTCTTCTTGTGGGCTTAGGTAGCGATGATAGGATTTTCTCTCCAGGATTACCTTCTGTTCCTGGTCATTTGTGCAGCCCTTAAGGTCCCATCAGCAATAGCCGCAAGCCGATATCTTCAAAGCAGGCTGGGAAAGCAGCTCCGGGGATGTCATTGGTTGCAACCCTTCCGCTTGATCCTGGCCCTTCCCGTTGACAACCTTGGCTTCTCAGACCTGTATCCGATGTGGCGAGACCAAGCCCCTTGAGGCCTTCACTCATCGTGTCGAGGACCGACACTACCGGATGTGCCGAGTCTGCTTTTCTGAAATTCCTACCCAGCGCACTTCGACCCCTAATGGGCGGTTACCAGCGGCGCCCGTAGCCGTGGCCACCCCGGTGGCGATGGCCCCAATCGGGTCCGCAGAAGAAGCAGCCCGTGGACAGGAGGAGCATGGCAAGTACAGGGAGGACCAGCAAGCGGCGACGTGGCATGGCGGACTCCAGCGTTGGGCACCGCCCGGATTTTCAAATCCGCCAGGCTGACCCCACTCCCCACCTTAGAGTCCCAGGGGTGGATATTGGTTGAATCGGGTTCGTCTATCATGGTGAACCACCGGAAAGGGTGAACCCCATGCAGCTCATCGAAGATCTCCGCGCCGACCACGACCTCATCGATCAGGTGCTGGGTTCCCTCCGGGCCTTCGTGGCGGCCCGCGTGGCGGGGGGCGGCAATCCGGCGGCCGGTCCCGTCTTCATGGCCTTCTTCCGTGATTTCGCCGGCGCCTGCCACCATGCCAAGGAGGAGGACATTCTGTTCCGGGCCCTGTCGGAGCGGGCCGAACTGCCGGCGGACCGCGGCCCCATTTGGGCCCTCACCCTGGAACACCAGCGCATGGCCGGAGTCCTGGCCGAGCTGGCCGGCCTTCTGGAGGCCCCGCTCGGGGAAGGGGCGGACCGCCTCCGGCTCCAGGCCCTGGCCGTGGACTACAGCAGATCCCTCTGGCACCACATCGACGCCGAGAACTCCGTCATGTTCCCGGAAGGCCAGGAGCACCTGCGCCGGTTCCACATCCTGGAGCTGCCCGCCCCGCCCATGACCGAGGCCCAGCTCGCCAGCCGGGACGCGGGCGCTGCGCTGGTGGCCGCCTATCCGCCCCAGCCGGACCCGGAGGTCATCCGGGGCGATGGCTGCATGGGCTGCCCTTCCTATCTGGTCACCTGCGAGGGGCTGGAACGGGAATGGTGGACCGACCTCGCGTGGGAGGATTTTGAGGATCGCATGAGCAGTGATTGAACCTGCCGTGGCCTGCCTCCGGGCCTAGCTTTTGCCATGGGCGGCCAGGTATTTCCGGACGGCCGCCTCGGTCTCCGGAAAGACCATGCCCCCCTGCCGGCAGGTCCGCAGCGCCTCGTCCGTCTTCATGCCCCGGTCCAGCACCAGCCAGGGGCACAGGGCGGCTCCGGCGCGGTTGCCGTCCGTGCAGTGGATGAGGATCCGCTCCCCCTTGGGGATTCCCCGGAGGATCTCCCGGAGGAAGTCCAGGTCCCCGGCCGGCGGCGTCCGGGTGATGGCGTAGCGGGTATAGGCCACCCCCAGTTCCGTCAGCGTCCGGTTCTCCACTTCCTGGTCGGGCAGCGAGTCCCCCTCCCGGCGCACATCGATCACCTGGGTGATGTGCCTGGGCTTCAGGTCCGCGAAGGTGGCGGCCGTGGGCGCCCCCTTGAGGATGAAGACCCCCCGGGTCGCCTCCACCATTTCCGGGCCCGGAGGCACCGGCGCCTGGGCCACCAGGGCCGGGATGAGCAGGAGCGTGATGGGGAACATGGCCGCCTCCAGATGCGGATCCGGCGCCCCATCCGGTCGCGGGAACCCCATGGTGAGGACCTCAGCGGCCCTCCTTCAGCCCAGGAACACCCGCCGAGGTGGCACCGTTCCGCACCCAAAATATGGTCCAAAAAATATCGAATGACACCTGGATTCGTCCCATTTGCGTCATTGGTCACGGCTTGCCGCTTTATTGTTGAAATATTAATAGCTTGTGCGTGATGGCACTCCAGAAGGCCGCAAAACCGGCTTCCCGGGTCGATTCGGCCGCGATTATCGGCTCAATCAGGATCGCATCCAGACGCCGGGGAAGGTTTCCCGCCCGGGCGCGGTCAACGATCCGGACGAACGGTTTCCCTGGCGCGAATCGGCTCGTTCCTCCTTGGATTTCGAGCGGCATGGAGAGACACCAACTGTCCCCCGAGCGGCGGCATCCTGGCCATCCGAGGTACCCACCATGTCTTCTCCGGACCTGCTCCAGATCCCCGTCTTCTATTCGATCCTGCAGAATGCCGACGTGGCCAGCTTCAGCCCCAGCGCCGGCAAGCCGGCGCTCCTGGCCGGGGAGCTCTGCGCCAGCGGCATGCCGCTGCGGTGGGTGGTGCCCAGCCCGGTCGAGGTGGGCGACCTCCAGCGGGTCCACGCCGCCAGCTATGTCGCGGGCATCCTGGACGGCAGCCTCGCCAACGGCTTCGGAACCCGGGACCGGGCGGTGGCCAGGAGCCTCCTCCATACCTGCGGGGCCATGCTCGGCGCGGCCCGGGCGGCGACCCCGGAGCTCCCGGCCGCGGCGCTGGTGAGCGGCTTCCACCATGCGGGGTGGTCGCACAACCACGGTTTCTGCACCTTCAACGGCCTCATGGTGGCCGCCGCCGCCCTGTTCGCCGAGGGCCGGGCCGAAAGGGTCGCCATCCTCGACTGCGACGCCCACGTCGGGGACGGCACCGAGGACATCCTGAACCGGGTGCCGGGGCTCGGGCCCAGGATCCTCCACGCCATCTTCGGCAACACCCGCGGGCACGCCTACCTGGGCGAGATCGAGGACCTGGCCCGCCGGCTGGCGGAATTCGGCCCGGACCTGATCCTCTACCAGGCCGGCGCCGACCCCCACGTGGACGACCCGCTGGGCGGCGTGCTCACCTCCCCCCAGCTGCGCCGGCGCGATCTGCGGGTGTTCCAGATCGCCAAACGGCTCGGCATCCCGGTCGCCTGGAACCTGGCGGGAGGCTACCAAAGGGGCGGGCGCACCGGCATCGACCCGGTCCTGGCCATCCACATGGCCACCTTCGAAGCGGCGGTTCGCGTCTATATTGAATCCCAGCCGGAAGGTCAGGGAGAGCGTGGTGCGGATGAACAGCCTTGTCGTCGACGACGATCCGATCAGCCGGAAGCTGCTGGAGAGAATGCTGGGGAATCTGGGGCCATGCTCGGTGGCGGCCAGTGGCCTTGAAGGGGTCATCGCCTTCAAACAGGCGATCTGCTCCGAAATGCCGTTTTCCCTGGTCTGCGTCGACCGCCACATGCCGGGGATCGATGGCCACCGGACCATCGCCTCCCTGCGGGCCACTGAAAAGATCATGGGCCTCGGAACGAGGGCCAAGGTGCTGATGATCACCGGGTCCAACGATCCCGCGGACGTCCACGCGGCCTTCGCGGCCGAATGCGATGCCTACCTGGTGAAACCGGTGAGCCGGCAGGCCCTGGTGGCCAAGCTTGAAGCGCTTGGGCTGCGGCCCGAGACCGGGTCCGCGCCCGTTCTGGACGCCCGCGCGGCGATCTGCGCCCACCAGGACTGGCGGAACACGCTATCGAAATACCTCGTGAAGCCCGATGGCACCCTGGATCCCGGGACCGTGGCCGCGACCGACCGGTGTCTGCTGGGCAAATATCTGTTGGAACGGGCCAGGGCCGGGGAGGACGATGAACACACGGCCCTGGTGGAGGCCGAGCATATCCAGTTCCATTGGACCGCCGGGGAACTGGTCCGGCACGCCAACCGGGGCGAATCAATTGGGAAGGCGGCCCTGGACCGGCTCGGCCGCGACTATGACGAACTTTCGGCCAGGATTGTGGCCTGGCTCGAATTCCTGGGCAGTCATTAAGGTTCCGTTGTGGTCTCCAGTAGTTTTACCGCCCGCACCACTTCGGCGGCGACCTGTTCCGGTCTGAGCCGGTCGGTATGAACCGTCCAGTCTGCCAAAGCGTAGGCCGACTGGCGTTTCTCCTTGAGGGCCCGGATCTGATCGAGGGGATCGACGGCATCGAGCAGCGGTCGGATCGCGTCCGGGGCCGCTTGCCGCAATTGGCGCTGGATGCGGGCATTGAGCACCTCAGGCCGGCCCTCCAGAGTGATGACCCAGCCCCTGCTGGCCATCAACCGCCGGTTCTCCATGCGGACGTTGGCACCACCCCCGCAGGCGATGACGAAGGGGGCGGTTTGGGAGACAGCGTCCAGCACTTCCGACTCCCGGAGCCTGAACCCGCTTTCACCCTCCTGCTGGAAGATCATCAGGAGGGCCATTCCGCTCGTTTCGATGATCACCTGATCCAAGTCGAACATGGGCCAGTCAAGCAGGGTGGCCACGATTTGCGCGATGGACGACTTCCCCGTACCACTGAAACCGATGAGAAAGATGCCCTTCGGCGCCATTGCATGCCTCCAAGGAGAACAGGATAACGGCTACCCGCTCCACCTTCATCCGTCCAGGACCGATCTGCGGACAGTGGCCAGCGCGATTCGGAGGTCCTCGATCGGCATCTGCCCCGGCGCCGAGCTGGAATCGCCGACCGCGAAGGTCACGGCGGAGCCGAAGACGCCCGCCAGCATGCGTGACACCGAGCCCAGGCTGCCCATCGACATGCCGATCACCGGGATGCTCCCGGCTTCGCTGGCCCGCCACGTGGCGCCGAGCTGGGTCAACACGTCCTCCGGGCTATTGGGCATGACCGCAACCTTGCCGATATCCGCACCCAACCGCTCGGCCTCCGCGAATTTGCCTTCCAGGATCGCAGTTTCGGGCGTCATTTTGAAGTTGTGGTAGGACATGATCATCGCCACATCGTTGGCGCGTGAGATCTGGCGCAGTTGGGCGAGTTCGTCGACGGGATGGCTCAACTCATAGTCGATGATATCCACGTCCCGTGAGCCGCAAACTGCGACATAGAGCCTGACGAGGGCGGCGGCATCGATCGGGATGGGTTCTCCCCCTTCCATCACCGAGCGGCAGGTGAACAGGATCGGGACAGGGCCGGAAGCCTTCCTGATGCGGCCTGCGATCTCGATGACCGTGGTGGGATTCGCGATCGCCTCAAAGAAGTCGACACGCCATTCGATCAGGTCCGGCTTTTTCGCCAAGATCACGGCCATCTCGCCGATGATCGCCTCAGGCGTCCTGCCGACCAGGGGCACACAGATCAGGGGTTGGGCACCGTTGCCGACGGGCTTGCCATGGAGACAGATTGCTTTCACGGAAGCTCCTTACCCTATGGGATGAAGATGCCACTGACTTTTAGATGTGGTTGGGAATTCGAACCCGCATAGGGAGAAACAGCAGAATGGGGTGCTCAGCAAGACTGCCCAGTTCAATCGGCCAACAGGTAGACATCATCGAATTCCATCGCCGCCGGACCATCCCCCGCGACCATGAACAACTGGGAGATGGCCGCGAAATCGGAATTCGCGAAATCGGTCACGGGAATAAGAATATCATGGTAGCTGCCGTCGCGCACGAAGCCATAGGGGTCGGCGCCGGCCTTGAACTTGATCCAGGACTCGCGCACGGCGGTGCCGCCGGGGCTTTTCAGGCCCAGCTTGAAGTCGGTGGTGGAGGTGGCGGGGACTTTGAGGGCGAGGTGCAGATGGCCCTTGGCGAAGGCGGTCAGGTCGTACAGCTTGGCGGGAGCGAAGCCCAGCCCGTACCAGGCCGCCGCCGGGGCGGTGAAGGCGAAGGAGCCGGTCCCTTCGAAGGGCACCCCGGCGGCCGGGGTGAAGTTGGTTTCGTTCCAGATGTTGATGGCGCCGTCGGTGACGGGGTCGAAGCTGCCGGCGTCGCAGGCCCGCTCGGTGAAGATGCCGAAGCGGGTGCCCACTGGCGTCGCGAGGTTTTCCGGGGCGTCCTCCGACCAGTAGATCTGGTCGAAGGCGAAGGTCGCACCCGGGGTGACCGGGCCGGTCCCGGCGACCATGAAGTACTGCACGATATCGGTGAAGTCGGCGTTGCCGAGCAGGGTCATGGGAATGGCCACGCTGTGCCATTGCCCGTCCCGCCGGAAGCCGTAGGGATCGGCGCCGTTGGCGAAGAGGACCCAGGCGTTGCCGTCATTGCCGCCGTTGATCCCGATCTGGAAGGGGTCGGTGGCCGTGGTCTTGATCGACACGTGCAGGTAGCCGGCGGCGTAGTTCAGCAGGTTGCGGCGCTTGGTGGCGTCATAGCCGAACCCGAACCAGGTGTTGTCGGTGGTCTGGACGGTGATGGCCCCGGCCGGGTTTCCGCCGATGACGTGCAGGTTGTTCCAAAGGTACAGGTTGTAGTCCGTGCCCGGCTGCAGCTGGGTGGCGCAGGCGACGCCGTCGGGCAGGACGCCGAGGGTGCCGTGGGGCTGGGCGGCGGCCTCGTCCACGACCGTGGAACCGGAATTGGCGTAGACCCGCACATAGTCCACATACATCTTCTGGGGCAGCGGGCCATCCGCCTGGGCGGCGGAGGTCATGCCGAAGCCGGGAGAGCCTACGGCCAGGTTCAGGATGATGTAGAAGAAGTGGTCCTTCAGCTCGGCCAGGGTGGGATCGGTGATGGCCATGGACCAGTACCGGGTGCCGTCGATGCTGGCGCTGAGGGTCGCGTCGTCCCAGGCCAGGCGGTAGATATGGTAGTCATCCGAGAGGTTGGCCGGATTGGTCCAGACCCCGCTGTTCTGGAGGGCCTGGCCCAGGCCCTCGTCCCACCAGTGGCCGGTGGCGAACATGACGTTGTCGCCGCGTCCGGCGGCGCCGCAGAACATCTCGGCGATGTCGATCTCGCCGCACATGGGCCAGTTTTCGCCGGTGTCGCCCAGGAGCCAGAACGCCGGCCACATCCGGTCGCCCATGGGCATCCTGATGCGGGCCTCGAAGGCCCCGCGGTTGAAGCTGAACTTGCCGCGGGTCACCAGCCGCGCCGAGGTGAACGGCTCGCCGCCCCAGTCCTGCCGCCGGGCGGTGAGGACCAGGCTGCCGTCCTCGATGGCGGCGTTGTCCTGGGAACTGGTGTAGTACTCCATTTCGCCGTTGCCCCAGCCGTAGAGCGGGACCGGGCTGCTGGGCCCGTTGCCGAGATCGAAGGCCCACTTGGTGGTGTCGATCCCCGGGCCGGAGAATTCGTCGCTCCACACCAGGGCGCCGTCCGGTACGATCGCCGGGGTCACGATCAGGGTCGCGGGGGCACTGGTGACGCGGGCGACGGAATTGGCCACGGTCACGGTATAGGTGCCCGAATCCGCGGCCTGGGCCGAAAGGACGGCATAGCTGGCGGCATCGGTCCCGACCGCCGTGGCGCCCTTGGCCCACTGGTAGTGGAGCGGCGCGGTCCCCGTGGCGGTCACGGTCAGGGTCGCGGCGGTACCCGCGACCAGGGTTCGGCTCTGCGGCTGGGCGGTGATGGCGGGGGGGAGGGCCGCCTCGGGGGTGGCACCGCCGCCGCAGGAGACGCCCAGAGCCCCAAGTCCCGACAGCAGGGCCACCCAAGCGCTCCGGCGCCACAGGAAAGTAAGCAAGGTCATGGATTCAAGGGTGGACCCAAAAAATGGTATGTATATGGTCTTTTTTCATATCCCGGATCGCTTCTTACCAGGTGTGGGGCGGGTCAGCCGCCGAGGTTGTTCAGGGTGGCCCAGCCGGTCCAGATGAATTCGATGCCGATGCAGAGCAGCATGAAGGCGAACAACCGGATCATGACCATGGTGCCGATCTCCCCAAGCCGCGCCAGCAGGCCCGGCGCGTGCCGGTAGCAGTGGTAGATGACCACCACGGTGAGGCCGGCGCCCAGGACCGCCACGAAGGCGCCCCGGATGTAGAGCAGGGGCGATTTGGGCAGGTGGGCGCCCAGGGCGATGGCGGCGGCGATGGTGCCCGGCCCGGTGGTCAGGGGGAAGGTCAGGGGGAAGAAGCTCCTCCGGGCGATCTCGACATCCGGCAGGTCGTGGGACTCCCGGGCCACGGCCACGGTCACATCGTCCTCCTGGTGGGTGTTCAGCATCCGCCAGGCCGAAGCCGCCACCAGCAGGCCGCCGCCGATGCGCACGATGGCCAGGGAGATCCCGAAAAAGGCCAGGAGGTAGTGCCCGACCAGCATGGAGGCGACCAGGATCCACCAGCAGTTGAGGGCGATCCGCGAGGCCATCTTCCGCACCACCCGCGGGCTGGACCCGGCGGTGGCGGTGAACACCGGCGCCCCGCTCAGCGGGTTGATGATCGGCAGCAGGGTCAGGGGGACGAGCAGAAGGGATTTCAGGAAGGGGACGAGAAAGCTCACGGGGGTCGATCCTTTTGGGCGATTTCCTGATAATAGTCCTTTCGCCGCTCCGGGAGCCCATCGATGAAAGCCGTCATCCAGCGTGTGAAGCGGGCCGCGGTCACGGCCGGGGACCGGAGCGCCCGGATCGGGCCCGGCCTGCTGGTGCTGGCGGGCCTGGAAGTGGGCGACGGCGAGGCCGAGTGCCGCTGGGCCGCGGCAAGGATCGCCGGACTGCGGGTCTTCGAGGACCGGGAGGGCCGGATGAACCTGGCGCTGGCGGAGGTGGGCGGATCCATCCTGGCGGTGTCCCAGTTCACCCTGGCCGGCAGCCTCGCCAGGGGCCGCAGGCCGTCGTTCGACCGGGCCTTGGCGCCGGAGCTGGCCAGGCCCCTGTTCGACCTTTTCGTGGCCTGCCTCCGGGCCGAGGGGTGCCCGGTGCAAACGGGCTTCTTCCAGGAGATGATGGAGGTGGAACTGGTCAATGACGGACCGGCGACCTTCATCCTTGAGCGTAATGGCCCCACGGAAGCCTGATCCCAGGTACCATCAGGGTCGGACCCACCCCCCATGAAACCGCCGCATCCCTCCCGGAGCCCCTTCGGCCCCCTGCTGCTCTCGGTCGCGATCCTGGCGACCGGGATCGTCCTGGTGCTGGGGTTCCGGCTGCTCGCGGCGCGCCGGGCGGAGGCGGAGGGTCTGGCCTGGATCCAGAGCCGGAACCTCGCCCAGGCGCTGGACCAGAGCCTGACCGGCACCCTCCAGCGGATCGACCTGGCGCTGGGCAGCGTGGTCGGGCAGATGGAGGCCGCCCCCACCGGGAAGCCGGACCTGGCCGGCGTCGACCGGTTCCTGGCCATGGAAGGCCGGCTGCTGCCCTGGCCGGGAATCATCTGGGTGGCCAACGCCCAGGGGCGGGCGATCCTGGGCAACCGGCCGATCTCGACCGTGCCCGACTGGGAGCCCCGCTGGTGGTTCCGCCATTGCCGCGACCATCCGGACGCAGGCCTGGTCATCTCCAAACCCATCATCGGCTTCTATACCGGGAAATGGGTGATCCCCTGCGTCCGGCGCTACAACCGTCCCGATGGCGGATTCGCCGGGGTGGTGGTCATCCCCCTCTCGGTGGAATACCTCCAGACCCTGCTCGCAGGCTATGAGGTCGGGGCGGGCGGGACGCTCACGCTCCGGGACGATGACGGCGGCTACATCGCCCGCTACCCGAAGGTCATGAACGGGAAGGAAATCGAGATGGGCAAGCCGATCGGTTCGCCCGGACTCCTCAGGTTCGTCCAGTCCGGCGCCCGGGAGGGGGTCCATTTCGCGGTTTCGGCCGCCGACGGGGTGCCGAGGCTGTTCGCCAACCGCCGGGTCGCGGGGGCGCCCCTGATCGTCGGCGCCGGGCTGGCCGAAGCGGATTACCTGGCCCCCTGGCGCCAGGACCGGGCCCGGATCCTGTTGGCCATGGGCCTGTCCCTCATCGGCATCTGGACGGCGGCCGGACTCTTCTGGCGGTCCTGGCGGAACCAGCTGCGCAACGCCACGGCCCTCGCCCAGAGCGAGGAGCGGTTCCGGCTGGCCATGGACGCCACCCGCGACGGCATCTGGGACTGGAACGTCCGCACCGGGGAGGTCTATTTCAGCCCTTCCTACGCCGAGATGCTGGGCTACGACGCCCGGGAGCTGGCGGCCCGGGCCGATTCCTGGATGGATCTGATCCACCCGGAGGACCGCGCGCGGGTCCTGGCGGTCAACGAGGAATGCATCCAGGGGCCGCGCCCCAGCTTCGAGGTGGAATACCGGATGAAGGCCCGGGACGGCTCCCTGCGCTGGATCCTCGGCCGCGGCAAGGCGATCCAGAGGGATGACCAGGGGCGCGCCCTGCGCCTGGTCGGAACGCATGTGGACGTGACCGACCAGAAACAGACCGAGCAGGCCCTCCGCGAAGGCGAGGAGCGGTATCGCACCCTGTTCAACAACGCCGAGGTCGGGATGTTCCGGACCCGCCTGGACGGCAGCGAAGTCCTGGCCTTCAACGACAAGTACCTCTCCCTCATCGGCCGGCCCCTCGACGCGGTGCTGCACCAGCCCTCCACCCTGGTCTGGGCCGACCCCTCGGCGCGGGAGGCGATGGTCCGCCAGCTCAAGGCCGACGGTCAGGTGCACGACTGGCCCATGCAGGTCGTGACCTCGAGCGGAACCATCCTGGACTGCATCACCTCCATCAAGCTGTTCCGGGAAGAGGGGATCCTCGAAGGGTCCATCCTCGATATCACCGAGAAGAAGCGGGCCGAGGCCGAGAATGCCAGGCTCCAGGCCCATCTGCACCAAGCTCAGAAGATGGATAGCCTGGGGACGCTGGCCGGGGGCATCGCCCACGATATGAACAATGTGCTCGGGGGCATCCTGGGCATGGCCGAGATCGGCCAGGAGGACCAACCGCCGGACAGCCCGGCCCATCGGGCTTTCGGCACCATCATCCGCGCCGCCGAGCGTGCGGGGAAGATGGTCCGGAGCCTCCTGAGCTTTGCCCGCCAAGGTCCGGCCGGGGTGGAAGAGCTGGACATGAACGAAATCCTCCAGGAGGAGGTCAGCCTGCTGGAGCGGACCACCCTCGCCCGGGTCCGGCTGGACCTGGATCTCGCCACCGACCTGCAGCCCATCCGCGGCGATGCCAGCACGCTGGTCCACGCCTTCATGAACCTGTGCGTCAATGCCCTGGACGCCATGCCGGACCAGGGCACCCTGACCCTGGGCACCCGGAACGCGGAGCCCGGATGGATCGAGGTCACGGTGGCCGACACCGGCGTGGGCATGAGCCCGGAGGTCCTGGCGAAGGCGGTCGATCCCTTCTTCACCACCAAGGAGGTGGGCAAGGGCACGGGCCTGGGCTTGTCGATCGTCTACAGCACCGTCAAGGCCCACCGGGGCCGGATGGAGATCCAGAGCGAACCGGGGCACGGCACCCGGGTGACCGTGCGGTTCCCCGCCAGCCTCCCGGTCCCTCGGATTTCCGAGCCTCCGGCACCGCCGCCGGTTCCGGAACCGGCCGCGGCCCATCTCGAGGTGCTCCTGGTGGACGACGACGAGATCCCCCGGGAGACCACCGGCGAGGTGCTGGAGCGGATGGGCCACGGCGTCCAGGCCGCCGCCAGCGGCGAGGACGCCCTGGCCCGGATCCGGGCCGGCTACCGGCCCGATGTGGTGATCCTCGACATCAACATGCCGGGGCTCGGCGGGGTCGGCACCCTGCCGATCCTGCGGGGCCTGCTGCCGGACGTGCCGGTCCTGATCGCCACCGGCCGGGCGGATCAGGCCGCCCTGGAGCTCGCCCACTCCCAGCCGAACGTCTCACTGCTGCCCAAGCCCTTCACGATCAAGGAACTCAGGCTGCGCCTGGCGAAGCTCGGCCCGGGACGTTAATTCCGGTTTCCCAGCTGGCCCAGGTCGTACGGGGTCTGCTGGTAGACGTAGTAGTTCAGCCAGTTGGAATAGAGCAGGTTGGCGTGGCCGCGCCAGCGGACCTGGGGCTCCCGGGCCGGATCGTTGCCCGGGAAGTAGTTGCCCGGCACGGCGATCGGGAGGTTCCGGGCCACGTCCCGCACATACTCGTCGCGCAGGGTGCAGGGATCGTACTCGGAGTGGCCGGTCACGAAGACATGCCGGCGGTCCTTGGAGAGCACGATGTAGACCCCCGCCTGGGGGGACTCGGACAGGAGCAGCAGGTCGTCGACGGCCAGGATGTCCTCGCGCCGGACCTCGGTGTGGCGGGAGTGGGGGGCGAAGAACTCGTCGTCGAAGCCCCGCGCCAGGCGCTCGTTGCGGAGGTTCAGGTGGTGCGGGAAGATGCCGAACATCTTCTCCTTGAGCTGGTATTTCGGGATCCCGTAGTAGTGGTGCAGCCCCGCCTGGGCGCCCCAGCAGATGTAGAAGGTGGAGAACACGTTGGTCCGGGCCCAGTCCATGATGACCTTGAGCTCGTCCCAGTAGTCCACCTCCTCGAACGGCAGGATCTCCACCGGGGCCCCGGTGATGATCAGGCCATCGTAGGTCCGGTTCCGGACCTCGGGAAAGGTGTAGTAGTGCTCCAGCAGGTGCTCCATGGGCGTATTCCTGGATTCATGGGATTCCATGTGGAGCAGGTCGATCTCCACCTGCAGCGGGGAGTTCCCCAGCAGCCGCAGCAACTGGGTCTCGGTGTTGATCTTGGTGGGCATGAGGTTGAGGATCGCGATCCGCAGCGGGCGGATGTCCTGCCTAAGCGCCTGCTTCTCCGCCATGACGAAGATGTTTTCGCTCTCCAGGATGCCCATGGCGGGCAGGGTGTCGGAGATCTTGACGGGCATGGCGTTCTCCCAAATGGACGCTCGCCCATGATCACGGAGAAACCGGCCGCAGTCGAGACGCAAAATCGTTCACCGCCAAGCCCTCCGTGGGGATCTTCCACCGGGCCGGCGGTCCGGCTATGATGCCTTCCCGGGCCATCTCCCCATGGGGTTCGGCGAGGGGGAAATGATGAGACGTGCATTGGCTTTCAGTTTCGGCTGCATGCTCGCTGGGACGCTTCTGGGCCAGGATCTGCCGCCGGCCACCCAGGCCAAGTTTCTCAAGATGCTCATCACCTCCACCGGCCAGTTCGGGTTCGCCTGCACCGACCCCGGCCTCAAGCCGCAGCTCGAGGCCAGCGGAGTCTCGGTGTCCCCGGGCTTCCTCATGGCCTGGGCGGCCAGCGAGGCCGAGGCCAAGGCCCTGAAGACCGCGGGCAAGATGGTGATCGTGCCCAAGCGGGCCTGGCTCAAGGCCGGCGGCTCCATCGCGCTGGTGGACGAGGACGGCAAGCCGACCATCTACCTCAACATGGCCAATGTCAAAGCCTCGGGGCTGCACCTCTCGGACGCGATCATCCAGATGGCGAAAAAGCCCAATTAGCACCGGCAGGTCCTGACTGAGGCAGGGCCCGTGCTGGGCACAACCAGCCGTAGCGGGGGAACCCCGCAACGGCTGCTGGACGGTCCCCGGCCAGGTGGCGTTACCCTTTGGGGACCCCCGGAGGCCCCATGTTCCGTCCCCTGCCCTTCGCCCTGGCCCTCGCCGCCGTCCTCTCCGCCCAGGATGCCGACGCCCGCCTGAAGCATCTGGAAGCCCAGGTGCAGGACCTGAAATGGGAGCTGGACCAGGTCCGCAAGAGCGCCGACGACGCCCAGTTCTACCTGCGCCTGGGGGACGTGGCGGAAGTGGACAAGGTGACCCTCACCGGCCCGCCCGACCCCAAGGGGCAGGAGACCTACGGGATCCGGAACGAGCGCCACCCCCTGCGGATCTACGCCTACACCTTCGTGCCGAAAGCGCTGGACCCGGCCCGCAAGCACCCCGCGATCATCCTCACCCACGGCGGGGTGCACGGGGATTTCGGCACCTACCACCTGCACATCGTCCGGGAGATGGTGGCCCGCGGCTACATCGTCGTGGCCCCGGAGTTCCGCGGCTCCACCGGCTACGGGCCGGGCCTGGCCAACGCCGTGGACTACGGCGGCCTGGAGAACGACGACGTGGTGGCCTGCCGGGACTGGGCCGTGGCGGAGCTGCCGGTGGACCCCCGCCGGGTGGCGCTGGTGGGCTGGAGCCACGGCGGCATGATCAGCCTCATGGCCGGCTTCGACCATCCGGACAAATTCGCCTGCATCTATGCCGGGGTGCCGGTATCGGACCTGCTGGCCCGGGTCGGCTACGCCGGCGAGGAATACCGGGATCCCAAGGTGGTGCGGGAGCTGTTCGGCAAGGACCCGACCGATGACGTGGAGCTCCTGAAGAAGCGCAGCCCCGCCTGGAACGTCCACAAGCTCAAGCTGCCGCTGATGGTCACCAGCACCACCAACGACCGCGACGTGAACGTGGTGGAGGTCGAGCAGCTGCTCACCCATCTCAAGGCCGAGGGCAAGGCCTTCGAGGCCAAGATCGAGCAGGACGCCCCCGGCGGCCACGGCTGGGACCGCATCGACACCAGCT
>Ga0316227_1001189_pt1 | contig 29697 bp, 43 predicted proteins | sample TBH18019metaG_FD_206012 | JGI IMG/M metagenome (GOLD analysis project Ga0316227, IMG submission 206012) | Freshwater microbial communities from Trout Bog Lake, Wisconsin, USA - TBH18019 | ecosystem: Environmental > Aquatic > Freshwater > Lake > Hypolimnion/Profundal zone | place: USA: Wisconsin... | reverse complement strand
GGGCGTTGAACATCTCCGCCAGCAGCTCGTAAATGGTCTGATGGCGGAGATCGTAGAACGCGGCCTTGCCGTCGTCTTTCAGGGTTTCTATGCACTGGCCAATGCAGGTGTTGGGGTCAATCAGACAGCAGCCCAACACGCCCATTTCCATTTGCAGGTCGTGGGGCGGCAGCCGGTCCACGGCGGCATTTGCGGAATCGCCGCGCTGGCGGCGGGTGCGTTTCAGGTCTGTGACGGATTCGATCATGGGACCTATTCGGTCATTTGTTTTCAGCGAAGAAGCAAGCCGCTTCCTCAAGGTTGTTTGAGAATGTCATTGCCATTGTAAAGTCGCCAGATCGGTTGCTATCGGCGAGGGCGCCGATGGCACCGCACTGCGACGGGGCGTCGCAGCTACGGGTGAAGCGTTGCTTCCCAGATGCCACAGCCCGGCGCAATTTCCTTCAAGGCGATCCGCGTCTCGATTTCGTCGCGGTCGGCAGTCGGTTCCGCGAATTTTATGAACGCTTTGGCGGCGCAATGCCCCGCGCCGATGCTCGCGGGGTCGGACGTGCAACTGGCGGCAACGCCTAGGGAATAATCCGCCCCGCCCAAACTGGCGCTCGCGCTAAAGGCGCGATAGCGTTTGGTGTCCTGGCCGTGGGGACTGACGAGTTTGATGATGATCTTATTCATTCCAAATCCTCCATTCTGCCGGTTGCGTCGCTGCCGCATTTTTCCGCGAGTTGCGGAAGTTCAAACCGACTGACCGGTTCGTTGCGGTAGTGGTCCATCAAACCGCGCGCCACTTCCTCGCTTACCGGATTGATGGAATAGATCGCGCCTGGGCCGTACAGACGTGTGAACGCGGGCTGGCCGTCGTAGCTGGGCACGTCCACGCGCAGAAACGCGCCGCCGGCGATTGTGGACTCGCTGACTTTGCCCACAATCTTCTGGTGGCCGAATAGTTCGACCAACGCCCACTCGTTGAAGGTACATTTTTCGGCGCTCATGATTGCACCTCCTTGGAACTCGCGGGCGAGACGCCCGCGCCACTAGCCGCCTCACCGAGCGATTTCTGCACCAAGGTTTCAATGTCATCGTCATTGGCGCGCACGACGGCCTTGTCGGCGCCGGACACGATGTTGCAGCCGAGTTTCTGGAGGATCTCCTTGGGCAGCTTCTTGAACGCGGCCTTGATGACACTGACGGAACGGTCCAAGAGCGTTTTGCCCTGGGCGGCCGGCAGCAACGTTTCAATGCGGTCAACCAGGATTTCTTCCGGCGGGAGCGTGATGGTGTCGCGCTCTTTCTCGAAGCCCACGGTGATGCCGGCAATTTCGCGGGTTTTGGGTTTGACGAACAGGTCTCGGCCCGTTTGGAGGTTGGCCAGCAAGGAGGCGCGCGAGGCGGCGCAATCGTTCTGGATGATGCGGATGTTATCGTCAAATTCGCGCGTGGCGAGGTTGACGGCCTTTTGCCGGGCCTCGAATAATTTTCGCAGGCGGGCGCGGCTGGCCGCGAGATCACGGCAGTTGTTTTCGATTACAGTCATTTCGTTCATGGTGTGTCTTTCTTTTTTTGGTTTCGGTTTTGGCTCACAAAACTGGCGAGGCGCCTTGGGGTCCGGCGGACGGGGCGTCCGCCGGCACACGCGAGGCGCGTGTGCTCCCCGCAGCTTCCGATCGGAGGCGGGCGCGTTCGGCGTTCACGAGGAACAGCTTTTGCATTCGCAATTCAGCGAGCCGGTTGACTTGTTTGGCCTCCATGTTGTTCAACAGGAGGCGTTGCGTTTCAATCGCCAGCGCGTGTTGCGCGACGACCAGTTGCAGGATGGCGATTTGCGCCACCCGCTTGCTTTGATCTTTGCTTTCAGTGCTCATTTTTTTTCTCTCCGGTTTGCTGGACGGTTGTCCAGCGGTTGTTTTCGGCTTCGATTAGTTGCTGGACTTGGGCTTCGGCCTCCATGCTCTGGCAGGCCGCCAGGCGCGCGTCCAGTTCGCGCAGCCGGGCTAAATGGCATTTTTCGGCGGTCTTATGGAACGTGACAAGGGTGATGTTCATGCTCATGCTTCTTGGTTCACCGCCAGCAGCTCCAGCCTGGTGGCGATGGCGCGGTTCAGTTTCAGCGCGGCTTTGAAGTCGCGCTCTTCGATCAGGTCCACTTGCGCGTGCAGCGCGATGGCCAGGGGCTGATCGTGTTTGGCCAGCATGAAAAATGCGGTCGGAAGTTTTTCGACCAGCTTGTTTTCGGCGGCCTGGGCGGCGGGGGATAAGGTTATGCTCATATTTTTATTCGTGTAATCCGTGTAATCCGTGGTTAAAACTTGCTGGTTGGCAATTCGGGCTGGGTCGCTTCATCCACGGCGCGGCGCATGGCCGCGAACCATTCCGCCGGTAACATCCGGCGGGTGATCGGCGCGGGGATGAAGTTGCAGGCCAGATGGCCGCAGACCGGGCAAGGCACATTGGTTTGCGTCCGCCGCTCGAAGGTCATAAAGACGACATCGTCGCAGTGGTCGCAAAACCAATGGCCTTTGGTGATCATTTGCGATAAATGATTTACGATTTGCGTTTCATCTCCGCCTGGGCGCTCTTGAGCGCGGCGGCCACGTCGCCTTCTTTCACGTTTTTGATATTCGCCAGGCGGACCGCCACCCGTCGAACCAAACTGTAATGGCCAAAGGTGCTGGCCTCGGTGGCGATCTTCTTGAGCGCCGCGGCTTCGTCGTCGAATTGGTGTTTGGGAAAAAACAGGGCCACGTCTTTTTCGGGCAGCAGGCTGGTTTCATACACCGCATGGTTGCGACGCGCCACCTGTTCGGCCTCGTTGGGAAAGAAGTCAAACCACTTGTCATATTCACCCGGGACCGCACAGAGCACGATGACGATGTTGGTTTCGTTTAATAAGAATTTGATCAGGTTGAGCGCGGATTTTCCAAAATGCTCCCCTTCGTCGAAAACCAACAAAAGCTGCCGGCTCTGACAGAATTTAATCAGGTCGTCTTCCATCTTGGCAACGCGCGGGTTTTTCCCGACGCGCACTCCCACAGCGCGGCAGATGTCAATGAGTGGTACCAGGCCGCTCTCGCTCCGTCGCCAGGCGGCGCGCACCTGGACAATGCGCGCGTTTTTTTCGGCTTGCAGGTGATTGCATAGCATGGTTTTTCCGCCGCCTGTCGGGGCCAAAAACAAGATGAGCCGCTCCGGTCCCTGTTTGACGCTGCATTCGGCCACGGCGGTTTCGACCGCGCGAATTTTACTAGTCAAGAAAATGTCGAGTTCTTGCACGCGGGTCATCAGGGCGCGCTTGCGCGGGATCTCGGACAGGATTTGCTCCAACTCATCAAAGAGGCTCCGCCGACGCTCTTCGGAGACTTTGTCCAGATAGCTTTCGGGGCGGCCCGCGTCGAGGGCGTCCATGATCTGGTCAAAGAGACTCCGCCCGAACGGGAGGAACTTGCGCGCAAAGTCGGCGGTGGATTTTTCTTTTTTCGATTCCTCCAGAAGCGCGGATAGCAGCGCGTGCTGTTCGGGGGAGGGTTTCCATTTGGTGACCTGTGTGTTTTCGGTGCTCATTTTTTTGTTGGTGCCGATGATCGGCGGTTAGTCGAACTGTGTTGTGGGCGCGGTGTATTCCCGCGCCAAAGTGTCTTCCGTGCAATCGTCCACGCGGACTGGCTGGGTCATTTCGTCGGCACTCTGCCTAGGTGCCGCTGCGGGCGTCAGTTGGGCGTTGTGCAGACGCATGAACTCCACGCCCGCGCCGGCGGCGGCATGGCGCTCGCGTTGGGGAGCCAGCTTCAGAGCCTGCCAATGGTTTTTCACGCCCATGGCCTCTTTCACGCCGTGATCGTCATTGCGCGCGGGCTGGAGGTCCGGCGGGCAGACACTGACCACGGAACCCCGCGCGTCGCAGATCACCAGCGCGTCGGGGGAGATGGGGTTGATGTAGGGCGTGTATTGCTCGCCCTCGGGCAAAGGACGGCCTTCGGCGTCAATGGCCACGAACACCAGGGCATCCGGCGTGCAGAACTCATTGCGATCCTGGATCTCGAATTTGCCCTTGCGCACCGTTACGGCCGGGCGGGCGAATTGCGGTCCCACCAGCGCGGGAATCATCATCATCGGCAGCGGCGTGAGCTGATGGCGCTGAGTCTTATCCGCTTCGGCGCGGGTCATCCGACGGGCGCGAAAGAGGAGATCGTTGGCCTGGATGGCTTGAATGGCGGCGCTCTGCCGAGACGCCGCTACGTTAGCCAGGGCGGCCAGCGGTTGCCAGGGCGCGGATTCAATCTCGCGGAATTCCTTGGTGACGAAGCCGCATTGCTCCCACGAATTGCATTCATGATCGGGATCGTCATTCACCAGGTTCATCACCCGATTGGCCGCCTGGGTAAACTCGGCAAAAGTCATGCGCGGAAGGATCAGGCTGGCAGCCTGGTCCACGCCCATCAGCCGGGCCGCTTTGAGCAGCTTGTTGTTATAGGCGTCGGCCCGCTCCATTTCCTCCGGGGCGAAATCGCGGCTCTTGCCCACCTGGCCCTTGAGCGCATCCAACCAGTCATCCAGCATCCGCCAGAATTGTTCGACGTGCGGCTTGAACCGGAAATTGCCGCCCGCGGGCGGAGCGAACTGGCCGGGATGGGCCGCCTTGCGGAACCGGCCGCCGCGATCCACGCGGACCTTGCCGCCCGTGCAATCAAAAATCCGCTTCTCAAAATCGTCTCTTAACGGGTCGTTAATTTTGAGTTTAAGGTTGCCGCGAATCGCCGACGTGCCCCACTCGCACAGCAGCATCGTGCCCACATCCGCGCGATAGCCGCGATGCGTGAGCACGGCCACGATGAACCACATGAAATCTTTTTCCGTCAGGGTGCGCTTGGCTTCGGCTTCGAGATCCCAAAAGGTGGGCTTGATCACCATGCTAAACATGCAGTCCGACAACGCATCCACCGCGCCAAAACAGCGCGGACGCAGGGCGCGCAATTGGCCGGGGAAGTTCACCTTCACGTTGAACTCGTGATCGTCAAACTCCATGAACTCGCCCAGCTTCAAGCCCAGGCGCGACGTGCGAATCTTGAAGCCCAGATTGCCCGCCTGCTTGATGCCGATGCGCGCGGCGGCCAGCTCGTAGGCATCCGGAAGATGACGGTTCAGGTTGGATTCGGTCCAGCCGGTGGGCACGTCCGTGCGCGGATCGGCGGCGGGCCAGTCGGTGTAACCGGGGATCAGCTCGTAAGCCTGGCCGTTGATTTCAAAGGGCAGTTTGGTTTGCCAGAGCGCCAGCAATTGTTGGCGGGCGTTGCTGCTCACGCGCTGGTGAAGTTCACAGAGCAGTTTCCAGAACTGAATAAATTCAGGCGGGAGCGCGCGGAGCTTGAACTCGCGCTTGAGATGGCGGGACAAATTGTTGTGGCCCCAGCCTTCCGGCATTCTGCGCACGTCCCTGCTCTTCCAGTCATAGCCCGCAATGGCCTCCGCCTGGCCGGCATGGTTCAGCCCGGTCTGCCATTGGCGCCGCAGACTGCGGATGGCTTCTTGCAACTGGCCGTCCAGTTCATCCACGCGGTTCAGGGCATAGACCACGAAGGCGGCCGGCAACGCGGTGGCGCGGTCAATCCAATCGCCGCCGGCGCGTGAGCAGTTGACCAGCACAGTCCAATCCTTGGCTTCAATCCACCAATCATACTTTTGCCGGAAGGTGCCCAATTTCCAATTGGCCAGCGGGAACAGTTTGAGCACGGCCTTGCAGGCGCTGTTCACGCTCTCACGATTTTTGACGCGGGCCAGCACCAATTCGCACGCGCTGCACAAGGCGCGGGTTTCGGACCGCACATGAATGTTCCGTTCATCATTCTCCGGCAAGGTGATGAGCAACGGCAGTTCGTCCTGGTAAAACATCACCGGCTGGCGCGCGGCCAGGTACTCGCGCACGTCGTGGACCGGCTGGATCAGCGGCGCGCTGAACTGCAAACCCATTCCATGTGGAACAATTTGGACAGAATTAACCGGATTAACCGGATAAGACGGGGCCGCTTGCTCCATCCTGTCCATCTTGTTCATCCTGTCAGAATCAGAATCGGGCGACGCCGCGCTTGCAATCGGGACGGTTTGTGTACGTGGCTCCCCTGCTTGGTTGGCGTCGCCCAAAATGTTGAGATCGGAGATCATGATTCAAAACGGATATGGCTGCATCAGACCCAGCGCTTGCAAGGCGGCGGCGGCAATGGCGTCCGTCACATTATTGCTGTCGTAAAAAAAGCTGTCGCCGTGATCCCCGGGAGCTCGGTAAAATTGAGCGCTATGCGATTTCTCGCAATTGGCGGGATTGAACCAAACATTGCAACGCCAACCGCGTTTGACCATTTCCTCAATCAGCGTGTGCGCCGGATTGAGGTTGTGGCCAGCGGCGTCCACGAAATACAGGAAGCAAAGGGAGCGACGAACGCACGCATCTTGCGGCAGCTTTTTCCGATTATACTCCAAAACCTCTTTCGCGAATTTCTCCGTCTGATAGCTGCCGGTGCCGGGAATGCAGTCGCCGGGTTTGGCGGGCGTCTCAAGTTGCCAGTAAACCGTGCAGAACGTGCCTAGCGCCTTCCTCACGAGCCAGGACTTGGGCCGGGCGGGCATCTTTTCCCATTGCTTGACAGTGACTGGTTTCATTGCGGCCTTTCAAGATTGACAAAAAACAGGTGCGCCTCTTTGACGGCCGCCTTGAAGGCCAGCAACGTCTTTTTGCCGCCGGGCGCTTCATCCATGCGCGGGAAACCGTTCAGCGTGAGGTTCTCTTTGACCCAGTTGATGAAGATCCCCGCGTTGATCTCCATCGCGATCAGCCGCTCTTGGTCGTTCGCATATTTGGCCTGCATCCGCATCGCCTTCGTGCAGCCTTGGCCGCTCTTGTTCCCGCGCTTGGCGCGGGGATAGCCGTCCGCGCCCAGCTCGCCCTGCTTGAAGCCAATGTCCAGGAAGAGTTGCTTGGGCGTGCGCGCGGAGTCCAACACTTCGTCCATTTTGGAGCGCGCGGCCTGCAAGTTTTTCGGCAGTTCCGCCACCGGCAATGTCAGCAGATTTTCCGCCGGCACGGTCAAATTGTCCAAGTTGGACAATTTGAGGCCAGACCACTCGCAGAGGTTCTTGGCCAGACTGCGCCATCGGTGAATAGTGACATGCGGAACATCAGGGCAATGCGCTTCAATCCAAGGCTGGAATTGCCCATGCGGCACATTGGCGGCGATCCATTCGATGTACAGGCCGGCTTTCACCACGCGGCGGAAACCGTCGTCCGCGTCTTTGAGCAGTTCGCGGAGCTTGGCGGCGGCGACATCGTCGGCGACCACTTTCAGGGACGGGGCAAGTTTTTGGAGTTTATTCATGGATGGAAACATTTAAGCTGGCAGGCATGAACCTCCTGAAAATTCTACGCACCCTGCCGACTGTGACCCCGCCTTGCCAGCCTTGGGAATTGCTGTCCTGACAATATCCCCGAGCGCCTGTAATTTGCGGCGGCGGGCATCGCGGAGCCGTTTTTCGGCGAGGCGGTACACACGGGCGGAGCGGGATTGATAGTTCATAATGCGCGCCCTTTCAGAAACGCCGCCGCGCTGGCGCGGGTGACGTGGCCCGGCCGGGACAATTCCAACCAACCGGCCTTGACCAGCCGCATGACATGTTGCGCGGACACGATCCACTGGCGCTCAATTTCGCCGCGCCGCAACTCAAATTTATGCGCGCCCAGGATGCTGGCCAGGACTTGGGGCAACTCCACGTCTTTCGTGGTTTCCGGCGCGATGATCTCGCGCGTCCAGAACCGCCACTCGGCGCGCTTGCCGTCAATCCCCAGGTTGAAGGCCCAGCGCAGCTCGCCGTTATCCACCATGGCGAACACGCTCTCGGCGTCGCAACCGAACTTGGCGCGCACCGCGTCCACGGGCAGGAACACGGTGCGCTGGCTCACCAGCAGGGGCAGGCCGGGTTGCGTAGCGGCGGTCTGGCGACCGCCGCCATTCATCCGGAGTCCGGTTTCGGTCATGCTCATACCAGGATCAGGATGACGGCCACGGCCACGGTCACCACGCTGCCGATCACGATGCCCCAGCACAAATCGCGCGTGCGGTTGGTTTGCGCGGGTTTCAGCCAGTCGCGGCGGACGGGCAGGAATTCAATCGGTTCATTGTTCATAGGCATTTCAGTGTTTCAGGTTTCAGCGTTTCAGCATTTTCCCCAAGAGCCGCAAGTCCATCCGCAGGCAGGCGAGCCGCCATTGGAGCCAATCAATCAGTTGCAGCACGGTTTTCATTTCAGTATTTCAGTGTTTCAGTTTTTCAGCTTTTGAAGAGAAGCCGCCGAGGGACCCAGGCCGGCAAGCGCGGGCCAGTGAATTCATATGTGGACCCCTTCCCACGCACCTTTTAGAGCTTGAATCAGCAAGCCAGGAGGCGGTGCGGGCATTTGCGGCGGTGGAAGATTTCATTTAAAAGGTTGAGAGTTGAGAGCTGCGGGTGGAGGGTTCGGGCAATTGCGCGAGACCCATTGAACATAGCGTGTCGCAAATGATTTTTGCATCTTCCGTCCGCGCGCGCAGACCCAGGGACATGGACTCACCGAACACACACACGTAGCCGTTTACGAGCGAGAAAAATCCCGCGCTGACCGGCTTGAGCAAGCTGCGGTCAATCGCCTGCTTGTGCAGCACGATTTCCGGCACCAGGATCGCCACGGGCAGGCCGGGCGCCGGTTCGACGATCACGTATTTGTTGCGGCTCACTTGGCACCTCCCAGAATGATTTCCTTTTCCGCTGCCGTCAGGACCGGGCCTTTGGCAGGGGAATGATTGGCAGGGGAATTCTTCATTCCCTTGCCGTTCATTCCTTTGCCCTTGGTCGTTTTCGGAACAGGCGCGGAAGAATATGTCTTGCGCGGGAAAAACGAGACCACGGCGCAATTGACGGTCTGGCAGAGGTAAACCGCACAGAGCCGGTACGATTCCATTTCCTTCGCGCGCACATGGCAGGCCGGGCATTCGTTTTCAAAGGGGGGGTTCATAATCTCAAAATAACTGCGGCAATTCCTGGCTCACGGGAACGCCTAATTTGCGATGGCCTCCAGCGGCGCGACCAGCGGTTTCATCCCGTTCCATTCGCGGACCAGGTTGATGCTGCCCGCCATCGCCGATTCGGACACGCGCGGCTTCACCTTCCAATTCTCCACGTCCTCCCGAATCGAATAAACCGGCTGGCCCTTCTCGGTGACCACGCGGATGATGCGCATCAGGTGCAGATCGTTGATGCCCTCGCTGACATGCGTCTTGCCGATACCCGTAATATCCGTGAAGCATTGAAGCTGGGGGATGATGATGCTGTCCCGCTGCCAGCCAAAGGACATGTCAAGGATCACCTCCGCCAGATGCCGCTCCCGCTCGCTCAAATGATGCCGGCGCAGTTCGCGCCGGATGGTGGCGGCCCGCAGGCGATATTGGTCGCTCATGCGCGACTTGCATTCGGAACAAAGTTTGGCCTGGCACTCTCCGCAGAGTTTGCCGTTGCGAATATCTGCTTTCACGCCACCACCTCGCAGTCGCAAACGAGGGCGCACACCCAGTCGCGCGTGTCCACCTGGTAGGCGTGGACGCGGTTGCCGATGATCTCGATGATCCGGTGCAGACGTCCGTAATGGGCGCCGGAATAAACGATGATGGTGTCGCCGGGTTTCATACTGTTCCCACTTCGCGGAGTTTTCGTTCGATCGCCCGTCGAACTATTTTGCTTCGATCAGAGTCCTCGCTGCTGACAAGTTGGTTGATTTTCGGCAACCAGTCCTTGGGAATCCAAGTGCCGATGAAGGTGCAATCCTGTCGTCGGTAAGCTCCGCGTTTCTGTTTTTGTTGTGCCATTTGCAACCAAGTTACACACAGTTTAACACCCAGTCAACACTTTTTATTGTTTTTTTTGCTGCGGGGTGTTAAACAATACCCATGGCAAATCAACGCGCCGCAGACCAGGTTTTTATCGGCATCTGGATTTCCGCATCCTTAGGCCAGAAAATTGAATCCGCCCGCAAGGGGACGCCGCGATCTCAATGGGTGAGGGATGCGATAGCCGCGCTGCTTCGGTCCGAAGGTTTTGAAGTTTCAGATTCTGAATCTAGCGCCCCGGCGCGGGTCCGCACGGATTTTGCAAAAAAGATTAATTCCGCCAAGGTTCAGGCCGCTGCCGACAAAATCGAGGAGGAGTTGAAGCGCACAATCCGCAATCGGCGCAAATCTGCTGCCTGATCTCATGAGCGCGTTTTTCCAATTTATCCGCCAGTTCAAAGAGATCGGAACGATCAAAGTCCGATTCGTTTTCAATGCTTATCATGCACACAGTTTCGCGGGCGGGTTGGACATATACAGTCCAAGGGAACAAGTGTCCAACAACTTGTTTTTTCGGTGAATAATTCCGATGCCAAGAATGAAAATTTTGCTTTGCATCCTTGCTGCCGCGCTGCTGTGCGGCTGCCACCGCCAGCAATGGGAATACCGGGTGCTGCGTTTCGAGAATTCTGCCAGCATTGAGCGTAGCGAGGCTTTTATGGTCCGGACGAATACCAGTGAGGAATGGCTCAAAAAGTCGGCATACGCGGATTATCAGTCGGGGTTTTTCAATCTTGAGGAAAAGCCGCCGATTGCGGGTTTAAAGAACATTGAACCGGACCTGGCCACGCTTGGCGAGGAGGGATGGGAACTGGTTGCGGCAGTGCCGCAGACGGAAACGATCGGCGGCGCTAAGACGGATTTAAACGTGGCATTCAGCAATGTCCGCACGCTGAATATCTATTTGATCTTCAAGCGCGCGAAATAATTTGCGGCGGGTGACGGGGCGCGGCGGACGGGCCCCGAAAGCTTTCGGGGGAGGCGCGTGCGCTCCCCCGCATTCCGCACTCCGCATTCCGAATTCCGCACTTGAAATAATCCGTGACATCCGTGGAATCCGCGGTTAGATAGTTTCCGCTTCGTTTTTCTTCCTTCTTGCGGTTGGGTTCCTTGGGAACTCACGGTTTTTCCGGGCCTGTGTCATCTTCGCGTGGTGCAGGCCAAATGCAACATTGAAACCAATCTCCCGATTCTCCGGGCGTTAGCTCATCTCGCCCGGCCCTCATCGCCGCTTGGGACTTCGACCGCACTGGCCTGCGCGAACCCGAGCGGTGATCTGTTTCCCCGCCCGTCGCAGTCAACCATCAATCATACATCGAACATGAATAAATTGAAAATCATCGGCGTTGCGGCGTTCGCGCTGGCAACGATCACCCTCAGCGGCCAGGCGCAGACCATCTGTGAAGTTCCTTGCACCAACTGCATCTACACGCCGCCCACGACGAACAGCCCCGGCTCGGTGGTCGTGCAGACGGCCAGCGGGGCAACCCAAACCGTGGCCACCGTGCCCGCCGTCACCACCATCACGGGCACCGGCGTCAACACGGCGACCGCGCCCACCAACATCTTGGCTGACCTCGGCGTGTCCGGCGCGCTCGGCAACCTCTGGAGCGCCATTGACAAGTCCGACATCCTCCAGGCCACCAACTGGGCGGTCGCGCCGTATGCCACCTACGCGCCGGCTGCCGCCGACAAAATCGGCGGGGGCGTTTTGGCGATCTACAATGTGCCGCAGCTCACCGGCAACCTGGGCTCAGTTGGCGCAGCCTTGGGCGCGGATTGGCTGGGCGACTGGTCGCTGGTGTCCGGCAACATCACCATCCAGTCGGACACGCATCCGCTGGCACACATCACCTGGCTGGCGGGACTGCCGGCCTACATCACCAACATCACGGTGACGCCCTTCGCGCTCGTCGGCGTGGGCACGCCGATGAGCGGCGGGAACCAAGGCGCGGCAACCATCTGGGATACGGGGATGCAAATCAAATTCGGCCACTGGATGGGCGGGCGGTTTGGGACCGGCATTACCTGGGGCGAATGGATGAACGCGGGGAAAGAAAGCGGGCACAGGTACCACTTCTTCCTGTCGTACCAGAAGGGATTTTGATCCGCGAATTACTCCAATTAACGCGAATAAAAATATGATGCGAGCCAAAATGCTGGTCAGCCGGGTGACCGACTTCGGAAACAACTGCCAAGAAGTCGTCATGGCCCCCGTCTGCGGCAACAAACCTTTCGGCCCCAACGGCGAGAGCGAGGACAACACATTCGCCCGATACAGTCCCTCCGGCGAATTGAAGCTGATGATCACCAACCCCGATCTTTCCGGGAAGATCAAGCCACAGATGACATTCTACGTGGACTTCACTGAACACATTGCCTGACAACCTTAATCGTGTCACACGATTCTAACATGAGCCCGAAAGGGCATTCGAAACCGAGCGCCGCGCTGGCCGGCTGCGAAGTCACTCACCGGACGTTGAAGCGCCGGGCGAGCCAAGCCCTCTCGCAAGCTGAAGTGGGCAGCCAGCAACCCCTTTCCCGTAGCGGCGGACTGGCGTCCGCCGCCATTCAATCGGAACTGCAAATGTTCGCGGCGGTGGAAGATTTTCTGCGGCGCGAGTACGAACGTCTGCACGCGCTGCCGCCCGCGTTCCGGCCCCAGGCGCAGATTGCCGAACTCAAGGTGCGGAGTCACCAGCTCATCCTGGACGTGACCCGCTGGATGGAACGGGAGGCGCAAGCGTGATGACCTCCCAACAATGCCATTGGTTCGGTGAACCGCAGCCCGGCGAGGTGCTGGTCGGCATTGTGCGCGGCAATGATTTGCTGTCCCGGCTGATCAAATTGTTCAGTCACGGCATCGGCACGCACGCGATGTTCATTCGCGGGGATGGCAACATTGTGGAGAATTTCTATCCGCGGGTCCGGGTGCGCGGGTGGAACGAAGGCGAGCGCCGCCAGACGGAAGAATATCGAATCGCGGGTTCAACGCCGGCTGATTGGCTGGCGCTGGAGCATTGGTTCGCGCGCGAGCTGCGCCGGCCGCCGACGTATTCCATCCGGGATTTATTTCGGTTCGCCGCGAATAAACCGCCGTTGCCAGGCCAACGCGGGTTTTGTTCGATGTTCGTGCTCGAAGGCATCCGGGAGTGTTTGCCGGCCGGCAAGCAACCGCTCGTCAGACTCGAATACCAGGACTATGCAAGCCCGGCGATGCTGCGCATGTCCCCGCTGCTCATTCGTCGGCGCAAGTCCGCATTTCGTTTGTCATGAAAAATCAAATCATCCGTTACCTACTGGCGATGAACGCCACGGCGTTCGACAGCGCCATTCACGCCCTGGTGCTCTTCTGCGGTGTGGCGGGCACGCATCAGGTGATGGATTCGGTGCCGGCTCTGAACGTGCAGCAGCTCGTCACCCTGTTCTTCATCGCCTTTGGCCGCGCGCTGCTGGCCTATTTGGACGCGCATCCCATTTCGGATTTCTATAAAAACACAGGGGGCGGCAGCCCCGCAACGCCTGGTACCGGCGCCGAGCCAACTGCCGCCCCCGCACATTCTCCGAACGACAAGCTGGCGCCGTTCCTACCCAGCAATCCACCCATCCAATCATCCACCAATCCACTCCCATGATGCTCGCCGACACATTACCGACCGCACCCGCCACGAGCGACATTGGCATGTTCGTCCTGTGTGCCGCCGTGTTCATCGGGATGATCCTCTCGCTGATTGCCATCGGCAGCTACTTCGCCACGCGCCGCGAAATGGACGATGTCAAGGAGCGCATGACCAACATCGAAGACTTGATGGAGAAACGCACAGAGAAACTCCACAAGCGCATCAACCGGCTGCTGGCCGGCCAGATGCTGATTGCCGGCAAGGTCGGCGTCGCCCTGGACAAACACCAAAGCCAGATGGATGACATCTTGCGCGAACTCGAATCCGAAGAGGACTGAGCTATGACTACCTCAACGCTAAACTCCATTTTACTCCGCGCTTTGCGCCGCCGCTCGCCGCAGTCGGAAGCGGAACTGATCGTGGTGGCCAAAGAGGTGTTCGGCCCGGAATGCCATTCCAGCACGGTCGCCGAACAGTTGCGCGACTTGGACGACTTGGGCTTGATCACGCGCGAAAGCGACCCGGATGGGATTTTGCCGCCAAGCTGCGCGCTCACGGTCAAAGGCCAGCACAAAGCCAAACTACTCGGCTAAATGCACCATGCCCAAAAAAATCGAATCCAAGCTGGACCGCTACGCCGAATCGTTGCAGGCGATGGAGCGCGAGAATCCGCCCAAGACGCTGGCGGAAATGCAATCCTGGCTGGCGCAGGAAGGCGTCACCGTGGTGCAATCCACCATCTCGCGCTTTTTGGAATCGTTGCGCTCTTCGCAGGCCCAGGAGCGGGTTTTGGAGATGGTGGTCAGCGGCTCGGCGCAGTGCGACGAAGTGGATCAAGCGTTTGCCAAGCATCCCGAGCCGCAACTGGAAACGCTGATCAAGCTGTTCAAGACGCTGATATTTCAATTGACGGTCAAGGGCGCGGCGGATCCGGAGATGTTGTCCCTGGCCAATACGCTGACCCAGACGGTCTGCGACTTTATTTCCGGCCAGACGAAAGCGGCGTTCAAGGAGCGCGAGCTGACGCTGGACGAACGGAAGTACGAGGAAACCAAGAAGGACGAATGGACCAAGGCGCTGGAATACTCCCTGGAGGAAGCGAAAGAATTTCCCGCCGTGATGGAGTTATTCCGCCAGGCATTTCTCGCGCTGAAGCAAGCCAGGAGCGGCGACAAGCTGGCGCCGCCCCGGGGTGGCGACGGTCCGTCGCCACTTCCCGCCCAAATAACGAACGGATGAAAAAGCGCGCACCATCGTTTGAGCAGACGGCGGATGTTGCCTTGGGCGACCAGCGCGGCGTCAAAGCGCCCTTGCGGAAATCGTTTGAGGAATTCCTTCTGTATGATGCGCGCGTGCCGTCCGGGCGCGGCCTGCATGGTCCCTATTCGTTTGAAGGACGCGAGGCATTGTTGTCCGTGGTCCGTGTCATTGACCGCATCGTGACAGAGAAGCTGGCGGACGCGGAACTTTCCCTGGCAGGCGGCGCTCAGTTTGGCAAAACGATTCTCGAACTGAACCTGGCCGCCTACATTACCAGCCAAAGTTTTCGCAACTTTGGCTTGTACTTGCCGGATGACGATCTCGTTGAGGGCATCGTGGATTCCAAGTTCCGCCCCGACGTGGTGGATCAGATTGATTGGTTTGCGGAAATGGTCCAGGTGGGCAAGGCGCTGAACAAGTCCGGCAAGGCCGTGAACCGCAAGGGCGCGTTCCTGGTGACGGACGGCCAGCGCAAGTCCGTGGGCATGATTCGCGGCCTGGGCAAAGTGCCGACTACCTTTTCGATGGATGCGGCGGCGATGGATGAAGTGGATGACATCCAGCCCAAGATGATGAAGTTCGTGCGCGGTCGTTTAACGGCGAGCGATTTGCGGTTCATCTTCAAGATCGGCACCCAACGCGTTCACGGACGCGGGATGAACAAGGCGTGGAAGGATGGTTCGCAAGGCGTGTTCACGTTCGCTTGCCCCGCGTGCGGACGCCTGCACTGTGCCGAGGAAGAGTTTCCGGGCATCGTGCGGTACCGGGAAAATGGAGACAGGATTAACAAGATGGACAGGATGGAAAACAATCCTGTAAATCCTGTTCATCCTGTCAATGCTCCCCGGCTTACCTGGGCCGGTGACTTCAAACGCGATGGCTCTGACGACGTGGCCGCCGTCCACGATCCCACCCATATATACTACCTTGGTTGCGTGGCGTGCGGTGCCGAGTTGGACCGCCACCGGCCAATTGAACAGCACCGGCAGCCGGCGCAGTTGAAGCAAAGAAAGTGGTCATTCCGAATCTCCCAACTCGCGATCGGCGCCATTGACCTGTCGCAAATCGTGGGCCGCTTCCAGGCGGCGATTGCCGACCCCGAGGAAATGATCGTGTTCCGTTGCGACGTGCTGGGCCTGCCCCAGAGCACGGCGCAGGCGATCACCCCGGCGGTTATGGACCGCGCGCGTTCGGTGGAAGTGTTCGACCTGGCTCCGCACGTGCATGAAGGCCGCGCCGCGTTCGGTGGATTGGACATGGGCGACCGCTGCTGGCTGCTGGCACGCGAGGCAGCGCCGGATGGACAGAAGCGTTTGCTGGCCGCGCATCGCATTGCGGCGGGCGACGTGGTGGCACAGGCGCAAGCGCACTTTCAACGCCTGGGCCTATCGGCGCTGTTCATAGACGAGCGGCCGCTGGTGAATGAGTCCCGCACGATTGCGCTCGCCCTTAATGGCCTGCAATCGCTAGCCAACTGGCCGCGCATCACGAATCCGAACGATGCCTATATTACCCTGCCCGGCGGTTTGACCTGGGACGGCAAGAATGCCCGCTGGCTGAACCTGAAATGCGCCGTTGTGCGGTTCACCAAGAATAAACTCGGGGCGGGCATCGAACAGACCATTGTGTTTTTCGAGGAAGGCGGCCAGACCAAGTTTGTGCCGTGCATCGCCTGCAACCGGTTCGAGACGATTGACCGCGCCGTGCGTGAATTCCTGACGCCGGCTGAAGGCGTGGTCGAAGTCGTCAAAGGCAAAGTGCGCGAGACGCCGGCCATGCTGATGCCGCGCATCACGCCAGGACATTCGCCTATCCTGGACACCGTCGAAGCCCACCTCATCACCGGCAGCGAACGGGAGAAGGAAGAGGACGGCACGCTGGGGGATTATGTGGATGGATGTGAGAACCATTTCATGCTGGCGGACGGTTACTCCGCGCTGGCGCAAATCGTGTGCGCCGGGAACATCACCGGCAAATTCGGTTACACCAAAATCGCGCTTCCAGGCCGGGCCGGAATCGGGCGTCAAAAAGGCGGTCTCGTATGACATCAAACCATTTCAATTTGCCGGGGGGGGCCACAGTGTATCGTCCCGGATGCCAAAGGGGCTTTAAAGGGCTTAAAGAAGGGCAAAGAAACGATTTTAACGGGGTAGTTAAGACTCGATTTAGGGAGGTGCAGCCATGAAACAGACTTCCTTGGTGCCCAAAGTCCAGAAACTGGTCTCCGCCTTCGGCAAACTAACCCGTGCCGAACAGCGCCAGTTCGTCAACGCCATGATCAGCGATCAGGGGCCGACGAATCCCAAGCTGGGCAATTCGTCCCGGCAATCGCGCGGCGCCGATCAGCCTGGCCTCCGTAGCGGCGGCGCGAAGGATGGACGGCCGGCGACCAGCCAATTCACCAATCCATCCCCGGACGAAGTGGATTATTTCCGGGCTCCGCGCAGCCAACCGGGCAAGTTCAAGGATGCTCCTGACGACAGCCTGACGCCGGCGCGCATCACCCTGTCGGTGCGGATGCGCACCAACATGATCAAGGGGCTGACCTTTGAACGCCTGGTCAGCTACCTGGATCAATGGCGCGTCGGATTCTTCCGCCAGGCCGGCATGGCTTGGGATGTGATGGAGCGCCGTGATTATCAGATCCAGATTGTCCGGCCCAAACGTCTCAAGAGCGTGGCGCGGCATGGCTATGACATTTTGATTCGGGATGATGTGGCGGAAGGCCAGGCGGCGCTGGCGCAACAGCAAAAGGATTTCCTGTCCAACTTTTACGGCAACGCCCGGGTGACCACGGCGTTGAACCCGGATGAAGAGGGCGGGTTCAGTTTGCTGGTCCGCCAAATGATGGACGCGGTGGGTAAATACTACGCGGTCCACGAAATAGTTTGGCAGCCGTTGCCGGATGGCACCTTGACCGCCAAGTTCATCTTCTGCCCGGTCTGGTGGTTCGAAGGCACGCGTGGCAAGCTGCGCTTCCTGCCCAGCGAATTCCAAATCTACGGCAACGACATGGTTCCCGGCGAATGGCTGGTCACTTGCGGCGACGGCATCATGGAAGCGTGCAGCGTGCTGTACCTGATGAAATCCTTGATGCTTAAATCTTGGATCTCGTTCCTGGACAAATTTGGGATGCCCGGCATTCACGGCAAAACGGACGCGGTCAAGGATTCGCCGGAATGGAATGATTTTGTCGCGGCGGTTCAGGACTTCGCCCAGGAATGGAGCGCGGTGACCAACCGGAGCGCGGAGCTTTCCCTGATCGAAGCCAAGGCCACCGGCGACGCGGGTTTTGAAAAGGCGCTGGAAGTTTTCGACCGGGCGATTACGCAGCTCTGGCGCGGTGGCGACTTGGGCACCAAGTCCGGCCAGCACAGCACCGGCGCGAGTCTGCAACAGGATGAAACGGAAATCCTGGAAACCGATGATGGCAAAAACATCGAAGAGACCCTAGATCAGAAGGTCACCAAGTTTGCGCTCGCGTGGAAGTTTGGCCCGGACACGCCCCAGCTCGCCTACATCAAACTGCGCTCCACGCCGCGCCGGAACATTCAGGATGATATTTCGGTGGATACTTTCCTGGCGGGCTTCAAAGACGAGGCGGGCAAGGGCTTGCTGGGCACGCAAGCAACCTTGGAACGCTACTCGCGCCCGCTGCCCAAACCCGATGAAGACGTGCTGACATCGGCAGCGCCGGCGGCTGATCCAAACGGCAAACCTGGTACCGCAGGACCGAACGGCCAGCCGCCGGTTCCGCCCGGCGCGACTGACAAGAATCCCGAGTTCGGCAACGTAGCGGCAGCTCGGCAGAGAGCCGCCGACTCTCTGGACGCCGGTAGCCAGGAACTGGTGATCGAAGCCATCCTATCCGAGTTCGGCGCCATCAATGAACGCCTGGCGGCGGTGGCCAAGATTGACGACGCCGACCTGCAAAAGCAAAAACTGGCGGCGATCCTGGCGGATCTCGACAAGCTGGAAAAGAATCTCCATCACGATCCCGCCGTGGCCCAGGCCATCTACAAAATCCTGTCGGCGAATCTGGCGAATGGATTGGCCGGGGAAAAGCCGGAGTTCGCCAACAGTGATCCCGGTCACACTGGCCGTCCTGGCCAGGTTGGCGGCAGCGCGCCGGGCGCGGGATCGCCGGTCCAAAAACTCAAAGACGTGATGAGCGGCAAGCTGGATGAAGCGGTTTACGCTCCCGTCACGGCAGACGTTGCGGCCAAGATCCGGGCCGCGACCGGCCAGAATGTTTCGGGCTACCACCATTTTGTTGAACACAGCCAATTGGTCCACATTGACAAACAACATGGCGTTGGTCATGAGGATCAGGAAGATCATCTGCCGATCTCCCGTGATGACATTGAGAAGATTCCGGAGATTGTTTCCCATCCCGATACAGTCGAGAAAGGTCAGAGCGCTCGTGGAATACCGGCCGTCAGATATTCCAAGCGTTACAACGGAACCACTTATTACGTGGAGGAAATTTGGGCCCGGGAAAAACTGCTTGCCGCAAAAACCATGTACAAGATGAAAACCAAATGAAGCGCGCCGTAGCTACGTGCTACTGCCCTAAGGCAGGCTTCGCGCAGACGTCCAAGACGCGCGGCGCAAAACAACTTACCATGAAATCCAAAACATACAACCCCCAATTTTGCAACACCGGCTTGCCGCGCCAAAGCGCAGCGACGGCGGGCGCCACCCTCTGCTTTGTCAACGAGCTCACCATTGACGCCGATGGCTGGGCCATGATCGCGCCCCTGGGCGACTTCCCCAGCGAAGCGCTCCTGCCCACGGACAGCGGCGGGTTGAAGCGCCAGAAAGCCATCCAGCGCATCACCAAGGAATCAGCCGAGGGCATGGTCGCGCAATTTCACAATTCACGCGCGGGCCTCAAGAAATTCATTCGCGGCTGCAATATCTATCTGGGCCATCCTGATATGCCCGGCCTGGAAAGCCGCTACCCGGACAAAACCTCCAAAGGCGTTTTCGCTGACATGGCCGTGCGTGAGAAGGGCATCTACGGTTTGCCCGTATTCACCAACGAAGGCATGGACCTGGTGGAAGGCCGCAAGCTGGTCAATGGCCAGAAGGTGCGCGGCTTCTCCGGACGGCTGGTGGATTCCGTTCCTGACGGCGAGTCCAACGGGTTGCCGGTCTATTGCCCCACCAAGATTGTCAGCGCCGGCCTGACGCCCTATCCGCACCTGCCCGTCGAATTTTTCAATGCGGATGACACTCTCGCCGAATCCAGTGTGGATTCGGCAAACGTAACAACCAAAAACAAACACAACGCCACGATGAAAAAGAAACTGATCGCGCTGCTTGCAGCGCTCTCACTCAAGCCTCAGTTCGCCAATGCCAACGAACCGACTGAAGGCGAAACGGAAACGGCGCTCGACTTGATCAATGAAAAAGTCGTGGCGTTCGCGAATGAAAAACAAACCCTGACGGATAAGGTCACTGGTTTGGAAACCGAAAAAACCAAGCTCGCCAACGACCTGACGGCCGCGCAAGCCGCCACGGCCGCCGCCCGCGCCGAGTTCGCCAACGAACGCACCGCGCGCATTGGGGACCTCGTGGGCGCCGCGCTCGCCACCGGCCGCATCACCGCCGCCGACAAGCCCGTCTGGGAAGGCCGGCTGAAAGTCGCGGCGCAGTTCGCCAACGAAAGCACCGCCCTGGCTGCGCTCAAGCCCGTGGTTAAAACCGCGTCGGTCACCGTCAATCGCGGCGGACGCGAGATGCAGGTGGACGTGTCGGATGCCCGCGTGCGCCGCCAGTTCGTCAACGAAGTCCAGACGGAAATCGCCGCCGAACTAAAGTTGGATCCCGCGAAGGATGCCCGGCGCATCGCCGCCATCGCCCAACAGCGGCACCCGGCCCTGTTCGCCAACATCCCCCACGTGGAAATCAAACTGCCCCGGTCCAAAAACTGAAACGCTGAAACACTGAAACATCGAAATCAAACCAATAACTGATAACGCAAATGAAAGAACAATTGATCCAAATCCTTGGGCTTGATCCCAAGGCCAGCGACGCTGATGTCATTAGCGCCGTCTCCGGCCTCAAGTCCAGGCTCTCGGAAGCGTCGGTCCTGGCCGCCGGCGAAAAAGAAATCCGCGCCCTGATCGCGGAATCGGGCAACGCGCTCAGCCGCGATGCCGCCGTGCAAGTGCTCGCCGACCGTAAAGCCCACGCCGCCGCCCAAAAGGCCAAGGCCAAGAAATAGAACCGCCAGGAAACATTCAACACTCAACATTCAACACTGAACAAAACAAAAAATGAACACACTGTTATTCGCACTGATCGCGATCATCGCGCTTGCGGCGTACCTCTTTGCCCGGTTCGTCACTCGCTTCCAACGGCAAATTGACCGCCCGCGCTTTCGCGTCGGCAACATCAACCGGAAATTCTTCCGGTCACAAGTGCGCAAGCTGCACCTGGCTCCGCTCCTGTTTGAGCGCTTCACCTGGTGGCTGGGCTTGAGTCGTCAGCCGCATGGCGGCGTCCAATTCTGCAACATCGGCGAAGGCGTCCACGAGAACGGACACAAGTCCTACATCCCGGATGCGGCCACCACCTCACGCTACCTGCTGTATAAGATCGGCAGCGACGGTGATCATTGCGCCGTCTGCGGCGCCGGGGACATTCCCCTGGGATCATCGGATGACTTGGCGGATGCCAGCGCGCTGGATATGCCGATCACCATCAAGTTGTTCGGCGCCACGGTCGGGACCACGCGCATCGTCACTGACGGCACGCTGGTTAACGGCAGCAAAGTAACCACGGGCGCCAACGGCCAGGGCACCCTGGCCGTCAGCACCAACGTCGTGATTGGCGTGGCCATCATCGGGACGGACACCTCTGCCAACGCCGGCGATGCCATCGAGATCATTCCCAACCTCCCGCTCAAAGCCCCGTTCTGAGCCGCCCTAAACCAAATGCTGAAAAGCTGAAACACTGAAACACTGAAATAAATTGACCATGAAAAATGCAACCAAATTGAAAAAGGGCGGGATTCCGAATTCCCGCGCACTGCGCTTCGGCAAGATTGTCTTGCCCGAATTCGCCAACGCGATTGACAAGGGCGAACCCATCCACGGCATTGACCGGGGCAGCGGGTATCGCCCCGGCCAATGTTTCTTCGCCAACGAAGAGAGCTATCATCCCGGCGCCTACGACCAGCGCTTGACCGAATGGCTGAACGGCCGCCAGGACATCGCGGCGCAATTCTGCAACGCGGGCGCCTTCCTGGAAACCTACTACAGCGAGCCGCTGACCAATTACACGGTCGGCTGGCGGGATCCGAACGATATTGAAGCCTCGCTGCAATTCGTCGCCCCGGCCGTACCGGTGGGCCGCCGCTTCGAGTGGAAGCAAGCCGCCAACGCCGAAGAGTTCCTGTCGGAAATCGTGGACGACGCCCGGGCGATCGGCGCGGACTTCAAGTCCGTTAAATACACCGGCGCGGACGTGACCGACAAAACCTACAATCGCGGCCTGACGCTGATTGTGGACCTGGACAACGTCCAGGAAACCGGCGCCGGGGCCGGCCTGGTCCCGAGCTGGCAGCAGAACGCCGTGGCCAAGCTCACGCGCCGCCTGTACCGCAATTCGTTCCGCCGCGCCATCGCCGCGCTGTCGGCCTCCGCCGTCACCGTCCCGCTCACCTGGAGCGTCCAGCCGGTGAATCCCGGCGTTGTGCCCGTCAATCCCGACATGGACGTGCAGGCCGACCTGGTCGCGCAGACGACCCTCACGGGCATCCGTAACAACCGCGTGCTCTATGGTGATTCCGCGTTCCTGTATCGCCAGCAAGCGTATGGCGCGCAAAACAACCCCGCCGGGTATCTCGGCTACGATCCCAAGTCCGGCGCCGCCGCCGCCATGGCCGCCGCGCTCCAAGTGGACCGCGTGATGATCAGCCGCGAACGCTACCAGTCGGGCGCGGCCGTCAAGTCCGAAATCCTGGGTGCAAACGTCTATACGTTCTTTGCCCAGGACAATGTGGACACTGAGGACCCCTCGAACATCAAGCGGTTCGTCTCCACGTTCGACGCCGAACAGGGCGGCGGATTGTTCCGCGTGTACGTCCAGCAGATCAGCGCCAAGCTCGTGGCCATCTCGGTGGAATTTTACGAGAAAATCGTCGTCACCTATGCCGGTGGCATCCGCAAGCTCGTCATCGCCAATCAATAAACCATGGGGCGGGGACAGCCTGTCCCCGCCCATTTAACCATCATTAACACCAAATTAAATTGACCATGAAAAAAACATTCAAAACGCTTAGCCGCGCCGCGCGCGCGGTTGTCATTGGCATCGGTGTCGCTGTCTGCGCCGCCGCCGCCGTTCCTTCCCTTCACGCCCAGGCCGCTACGCCGAAGGTCTATACGCTGACCGCATCGCCGGTCGGCACCAACACCGCGACGTTCGCGGCCACCAACGCGCTGACCATCCCGGCCAGCACCGTCTCAAACATCCTGTCCACGCCCTTCCCGATGTACCGGGACCGCGGCTTTGCCGGGAATTATGGTTATTACTCCACGAACCTGGCCACCGTCGCGCCGAGCTTCGTTTTTCAATTCGCCACGCCGGTCAAGTTGAGCGGCGCCTGGGTGACCAATTGGGACAATTCGCCCTTTGTCACCAACACCGGCGTCGCCTGCAACGGCACCAACGAGGTGTATTGCACCGTGATGAATGCCGGCACCACGATCCAAAACGTGGCGCTCGGGCGGCTGTACTCCATTATCACCGCCTCCGGCGCGCCCTGCATCTTTGATCCGACCAATACGTTCGTCGGCATCATTCCGTGATTCATCGGGGCGGCGACAGCTTGTCGCCGCCTCGCTTTTCGCGCATCGCGCTTACGCATTATGTCCAAATGGATCGCCATCACGATCGCTGACCTGTACAACAGTCAGGTCGCTCCGCTCATTGACGCCGCCAACAGTGTCGCCCTGGGCGCCAATCAAGCCGACCGCGTGACGGGCACCATTGCCGATGTCACCCTGGAGATCCGTCGCAAGGTCGCCAAGAGCAACTCGCTGGACATGGATGGCACCAAGATCCCCGGCGGCCTCAAGACGCTGGCGATTGACATCATTTACTGCCGGCTGAAAACCGCGCTGCAAATGGAGCTGAGCCAGGACGAACGCGACACGCTCAAACGCCGCGTGGATGATCTGGACCGCATCGCCGATGGCAAAGACATGGTGGATAGCCCGGATAATCCCGAGCCGAGCGGAGCCGTGATGCAATCCGCCAACCCGGTCGAATCCCACGCCCAGCCCCGCAAGGCCACCGCCCACAAGCTTGGCGGTCTCATCTGATGCTACTCGACGCTCCAGTTCCATTTTCCGAAGCCGTGAAATTTCTAGCGCAGAAAAAGCTCATGCCCACGTCGCTGGACAGCGCGGGCATTCGCGCGCTCGATGCCTCACTGCGGCGCCAATCCTTTTTTTCCGCGCAAACACTGCTCACCGATTTGCTCCAGAGCTATAAAGACAAAATCGCGAGCATCATCAATCCCGTCACGGTACAGCGCGCGGATCGCGTGACAGAACAGAATCCCGAGGGGAACGTCACCACCGGCATCAATCCGACGTACGCGCGCGCCGGCATCAAGCAGTTGCTGCGCGACATGGATTACCAGCCCGAGCCTGACGAGGCGGGCACGATCAAGGATTTGTCCAGCAACCAGCGCATTATCCTCGTGTTGCGCACCAACACGGAAATTGCGCGCGGGGCGGGCAGTTTCATCCAACAGAACAATGCGGATGTGCTGGACGGTTTTCCCGCGCTGGAGCTTTACCGGCTCAAGGGCCGCGTGAAGGTCCGGGACTGGGAAGAGCGCTGGCAGGCGGCTGCCGATGAATCTGGCGACACCGACGCGGACGCGGCGTTGGAAGACAGCGGACGTATGGTGGCGCTGAAGGCATCGCCCATCTGGGATTCGCTGGGTGACGGCGCGGGCGATTATGACGACACGCTGGGCAATCCATATCCGCCGTTCGCGTTCAACAGCGGCATGTGGACTCGCAATGTGTCGCGTAAAGACGCGGAAGAATTGGGGCTCATTGAGCCTGGCCAAAAGGCGCAAGCGCATCCTTTGGACCTCACAAACCTATTTTCCACTGACGACAATGGCAATTAGCGTTCAAGTCAATATCAGCGACACCGCTGGGCCGGCCCTGGCCGGGTTGGAGGGCGCGTTATCGCCGCTCGCGGTCGCCAAGGAAATCGGCGCGGCGGAGGAACTCCTTTTCAAGGCGCATTTCGAGAATGCTCCCGCGAACAAAGCCGGGTACCCGACCACAGATTTTTGGAAAGACGCATCGGCGGCCACCAACGCCAAAGCTTCCGCCAACGCCATCGTCATTAGCGTCAATCAGATTGGCGTGCGCCAACGGCTCCAGGGCGGCGATATTTTCCCGACCGGCGATCACAAGTATCTTGCCATCCCGGCGCGCGCCGAGGCTTACGGCCACGCGCCCAGCGAGTTTGACAATCTCAAGGTCGGTTACAGCCGGGCTGGCGCCTATGCGCTGGTTGAGAATCAGGCCACGAAAATCAATTGGGGCAGACAGAACAAGGCTGGCTTTCGCGATTTCAGCACGGAGGTTGTGGGCGGTGGCGTTTTCTTCTGGCTGGTGAAATCGGTTCACCAGGAGCCGGACCCGAGCGTCATTCCCGCCGATCAGGACATCATGCAGGTGGCGGACGAAACCCTGGACGCGATCATTGAGCGCGTCAGTAAGGGAGGTGCCTCATGAAATACCAGGATCTTTGGCCGGCCATCCAGGCGGACATCCTGGGCGCGATCCAGGCGGATGACTTCCTGGGCACGCGCGCCGGCGTGCTGATTGAGCCGGGCGACATCACCAGCAAAATAAACGAGAAGCTCGCGCGCGTGGTCGGCGCTGGTTTGGACGGCAAAAACGGCGTCGGCTTCCTGGTGATGGCCATCGAAAAGGCGACTGATGAAAATACCGCCGCGCCGGGCGGCCCGCTCAAATTGACGATCACCATTCAATGGGTGGAGAATGTGACGATCAACAATTCCGCGCAAGGCACGGGCACGCCGATCCGCGTGTACGCCGCCTGGTGTGAAAAGATTTTGAAGCTTTATACGCCGGTCGGGTTGACTTCAAATTTAGTGCCGGCGGTCCCGGTCATTCGCGAATTCACCGACAATACGAACAAGGCTTTGCGCGTGGGCATGGTGGAGTTCACCGCCATTGAAGCGGATTTCCGTCCGTTTATCCGGGTGAACCGGCCGCAGATCAGCGTTAGTGGCGCGGGCGTCTCGCCCGCGAGTTCCCAGACCAACAGCTACCAGCTCACGAGCCCGGCCGGAGGTTTGGTCACGGTGACCGCCCCCGACGCCGACACGATTTTTTACACGACGGACGGTTCCCATCCCTACCAAGGCAACGCCGCCGCAACCCCGTACACGGGACCAGTAGCGATCACGTCCTCCGGTCTGTTCCGCGCGCGGGCGTTCGCGCGCGGCAAATCCGGCAGCGATACAGCCGCCGCAAATTTCTGGCAATGAAACAAAACGACAGGATGAACAGGATGAACAGGATGAAGAATCATCCTGGCAATCCTGTTTATCCTGTCAAAAACAACCAATAAAACACCATGCAACGATCCTCCTTAAACCGCGTCCCCGGCCGACTGGCCTTTAACGGCATCAGCATCTACTCGAAAGACGGCACCACGATTGACACTGACCTGGTGTACAGCCAGGAAGCCATCGGCGCGGCGGGCCTCGGCAAAATTGACAACCGCGACAAGGAAGCTTACGACGAAATCTCCATCACCCCGGACGGCCGCATGACCACGGCCATTGCCGCCGTGCTGTGGCCGTATGGCAACCCTACGCTCGGCACGGGCATCTTCCCGGCCGTTGACGTGCCCGCCGTCGTGCACGGCAATGACAGCTCGCTGGACACGCACCCGGCCGCCGCCGTGGTGGAAATGCCCAAAGCGAACTTCCATCCGAGCAAAACCTTGGTGGATAAACTCAAGCTGCTTTGTCTGCGCAGCACCACGGCCGGCGCGGTCAATCCCTGGTCCACGGCCGGATCGCTTCGCACCTTTGCCAATGCCGGCGGCACATTCACCGACGCCACCTTCAGCGCCGCCGGCATCATCACGCAAGATTACCAGCTCACCTGGGGCGCGGTCACCGGCTGGTCCAGCATGGACTTTTATGACGGACTGACCTTCGAGCCCAAGGTGGAGTTCGTGGACGACAACGTCGCCGTCCACGGCCTGTTCAACAAACGCATCAAGAGCGTCGGCGGCATGTTGCGCGGCATCCCGATCGGCCTGACGCGCACCATGATTGACACCCAGCTTGCCATCCAGGGCACCGGCGCGGTGCGTGGCGCCAGCGGCGCGGCTAAAGCCTATTCGGTGACGGTCACCGGCGCGGACGGCAAAGTCTATCTGAGCTTCCCGCTGGGCCAGCTCGTCAGGAGCAAGCTCCAGAACGGCGTCGAACAACTCCGGGAAGGCGAAGTCGCCTGGGAGGCGCTGCCCGCTGTGACCGCCGGCGTCCGCGGCGCGTTCTTCACCACGCCGATTGCCTGATTTGGACTCATCCTCATCCTCATCCTCATCCTCATAAATCTCGTTCCGAACCATCAACCAAAAAATAACGGCGGCGCTCTTCCGAGACGCCGCTACAATCAAAAATGAAAAATACAACGCTCGCTGACATCGTACTGTCCGCCCAAGCCGCCGCCAACGAAGCCGCCGCTCTTAAAGCCAGCGGCTTTGAAATCCAACAGCACAAGCTCACCAAATTCATGGAAGCCGAATTCGACCGCGCCGACTATCCCAACTGGGAACAGTGCTTCAATAACCAAATTGGATTGCTGGAAGCCTGGTCCAAACAAGACTCGCCGGCCACTCACGCCGCCAAGCTGGCCGCCCAGGCCGCTGCGGTTGCCAAGCCGCCCACGGGCACACTCGTAGCTGCCATTCTGCTGCTGCTCTCGCTCTTCCTGGCTACGCCGGCCCGCGCTCAATTCCAGCCTACCTATACGTTGATCGCCGGCACTACCAACACGACGCAGATGGTTCACGCCTATGCGCCGATTTTGTCCATCTGCACGATCCAAACTCCGCCCTTCACTTTGAGCATCACGAACGTCAATACCAACCAGACGTATTACTACAGTTTTGGCTCGCAGGAATACGGCGCCGCTGGCACGAATTTGATTTCGGGTTCGTCGGGTACGACCAACTTCAGCGCGGGCAATGGCTTTACCAACGGATGTACCGCGTACATTCCCATTCCCTCGCTTTATTGGATCGGCACGAACCAAGTCTGGGGCACGTTTGGAACCGGGACCAATGCCACGACCGGCAGTTGGACTAACGGCGTTGGAGCCAGCGGACTCTGAGGCGCTAAAATTTCAGCTTGTTAGCTTTTTAGCTTTTCAGCTTTTATTTTGAAATGATCAATCTCGCTTACGCCCCTGACGGCAGCTCTTCCTGGAGCGCCGCCGGCGTGCTTGTGCTCTGCAACACGTCCCGTTCGCTCACCGAGCTGGACGTGAAGTTCAACCACAAGCGCAGCGTGAGCGTGGAACAGCTTGCCACCGCGCTGGGCAGCGGCAGCGCCGCGCTAGCCCAAGACTTCGGCAACTGGCGCAACACCCTCTCGCTAAAAGTCCGGCGCGGTCTGGACTTCACCAGCGCCGCCTTCGTGGATCCGGAGGCGGCGCTGGCCTTTGCCCTGCAACAGCCCGCGCAATTCCCCACCACGGGCACCCTGCGCATCCAGCTCGTCGGCCAGGTCAGCACCAAGGTCACCTTGTACCTGCTCAACTGCGCGGTGGAAGGCATCAGCCTGGCTGACTGGCTCGGCACCGCGCCCGCCTTTGACTACACCTTTAACGGCGGATTAATCAGCACCGTTTCGCCTTTTTAAATTATGAAACACACCCCCAAAAAAGACAGGATGAACAGGATTGACAGGATGAAATCTCCCCTTTTCCCCATCCTGTCCATCCTGTTAATCCTGTCCTTTTCCGCTCCCGCCACACTGGTCACGTTTCCCGTCGCCCAGATGTATGGTGGTGCTCAATACGTCAGACCGTTCACGTTGACGGCGCAGTATCCAGTCATCACGGACGGCGTCAACCTCTACGCCGGAACCTCCAAGCTGGTGACCCCGTCTGGCGGCACCAATCCCGTCGTCCAACTCACGCCGAACAATTATTTGCTGACGTTTTCTGACGCGCGGCAGCCGCTCCGCTTCCCCGTGCCCTTGAGCACCAACACGCTCAACGTGCTCAACCTCATCACCAACGGGCTCTTGACCTTGACCAATTGGAATCCATTCGCGGTCGCCGGATTCACGGGAACGGTCACTAATCTGGCCGTGATTTTGACCAACAGCACAAGCGTTCTGAACACGGCCATTGCCGTTGTCACCAACTGCGAATTGAGCGCCGCAAACGGTAGATTTCTGCAATTCAATTCCACTAACGCCATATTTAACGCCGCTGGCGGTTTGGTGTATTCCAATGTAAACGGTCAAACCTTTTTGCTTTTTTCGCCCGACGCGTTTGATGGCGGATTCTGGATACTCGCCACCAATTTGGACTATGATGCCAATCTTGCGTTTTTCGATACGACCGTGGCTGACACGCCCGCGACCAATGCTGACTGGGAAATGTTGCGCCCTTCCTTTGGCAGCACGGCGTTAAGTGTGAGTTACGGGGCGACGGTTATTACCGCTGGTCCCCACTATAACGTCATTACCTACGCCAACGGCGTTTGCCAGACCAACATTTTCCAATGAGCGCCGCCCTTTTCAGCCTTTCAGCTTTTCAGCTTTTTAGCTTTTCTTTTTTGACCTATGGCCGATTCTGACAAAGCACTGGACATTCT
>Ga0316227_1001179_pt1 | contig 29802 bp, 28 predicted proteins | sample TBH18019metaG_FD_206012 | JGI IMG/M metagenome (GOLD analysis project Ga0316227, IMG submission 206012) | Freshwater microbial communities from Trout Bog Lake, Wisconsin, USA - TBH18019 | ecosystem: Environmental > Aquatic > Freshwater > Lake > Hypolimnion/Profundal zone | place: USA: Wisconsin... | reverse complement strand
GGTGGTGGGGATCAGGCAGACCAGCAGGGCCACCAGCACCGTGATGCTGACCGGGCTGCCCTGGCCGGCGGCCTTGACGCTGTACATCGAGTACGGCAGCAGGGTGGCCACCGCCAGCAGGAAGATGATGGTGAGCGCCGCCAGCAGGATGTCCAGGGCGATCTCGTTGGGGGTCTTCTGCCGCTTGGCGCCCTCCACCATGGCGATCATGCGGTCCAGGAAGGTCTCCCCTGGGTTGGAGGCGATGCGCACCACCAGCCAGTCGGAAAGCACCACCGTGCCGCCGGTGACCGCCGAGCGGTCGCCGCCGGATTCCCGGATCACCGGGGCGGATTCGCCGGTGATGGCCGATTCGTTCACCGAGGCGACCCCCTCGATCACATCGCCGTCCCCGGGGACCGTGTCGCCCGCCTCGACCAGCACCACGTCGCCGACCCGCAGGCCCTGGGCGCCCACCGACTCCCACGCGCCGCCGTGCTGGCCGCCCTTGAGCAGCTTGGCGTTGACGTCGCGCTTGGCCCGGCGCAGGGCGTCCGCCTGGGCCTTGCCCCGGCCTTCGGCCATGGACTCGGCGAAGTTGGCGAACAGCAGGGTGAACCACAGCCAAAGCGCGATGGCCAGGATGAAGCCGGCCGGCGCGTCGCCCTTGCCCAGCAGGGCCTGGAGCCAGAGCACGGTGGTCAGCGCGCTGCCGATCCAGACCGTGAACATGACCGGGTTCTTCAGCTGGTGGGTCGGCTCCAGCTTGACGATGGAGGCCCAGAGCGCCCGCTTGACGATGGCGCGTTCGAACAGAGGGCGGGGCTGCAGTTCGCCGAAGGATGTGGAAGAGCGCATTCTCAGGTCCTCAAATCAGGGAAAGATGTTCGACGATGGGACCCAGGGCCAGGGCGGGGATGAAGGTGAGCGCCCCGACGATCAGCACAACCGACACCAGCAGGGCCACGAACAGCGGACCGTGGGTCGGCAGGGTGCCGGCCCCCGGCGGCGTGCGCTTCTTCCCGGCCAGGGATCCGGCGATGGCCAGCACCGGCAGGATCGTGCCGTAGCGGCCCAGCAGCATGGCGATGGCGGTGGTGACGTTGTAGAAGGTGGTGTTGGCGTTGAGCCCCGCGAAGGCGCTGCCGTTGTTGTTGGAGGCGCTGCTGAAGGCGTAGAGCGCCTGGGACAGGCCATGGGCGCCGGGGTTGGAGAGGCTGGCCACGGCCGAGGGGAGGATCAGCGCCAGGGCGGTGCAGACCAGGACCGAGGCGGCCGGGATCAGGATCACCAGGGAGGCCATCTTGGTCTCGAAGGCTTCCACCTTCTTGCCCAGGTATTCCGGCGTCCGGCCCACCATCAGCCCGGCGATGAACACCGCGATGATGGCGAAGATCAGCATGGTGTACAGCCCAGAGCCCACGCCGCCGAACACCACTTCGCCCAGTTCCATCAGCAGCAGGGGCACCAGTCCGCCCAGTGGCGTGAAGGAGTCGTGCATGCTGTTGACCGCGCCGGTGGAGGTGGCGGTGGAGGCGGTGGCGAACAGGGAGGTGCCGGTGATGCCGAAGCGCACTTCCTTGCCTTCCATGTTGCCGCCGGACTGCTCCATCCCGGGGGCCACGGACACCGACTGGGCCACGGGCAGCGCCTTGAAGCCGGGGTTGCCGCGCTGTTCCGACACGTGCAGCACACCCAGCGCCAGCACGAACAGGATGGTCATGGCGCTCAGGATGGCCCAGCCCTGGCGCCGGTCGCGCACCATGCGCCCGAAGGAATGGCAGAGCCCGGCGGGGATCAGCAGGATCGAGAGGATCTGCAGGAAATTGGTCACCCCGGTGGGGTTCTCGAAGGGATGCGCCGAGTTGGCGTTGAAGAAGCCGCCGCCGTTGGTGCCGAGGATCTTGATGGCCTCCTGGGAGGCCACCGGCCCCACCGCGATCACCTGCTCCAGCACCGCCTTGCCGTTGGCTCCGGTGACCGGCGCGAGCAGCGTGGCCACCGGGTTGGCCCCCAGGGTCTGCACCACGCCCTGGCTCAGCAGGACCAGCGCGAACAGGATGGACAGGGGCAGCAGGATGTAGAGGGTGATCCGGGTGAGGTCCACCCAGAAGCTGCCCAGGCTGGTGGCCTTGCGCCGGCGGATGCCCCGGGCGAGCGCGGCCATGATCGCCATGCCCTTGGCCGCGGAGGTGAAGTTCAGCACCGCCAGCCCCAGCATCTGGGTCAGGTGGCTCATGGTGGTCTCGCCGGCGTAGGCCTGCCAGTTGGTGTTGGTGATGAAGCTCACCGAGGTGTTCAGGGCGATCATCCAGGGCACCGGCCCCAGGTGCTGGGGATTGAACGGCAGCAGGTGCTGGGTGCGCTGCAGCAGCAGCAGGAAGCCCATGCTCAGCAGGCTGAACAGGATCACGGCCCAGGCGTAGCCCTTCCAGTTCATCTTGTCGTCCAGGGCGATGCCGCCCAGCCGGTAGATGGCGCGCTCCACCGGACGCAGCACGGGATCCAGGAAGGTGTCCTCGACCTGGAACACCTTGCCCATGTACTCGCCCAGGGGCTTGGCCAGCACCATGAGCACGCCCAGGAAGATGACGAACTGCAATACCGTGTTGGGGGTCATTGGAACTGCTCCGGCTTCAACAACGCAATGGTGAGGTAGACCAGCAACCCCAAAGTCAGCACCGCAGCCAGAATCTGCACACCCGTCATTCGTTCCCCTTCCGTTGAATGGCCATACCTTGCACGTTCCGAGAGTGCGGCCAGGCGCATCAAGGCGGTGTTAACGTCCAGGGCGGGGGCGTTAAAGTTTCGTAAAGCCGGTCGCCCTGGCCAGCCACCCCGGGACGCCACAAGGGCTGCTACACTGGCAAGGGGCGGGCCCATGCCCCGCCTGGCAGTCCCTTAACCTTGTGAGCGTTCATGTTCAAAGTCATCTTCAAAGGCAAGCTGATCGGCGAGATCGCCCTGGAGCGGGAAGCCTCGATCCTGGCCGCGGCGGCCAAGGGCGAATTCTCCCTCAACCACACGTGCGGCGGCCACGCCCGCTGCGGCACCTGCGTCATCACCGTGGAGCAGGGCGCGACCCACCTGACGCCCATGGGCGCGGCGGAAGCGCGGATCCTGAAGGTGCTCAAGGCCGGCCCGGACCAGCGCCTGGGCTGCCAGGCCTGGGCCCAGGGGGATGTCACCTGCCGGGTCGACTGATTTCCTGTTGAATTAAAACGAATCCCCATGTAAAACATCCGCATCGCTCGTTATCCAAGCGTCCCTCAAGGGGAGGGTGGGAACATGGCTTCCGACCATGATCTGCCATGGGTCAGGATCAACGATTTCCTGCTGGAAATCGGTTCGGTGCGCGACCCCAAGGACTATTGGCGCACGCTCCTGAATGCGTTCGAAACGGTGCTCCCGTTCGACGTGACGGGGGTCATCGGCATTGTCGACGCCGAAGGCATACCGATGGCCCAGGAGAACATCGGAACCGGCGCCTACTGGGCCAATGCCTACAATGAGTACTATTATCAGGTGATGCCCAAGCCCGTGGCTTTCAAGCAGGGGCTGGTCATCAACCTGGATTGGTCCCTCCACGCCGGATCGGAATACGTGGTCGACTTCCTGGCCCCCCAGGGCGTCACCAGCAGCCTTTCCGTCACCAAACTGGGAACCCGGGGCGTGTTCGACGGGTCGATCGCCCTGCACCGTTCGCGGGCGGTGCGGCCCTTTTCCACCCAGGACATGCGCATCCTCGAGATCATCAGGCCCCACATCCGCAACTTCTGGACCCTGCTTTCGGTGGATCGGGGGAGTTGCGGGGTGGCGGCCGGGGACCTCCGATCGGCGCATGGCAGGCTGACCCGCCGGGAAGCCGAAGTGGCCGCCCTGCTGTGCAACGGCTGCACGACGGAGGAAGTCGCCTCGCGCCTGCGCATCTCACGGCTGACCGTCTACAAGCACCTCGAAAACATGTTCGCCAAGTTCCACGTGAACAACCGGAGCGAATTGCGTTCGGTCTTCATGAAATGACTGCCAACTAGCATGATAGATTGTTAGGCTCCAAGGTCCGTGGTTCTGGCATCCACCTTCGAAGATGAGGTTTTCGATGAGCAGCGCATCGCATGCGGACAGCCCTCTGCTGGAGCCACTGATCAGCATGCTGATGGACGGCGACACGGAGGCCGCCCTTTTGGAGGCGCGCCGGGTGCGGGCGGCGGGTGCCGCGGGGCCCACGGAAGTGGTGCGGGCCCTGGAGGCCGCCATGGATCGAATGAGTTGTAAATGCACAGCTGAACAATTCAACCTGCTGGAGATCATGCTGGCCGGCCGGACCGTGACGGCGGTGGCCCATGACACCTTCCCCGAAGGCTCAGTCCCCTCCACCAGGGGCACGGTGGTGATCGCCACGCCCCAGGGCGATGTGCATGACCTGGGCAAGAACCTCACGCGGATGGTGCTGGCCACGAAGGGCTTCCGGGTGGTGGATTGCGGCAAGGACTGCCCGGCCCCGGTGATGATCCAGGCGGTGGCGCGGGAAGATGCCTTCGCCTTGCTGGTGAGCGGGCTGATCAGCCCGGTGGTGCCCCTGGTGCGGCAGTTGCGCGGGCTGTTGCGGGAACGCGGGCTTTCAGCCGTTCGGCTGCTGGCCGGCGGCGCCGCCCTCCAGCAGTGCTCGGCCGAGGCGCTGAACGTCGACTTCGTGGCCGGCGACGCCTTCGAATGCGCGCGCTACCTCGAAGGCCTGAAAGCCGACCGGCCATGAGCGGTCTGGAGCGCGTCCTCGCAGCGGTGCGTCGCACCGGCACCCGGGTTCCCGCCGTGCCGCAGATCTTCGGCCACGCGGCGCGGACCGGGGGCGTGCCGCTCCGGCGCTACCTGACCGACCCGGCCGCGCTGGCCCGGTGCCAGGTCGCCGCCATGGAGCACTACGCCACCGACGCAGTGTTCGCCCTGTTCGACGCCAGCGTCGAAACCGAGGCGCTCGGTTCGCGCCTGCGCTTCCCCGGGGACAGCTACCCGATCATCGAGCGCTACATCCTCGAGCGGGCCTCCGATGTGGCCAGGCTCCCGCTGCCGGACCCGCGGCGCGCGGGCCGCATGCCGGTGGCCCTGGAAGCGGTGCGCCTGCTGCGCTGCGAGGCCGGGGACCGGGCGCTGGTGGCCGGCTGCGTGCTGGGGCCGATGACTCTGGCCTGCCAGCTGATGGGCGCCGAGCCCGCCCTGTTCGCCGCCATCGACGAGACCGCGGCGTTCGAACAGGTGCTGGATTTCTCGGTGGAGTTGGCCCTGTGCTTCGGCACGGCCCAGCTGGAAGCCGGCGCCCACCTCTGCATCGTGTTCGAGCCTTCGGCCTCGCCGGCCGTGGTGCCGCCGGCGTTCTTCCGCGGGCTGCTGAAGCCGCGGCTCCGGCGCCTGTGCGAGGGGCTCAAGCGCCAGGGGGCGCTGGCCTCCTGGCTGCACATCGCCGGGCCGGTGGAGCCGATCCTTCCCTATTATCGGGACTGCGCAGTGGAAATCGCCAACCTGGACTACTGCGTCGACCCGGTCCGGGCCAGGGCGGCGGCCCCGGACCTGTGCCTGGCAGGCAACATCCGTCCCATGGCGTTCCTGGACTCCGGGCCGGAGGTCATCACCGAAGCCTGCGCCCAGGTGCTGAGGGAGGCCGGCCAGGGCTTCCTGCTCTCCTCCGGTTGCGAGATTCCGCTCGACGCCCGGCCCGAGTGTGTCCACGCCCTGGTGCGGGCGGTCCGGCCATGATCACCCTGGTGGCCCGGCATGGCGACCGGAGCGTGACCGTCCAGACGGAACCGGGCGCGACCCTGCACGCGGCGCTCGAAGGCACCGACCTTAAGGTGCGCACCGGATGCACCGGGAACGGCTCGTGCGGCCTGTGCCGGGTGCGCATCCGGTCCGGGACGGTCACGCCGCCCACCAGCGAAGAGCGGCTCCACCTCGATCCCCGAAGCCTGGACGCCGGGGTGCGCCTGGCCTGCCAGACCAGCGCCCTGGACGGTGTGCAACTGGACGTGGAGCAGATCGCGCCCCGCGCAGTCTGGACCGAACTCACGGCGGAAGCCCTGGCCAGCCCAAGGCCCCGGCCCGCCGCCATCCCGGCTGCGCCGGGCCCGCGGATCGCCCTCGATGTCGGGACCAGCAACCTCAACCTTACGGTCTGGAATGCCGCCGGCACCCGGCGCATCGCCGCCCGGCGCGCCGGCAACCCGCAGGGCTTCGGCGCCGATGTGGTGACCCGGATGCAGGCGGCCCGCGATCCTGAAGTGGCCGGGCAGCTGGCATGGGCGGTGCGCCAGGCGGTGGCGGCGGCACTGCGCGACCTGCCCGCGGACGGCGCGGAGGCGGTGGTCCTGGCGGTGGGCAACACGGTGATGCTGTCCCTGCTGCGGGGCGGGCCCGCCGCCCTGCTGGACCCGGAGGCCTGGACCCGCCCGGCGCCCTGGCCGGAAACCGTCTTGCGCTGGGACCTGGGCGACCGGTCGGCGAGCGTGACGCTGGTCGAGCCGCTGGGCGGCTTCGTCGGTTCGGACCTGCTGGCCGCCGTGTTCGCCGCCGGCCTGACCCAGGCGGATGGCCCTGCCCTGCTGGTGGACTTCGGCACCAACACCGAGATCGCCCTCTGGGACGGCGCCCGGCTGTGGGTGACCAGCGCGGCCGGAGGGCCGGCCTTCGAGGCCAGCGGGCTGCGCTGCGCCATCCCGGCGGAGCCCGGAGCCATCCATCGGGTCAGGCCCGACCTGGCCTTCGAGGTCCTCGGCGGCGCGGCGCCGAAAGGCGTCTGCGGATCGGGTCTGGTGGATTGGATCGCTTGTCTGCTCGGCAGTGGCCAGCTGTCCCGGCGCGGCACCTTCCGGGACCCGGACCCGCCATGCCTGGGCGAAGCCGGTGGTGGAATCGTTCTGGCCAAACGCGACGTGGACCTGTTCCAGCGCGCCAAGGCGGCGATCGGCGCGGGCATCCAGGTCGTCCTGGGGCGGGCCGGGCTCGGCTGCGCCGACCTGACCCGCGTGGTCACCACCGGCCTGTTCGGCAAGGCGCTGGATGTCGCCAACGCCCAGGCGATCGGCCTGCTTCCGCCCGGGCCGGCGGACCGGGTCGAGACCTTCGACAACCTGGCCCTGGCCGGCTGCGAGGCGCTGCTTGCCGCCCCCGGAGGACCGCGCGCGCTCGACCCGCTGCGCGAACGGGCCGGGATCATCAACCTGGCAACCTGCGCCGAATTCGAACCGCTGTTCGTCCAAGGGTTGTTCATCGCGCCGTTGGAGGACCGATGAGCCTGCCCGCCTCCGAGCGATTGACCGCCGTCCTGCGCGCCGCCCAGTACCTGGGCACCCTCACCCCGCAGCAGGACCCCTGGGCGGAACTGGCCCACGCGCTGGAAAGCTTCTTCCGGTGCGATCTGGCGCTGATCGTCCGGCCGGACGGGGACGGACAGCCGCGGCTGGTGCATGCCTTCACCCGCGGGATCCCGGCCGAGGAGATCCTCCGGCTCACCCAGGAGGAGGTCCGCGCCGTGCTGGAAACCGGCTTCCTGGGCACCCAGACCCTCGCCGCTCCAGCCTGTTCGCTGGTCTTCCTGCCGCTCCCGCGCGACCGCCGGACCGCCGCGGTGGCCATCGTCGGGCAGGCGGTGGCGGAACCCTTCACCAGGGAAGATCTGGAGATCCTGCTGGCGCTGGGCGGCTTGTTCGGCAACGTGGTGGCCCGGATCGAGACGGAACGGGAACTCCGGGATCACCAGCAGACCCTCGAAAGCCTGGTGGCCCGGCGCACCGCCGAACTCGAGCAGACCAACGCGCGCCTGGTCCGGGAATCCGCCGAACGGCGCGCCAGCGAGGCCGCCCTGAAGCAGGCCGACCAGCGCAAGAACGAATTCATCGCGGTGCTGTCCCACGAACTGCGCACCCCCTTGGCGGCGGTCAGCAACAGCATGTTCATCCTGGAACACGCGGCGCCCGGCAGCGATCAGGCGCTCCGGTCCCAGGCCCTGATCGGCCGGCAGGTGACCCAGTTGTTCCGGCTGGTGGATGACCTGCTCGACGTGACCCGCATCACCCACAACAAGATCCAGCTCCAGCGCCAGCGCATGGACCTGGTCCAGGCGGTGCGCGAAAGCGTCGAGGACCAGTTCGACGCCTTCCAGGCCAGCGGGGTGCGCCTGACCTTCGAGGCCCCGGACCGGCCCGTCTGGGTCCTGGCGGACCCGGCCCGGGTGGCCCAGATGGTGGGGAACCTGCTCACCAACGCCGGCAAGTTCACCGGCCGGGACGGCGCGGTGACCCTGCAAGTCCAGCCCGGGGACGGGCACCTGGCAGTGGTCAGCGTGGCCGACACCGGCGTCGGGATGGACCCGGAGCTGATCGGGCGGCTGTTCCAGCCGTTCGAGCAGGCTGAGCGGAGCCTGGCCGGCAACCCCGGCGGCCTGGGGCTGGGGCTGGCGCTGACCAAAGGCCTGGCGGAACTGCACGGCGGCCGGATCACCGCGAGCAGCCCCGGCCTGGGCCAAGGCTCGCGCTTCAGCCTGGCCCTGCCCATGGTCGCGCATCCGGACCAGCCCCGGGAGGCGGCGCCGGTTCCCGCCGGGCGGCTCCGGCGGCATCGCATCCTGGTCATCGAAGACAATCTGGACGCGGCGCTGACCCTGAGGCTGCTGCTGGAGCATTTCGGCCACGAGGTCGCCACCGCGCACTCGGCCCGCACCGGCCTGGAGCGGGCCAAGGTCCTCAGGCCCGAGGTGGTGTTCTGCGATATCGGCCTGCCGGACACTGACGGATACAGCGTCGCCAGGACCCTGCGCAGCGATCCGCAATTCGAGCCCGCCTACCTGGTGGCCATGACCGGCTATGGCCAGGACGAGGACAAGCGGCGGGCGCTGGAGGCCGGTTTCGACCGCCACCTGACCAAGCCGACCGATCCCGCCGAGCTGGAACGGCTGTTCACCTTCTAGTTCAGCCGCTCCCCGTCCCAACGCAGGGCGACAAGGTCGGCCAGGACGCAGGACCTGACCCTGGCGCCGTCGAAGATGCCGATGCACGCGCCGGTCGGCCGGCGCACCGAACGATAGACGATCCCGGCCTCCCCCGCCCCTTTGACCGCTCGGCCGAAGGCCTGGGCCGGAGCGGGCTGATCCGGGCGGTGCAGGTCCGGATGGCCCTGGCGCACGTCCACGAATCTGCCGGCGACCCGCAGGACCAGTGCCTCGAAGATCCGCGCCGCGCCCGGAGGCTCCCCGCTGTCGCGCAGGGCCTGGCCATGGTGGTGGGCGACCTCCGCCCGGCAGGTGGCCAACGTGTTGCCGCCGTATATGGACCGGAAACTGCCGTCGCAGAAGCGGCTTTGGGGGCCCCGGCCCGGCATGCGCAGGTACGCCCTCAGGTGCGGCAGACGGTCAGGATTGCCCGCCCCCGGCGGCCAGGGCCGGAACACACCCACCCTTGCCAGCAGGCCGGCGAGTTCGGGCCCATCCGCCTGAGGCACCAGCTGGGCCAGGGGCGAGATGGAGAGAAATTTCAACTGATGCCAGGGATGATTGAGGAAGTGCACGTGGTTCAAAGCAGCCCCAGGGTGGCGGTCTTGAGGTAGGAAAGGGTTTCCATGAGATCTTCCATCCGCCCGTCCAGCATGCGATCCAGCGGGCGTCGCCCCTGGAAGGCCGGCGCCTGGTTGGCTCGGGTGAGCCAGGCCACCCCGTCGGGAAAGACCGCTCCGGCCAGCTCGTAGATGCCCAGCACGTAGGCCATCCGGTCCAGCTTGTCCCCGTCCACCTCGCGCAGATCGCCCTGCTCCAGGCGCTTGAGCCACACGGTATAGGTGCTCTTGGCGATGCCCAGCAGGGCCAGCCGTTCTCGCACCGGCAGCGCCAGGCGTTCCGCCACGGCCAGGAAGGTGCGGAGCGCCATGGCCGAGGCGTCGTTCGTCATGGTCATGGCGAGGGTCTTGTCCATGGCCTTGGTCCACCTCCTGCCCTCCAGGTTAGGCCATTCTTAGCCAAAGTAAACCGATATGGCCCAGCCACGCAAGGATCTCGGGACCGGGTGAATATGTCCTGCGGAGGCGGCGCCAGTTCCCGGCGGGCGCTGGAGGCCGGTTTCGACCGCCACCTGACCAAACCGACCGATCCCGCCGAGCTGGAACGGCTGTTCACCTTCTAGGAGTGTGGGAGGTCCAATTCCTGATGGAGGCCAAATCCTGCACCTTCGCGCGGGTCAGGGACCGGTTGCATGGGAGCCAACGGCACCGGAATGGTCCGCGCCATCCACAACTCCCGTACGTTTTCAACAACGGCATTGAAGATGTCCTGCTTCAGGGAACGCTTCCGCCGGGCACGGGAGCGGTGGGACCTGGAGACCAGGGTGATTGGCTTTTCCACGAGCTGGGCTGGGAAAAGATAGAAGTTCCCCTTCTGGACTCCGCCGTTGCTCTCCCACAAATCGTCGTAGGTGCAGTGGTAATCTTCGGGCTTGGCACGCACCTGCAATGCGACCTGCTCCTGGCAGGAAATGGCCACCACCGCGGGGATATCCCAGGCCGCGGCGATAGCCCGGATGGCTATCAGCAGCATATCCGCCGGCGCGATCTCCCCGTTGGCCTTGGCCGCCAGCCGGGTCTGCGCCGCGCCTCCGCTCACGCCCTGGGAAGCGCCGATGAGGATGACCCGATCCACTTCCAGTCCGGTCACCGCGCCGGGCGCGACGGAGAAGGCGATGTTATAGATTTTTTCAGAATTGAGAACGTAACTGAGGGCGAGTTCCCCCTCCATGTAGAAACCATCGGAATACCTCAGCACCATGGAGAAACAGTCGTCACCCACCTGGTGGCACCAGATCATTGAACCTTCATCTGCCAGGGCGCGAATCTGGCCCACAGGGGCCAAGGCAATGAATTGGTAGTGATGCATTAGGACAGCCAGTCGGTCCGCAACCGAAAGGCCCCAGGTCAAGTAATTGCCCAAAGCTTTGAACAGTATTTCAGGGTGGTTGAAAAGGAAAATCCGGAGATCGCCGAAGGAGACATTCAGGGCCAGCCCGAGGAAACCGCCCAAATGTTTGACCAGGAGCAATCCCTGGGTCAATCGGTGCAAAAGGCCGGCGAAGGAGGTGGGCAGCACCAGAGGATTCAGCCTGGTCCAACCCATGGCATGCAGCATGCTCATAAATATTCCATGGACATGATGGAATCCTCAAATAAAGCCTCGAAACAACTTGATTCGACTGGGGAAATAACGCCAATGAATGGTTCGAGAGACTCGCCAAAATATAATGTGGATGTCCGCTTCGGCAAGATGACAGGAATGAAATAATCCAAAAATTTGCCCGGATTGGCGAGGAGGCTGGGCCAGCCGTTCCCCGGGCCCGGGTTAATATGAGCTACGGAGCCACCGCCATGCTGGAAACACCGCTCGAGCCTCTTGAACTGCGGGTCCTGGGAGTCCTGCTGGAAAAGGAGCTCTCCACGCCCGAGTATTATCCGCTGACCCTCAACGCCCTGGTGAACGGCTGCAACCAGTCCACCAACCGCGATCCGGTGCTGCAGGTGGACGCTGCCGCGGTGGAGCGGGCCCTGGAGGGGCTCAGGGACCAGCGCGCCGCCGCCACCGTCCATGCCGCCGGGTCGCGCACCGTCAAGTACGCCCAGCGCATCACCGAGGCCCTCAACCTGTCCGTGCAGGAGGCGGCCCTCCTGGCCGAACTGATGCTGCGCGGTCCCCAGACCGCCGGCGAGCTGCGCAACCGCAGCAGCCGGATGTACGGTTTCCCGGACCTGGAGGAGGTGGAGGCCTCCCTGGCGCTCCTGCTGGAGGCCGAGCCCCCGTTGGCGGTGCGCCTGCCGCGGGTCCCCGGCACCAAGGAGACCCGGATCGCCCATCTCCTGGGCGGCCCGGTGCAATGGCACGAGGCCGTGGCCGCGCCCGCCACGCCCCGGACCGACCGGATCGAACAGCTGGAGCTACAGGTGGAGGAACTCTCGGCCGCCCTGGCCGGGCTGCGGGCCGAGTTCGACGCCTTCAAAGGGCAGTTCTGAACCTTGCTATAATCCGTCATGATCCGGCCGGCGACCCCCTCCGACGCGGCGGCGCTTGCCGCCATCTACAATCCCTATGTGACCGGGACGATCGTCTCGTTCGAGACCGACCCGGTCTCTTCGGATGCAATGGCCAGCCGCATCCAGCGGATCCAGGAAGCCTACCCCTGGTACGTGCGCGAGGAGGACGGCGCCATCCTCGGCTACGCCTATGCCAGCCAGTGGAAGTCCCGCTCGGCCTACCAGCTCTCCGTCGAAACCACCATGTATGTGGCCGCCGACCAGCACCGCCGGGGCGTCGGCGTCAGCCTCTACCAGGCGTTGCTGCCGGAACTGCGGATCCGGGGCTTCCATACCGCCCTGGGCGGCATCTCCCTGCCCAATGAGGCGAGCGTCGGCCTGCACGAGCATTGCGGGTTCAGGTGGGTGGGCACCCTGCCGGAGGTGGGCTGGAAGCTGGGGCGCTGGATCGACGTGGGCTACTGGGCGCGGGTGATCTAATCCAGGAAGAACCCGACCCCCTGCCACACCCGCACCCGGGTCTTGCCGTCGGCGGCCCGGGCGGGATCGAAGACGATCCGCTTGGCCTGGTCCACGCAGGCGGCATTGGCCTTGTCGATCCATTCGCCCTGGCCCGGCAGTCCCTGGAGCAGCCGGGAATCCAGCACCTCGCCGCCCTCGCTCACCAGGACATTGACCACCACCACCCCGCGGCTGATCCTCTTGGCCTTGGGGGTGATCCGGCTCAGGTTCAGCGGGCGGGCCGGCGTGATATCCGGAGTGATGGGCACCAGGGCGCCTTCGCTGAGGGGCGCCGCCTGCTTGTCCTTGGCTGCGGCCAGCGCGGCGCGCATGGTCTCGTTGGCGGCCTGGGCCGCGGCCAGACCCTCCTTGGTCTGCTGCAGCTCCTTCAGGATGGTGTCGGCCGAGCCCTGGTTCTCCGCCAGGGAACTCTTCATCTGGTCGAGCTCCTTGCGCACGCTCTCGGTCTCCTGGCGCGCCAGGTCCCGGCTTTTCTGGCTGGCGGCCAGGTCTTCCTGGAGGCTTTCGGTGGCGGCCAGGCGTTCCTTGAAGTCATCCCGCTCCGCGGTGAGCTTCTTGACCTGGGCCTGGAGCTGGAGCTGCGCCGCGGGGACCTTGGGCTTGGGCGCGGCGTGGGCGGCTGCCCCGGACATCCCGATTAGCACGGCGGTGATCAAGGTGATTAAGCAGCGCATCAGCCCTCCAGGGAAGGAACGCCTCACCGCCCGTACTCCGGCTGAAGGCCTCCCGATTGTTTCTGGACTTTGAGGATCCCACGTTTGAGCAGCTTGGCGAAGATGGCCAGGCACTCTTCCTGGGGAAACGGCGAGATGGAGATGATGTCGTGGATGCTCCACACGGCGTTGACCCGGGTGGCCAGGAAGGCTTCGTTCGGCCCCAGCTGCGCCTGCATCAGGTCCTCGATGGTCACCGCCAGCTCCGGCACCAGGTGCTCGTCGATGGCATTGTCCTGCAGCATGTTCTCGACCACCTGGAGCATCCGGCTGGCCTCCTGCAGCCTGGGCTGTTCCTGCAGCAGGTGGCGCAGTTCGCTCTGGGCCTCCTCCAGCTTCTGCTTCTCCACCAGCTGCCGGGCGCGCTGCAGCTGCAGGCTGGAGTGGTCGCCCAGCTTGCCTCCGGGCTGGAGGATGTGCACCATGCCCTTCTCGTAGAGGTCGAACAGCAGCTTGTTGGCCTTGAATTCCGGCACCCGCATCTCGATGACCAGCTGGTCGATGGTCTTGTAGCCGTCCAGCCGGGACAGCATGTCGGCGTCCTCGGGAGACAGCGGCAGCATGTCGGCGATGGCTTCGGGGATCGCGGCCAGGATGGCGTCGCCGCCCTTGATGACGATGCGGATGCGCTTCCACTCGTCCATCCGGCGGGCGCCCTCCAGGACGATGCCGGTGACGTCGAGGCTCAGCAGCATGGATTTCTGCAGCGGCGGCTGGCCGTCGTGGAACTCGAAGGTGCCCATGGCCCAGAGGAAGGTGTCGAAGATCGATTCCTCGACCTTCAGCTGGACGATCCGCCGGATCTCCACCTCGGTCACCAGCTGGCGGTTCACCAGGATGCGCCCCAGCAGCTGGTTCTCGTCCTCCTGGGTGGCGAGCGCCTCGCGCAGCTGGTCTTCGGTGATCCGGTTGAAGGCGAGCAGGTACTGGCCGAGATACTCCCGGGGGTCCGAGGACCAGACGCTGGTGATCCGGCCGTCCTGGAATGCCACCCGCTTGGTGTGCAGGAATCCCTTGAGCTCCAGGATGCCGGTTTTCTTGCCCACCGCCAGCCACTGGAGGATGTCCTCCAGCCCCATGGTGGAAAGATCGCCCTTGAGTCCCATCAACCTACTCCGCAACCTGAAGCATCAAGCATCCGCACCGCGGACACCCAGCGGGCGCCCCGTCCATTGTCGGCGCAAACGCCGCCGGATGCTACAGCGATGCGATCACCTCGCGCAACGCGCGGTTCAGCAGGACCGGATGGTGCCTGGCCATTTCCGCCTCGGGATCGAGCAGGGGCTGCGCCACCACGGGCACGCCGCACAGCGTGCCGGCGGGAGCGAGCAGCGGGACGCCACCCTCCTTGAGATAGCGTCGCAGCAGATTGCCGGGCAGCGGCGCGGTATTGGCGACCACCACCCGGAGGGCGATGCCGGCGAAGGCCTGGATGGCGGCCACGTGGTCCTCCAGGCTCAGGCCGGCGCTTTCCCCCGGCTCGGTCATCAGGTTGGCCACGTAGATCACCGGCAGGCCGGCCCGGGCCACCGCCACGCGCAGTTCGGCGATCAGCAGGGAGGCGATGGTGGAGGTGTACAGGCTGCCCGGGGCCAGCAGGATGAGGTCGGCCTGGAGGATGGCCAGGACCGCCTCGGGCAGCGGCTCGGCGTCCAACGGCTCCAGCCAGAGCCGGGCCAGGGGCGCCGGGGCGGAACCCACCGAGGTCTCTCCGGTGTAGCCGTGTCCGGCCATGTCCTCCGCGCGGATCACCACCGGCACCACGGTGGATGGGTAGAGCCGGCCGACGGTGACCAGCACCCCGGACAGCTGGCGGATGGCGCGCACCCAGTCGCCGGTGAGATCGGCCATGGCCAGCAGCATCAGGTTGCCCAGCGAGTGCCCCGCCAGGGAGCCTTCCCCCTTGAACCGATAGTTCAGCAGGTCGGACAGGACCGACTCTTCCCGGGTGAGGGCCGACAGGCAGTTGCGCAGATCGCCGGGCGGGATGCCCCCCAGCTCATCGCGCAGCCGGCCGCTGGACCCGCCGTCATCGGAGACCGTGACGATCCCGGTCAGCTTCCAGGGATCCCGGTTCCGGCCCGCCTCGGACTTGACCGCCCGCAGCAGCGCCGCAAGGCCGGTGCCGCCCCCGATGGCGACCACCTTCAGGGGCAGATCAGCGTGCAGTCCAAGCCCGCCGGACACGGCGGTTCAGCCCCTGAGCAGGGTCGCGAACGGTCCCGAATGGCGGATGCTGTCGAAATCCGGTTCCAAACGGAACTGGAAGAGCATATCGGCGTCGAATTCCGCCGCCTTGCCCAGGGCATCGGCGGAGTCCTGGATCTGGCCGAGCTGGGCGTGGGCCACGGCCTTCAGATAATGCAGCGCGGCCCGCTCCGGCAGGGCCTTGATGCCCTTGTCCAGGGCCTCCAGGGCCGCCTCCGGGTTCTTCTGGTTGAGCAGGAGCTGGGCGGTCATTTCGGCCGCTTCCGCCCCGGGCGCGTCCTGGGCATGGAGCCGGGCCTCGATGGCGGCCAAATAGCCCCGGGCGGTGCGGGCCAAGTTCAGCCGCTCCTGTTTCATCGCTTCGGCTTGAACCTGGGTGAACGCCTTGGCCGCCGCATCCAGCTTGCCGGCGTTCAGGAGTTCAAGGGCTTCCGTGAAGGATTTCTCCACCGGCAGGACCTCTGACACGGTCGGCTCGGAGGTTTTTGTCTTTGTTGCCATGCTAAGTCCCCTGATGAATCAACGTAAATAACTATACACGGAATATCGCGGACTCCCGGTTAAGCATGCGCGTGGAGATCCAGGTCATCAAACCGGCCAGGACCACGGTCATCACCAGGGCGACCAGGTATTCGAAACCATTGCCTTGCTGACTGAACAACTTACGGATGGCCAGGCTGACATTCAGCACCGGCACGTAGGGCAGCCAGGCCATTTTCTCGATCCCCGGGGCCATGGAGAAGACCCCCAGCAGCACCACCACGAAGATGCCCGGGGTGAGGGCGCTGGAGGCTTCCAGGGTGTTCCTGGCCTGGATCCCGCCCAGCAGGATGAAATTGGCGAAGAACAGCCCGAGCGGGATCATCAGCAGGAACGTGAGGCCCAGGGCCGACGGGGTCGCCAGGGCGGCGACGCCGGTGACGGCGGCCTGGGCCGGGGCGTCGGCGGCCCCGCTTGAAGCCATCAGCCGGCCCACCGAAAAGGCCATGCTCAGCAGGTTGACCAGCGCCGAAAGGATGCCGATGAAAAAAATGTACAGCAGCTTGCCGATGATGATCTGGGTGCGCGGCAGGCTGGTGGCCAGCAGGCTGAGCAGGGTGCCCCGCTCCTTCTCCCCGGCGGTGGCGTAGATGCCGTGCTGCATGGCGCCGGCGTACATCATGATCATCAGCAGGTAGGGCAGGAAGGAGCCGACCAGCTTGCCCAGGAACAGGCCCATGTCCCCGGCCTCCACGGTCTCCAGCTTGACCGGCAGGGCCAGCTGGGGGGAAGCCCCCAGGCTCTTGAGCCGGGCCTGCACCCACAGGCTCTCCTGCCGGCGCAGCAGGCTCTTGAAGCGGTCCAGGGCCAGTTTCGAGGATTCGTCGCTGTTGTCGTACAGCACCCGCATGTCCAGGGAATGGTTCCGGGCCAGCTTCTCGGCGCCGGCCGGATCCACCTCGAGGAACAGCTCCAGCTTCTGGTCGCGGATGGCCCGGCGGATGTCCCCGGGCGGGCGCGGCACGACGGTGAAGGCGCCGGGGGCGTCCCGCAGCACCGGGCCGAACACCTGGGAGGGATCGCTCACGCACACCCGGCTGGGCCGCCCGGCCCGGGAGGCGGCATCATTGCTGCCGAGCCGGCTCATCATGAAGAAGATCAGCGGGTATAGGATCAGCGGCATGACGAAGGTGAAGAACAGGGTTTTGCGGTCCTTGGACAGTTCCATGAACTCTTTTTTCAGGATGAGCAGGGCGCCGTTCATCGGAGCTCCCCGTCCGCCAGCTTGAAGAACACTTCGTCCAGGGTGGCCACCCCCCAGCGGTCCAGGATCTCGTGGGGCGGCGCGTCGCCGTGCAGCACCCCGTCGAAGATGATCCCCACCCGGTCGCAGATCGCCTCCACCATGGGCATCACGTGGGTCGAAACGACCACCGAGCGCCCTTCCCCGCGCATGACCCGGAGCAGGTCCAGCACAGTCTTGGCGGTGAGCACGTCCAGGCCGGTGGTGGGCTCGTCGAAGATGACCACCTTGGGATCGTGCAGCAGCGCCCGGGCGATGGAGACCTTCTGCTTCTGGCCGCCGGAGAAGCCCTCCATCCGGACATCGGCGAAATCCGCCAGGCCCAGTTCGTCCAGCAGGCTCATGCCGCGCCGTTCCGCCACCCGGGCCTCCACCCCCTGGAATTCCCCGAACAGCTTGAGCAGTTCCCTGGGGGTGAACCGGCTGTAGACGCTGAGATCGGTGGAAAGGTAGCCGACCAGGGCCCTGGCCTGCTCCGGCCGGCGCACCGTGTCCACCCCGCAGACCTCGATCCGGCCCCGGTCGGGCCGCATCAGCCCGGCGATCATGCGCAGGGTGGTGGACTTGCCGGCGCCGTTGGGGCCCAGCAGGCCGTAGATCTCACCGGGCCGCACCTCCAGCGTGATGCCGCGCACCGCCTCGATCCGGCGCCTGACGCGGGTTCGCTTGTCCTTGACGACGAAGGCCTTGTGCAGATCGGTCAGGCTGATCACCGGTTGATCCCCAGCACGATCAGGAGCCGGCCCGTGCGCTGCTTCAGCAGGCGGTTTTCCGCCAGGGTCAGGTGGGCGGTGCCGGAAACCGGCAGGAACTCGGTAAGCCCCTGCACCAGGCCCGGCAGAACGGCATAGAGCAGGGTCATCGGTAACTCCCAATCAGACAGGCCGGTTCAAGGCATGGAAACAGTGTAGACGGCCCGGCGGCTGGGAACCCGCAGGAAAAAAACACCTTTGCGGCCACGGCCCCGGGGCCATCCGTGATTCAATAAGCGCCATGAGAGTCCTGGATTTCCGCTCCGACACCGTCACCCGGCCCGGCCCGGAGATGCGCGCGGCCATGGCCGCCGCCGAGGTGGGGGACGATGTGCTGGACCGGGATCCGCTCATGGACCGGCTGGAGCGCCGGGTGGCGGACCTGCTCGGCCAGGAGGCGGGGCTCTGGACCCCCACCGGCTGCATGGCCAACCTCATCGCCCTGATGCTGCATCTGCAGCGCGGCGACCGCTACCTGGCCCCGGCCCAGGCCCACGTGCTGGGCTCGGAACTCGGCACCGGGGCCTGGCTCGCCGGCGGCATGCCCGAGGCCCTGCCCTGGGAGGGCGGACCCGGCCGGATCACCCCCATGCAGGTCTGGCGCGGAGCCGGCGGCCTGGGACCGTACTACGCGCTGCGCACCACCCTGCTGTGCCTTGAAAACACCCACAACTTCGCCGGCGGCACCTGCCTGACCGCGGCGGAGCACCGCGCCCTGGTGGAGCAGGCCCAGGCCAGGGAACTCAAGGTGCACCTGGACGGCGCCCGGCTGTGGCACGCCGCGGCCGCCCTGGGCTCCGCCCTGGATGAACTGGCTTGGGGCGTGGACACCGTGAGCGTCTGCCTGAGCAAGGGCCTGGGCGCGCCCATGGGCTCGGTGCTGTGCGGCGGCCGGGACACCATGGACCGGGCCAGGCGGGTGCGCAAGATGCTGGGCGGCGGGGTGCGCCAGGGCGGCGTGATGGCCGCCGCCGGCCTGGTCGCCCTGGACTACCTGGCCCGGCTCCCGGAGGACCACGCCAAGCCCAGGCGTCTGGCCGACGGGCTGCGGGCCATGGGTTTCACCGTGGAGCCGCCGCAGACCAACATCCTCCTGGTGCCGGTGCCCGACGCCGGCGCCGCCGTCTCGATCCTGGAGGAGGCCAAGGTGCGGGTGCTGCCGGTGGGCGGCGCATTGCGCTTCATCACCCACCGGGACCTCAGCGAGGCCGATGTGCTCGAGGCCCTCGCCCGCATCGGGCCGATCACCGGCCGCCTGGTCACCACCTGGGAAGGGGTCAGGCCGATGGTCTAGGCCTTGGCGGTCAACTCCTTGAAGATCGCCAGCATGGCCGGGGACAGATCCGCATGGTGGTGGATGATCTTCCAGTGCCCCGCTTCCTTGCGGTAGATGTTGGTGACCCGGTGGTCGATGGCGGCGGCCTTCCCCACCAGGGAGATGGTGCCGCGCTCCATCCCGGCCTCGCAGGCGACCTCACCCATGACATGGACGACCTGGTCGTCCAGGCGGATCTGGCCGCCGGAGGCGACCTGGGCCACCTGGTTGAAGGACTCCTGCACCTTGCCCCAGCCCACTTCCCGCCCGCCGATGGGGTGCAGGGTCGTCGCGTCGGCGTCATGCGACCAGATATCGGCCAGGGGACTGGCATCCCCGTTGGCCATGCGGTTCAGACCCGCATAGAACCTTGCTGAAGCTGCACGGACTTCCTGCTCTGGTGAGGACATGGGGTTCTCCATTGGCAAAAGGATGGTTTCTCGCAACCTCATGCGCGGGCCTGGGAAGCCTGCCCCCGGCAGCGCACGGGCTGAATATAATTTTTATGGAGATTGCGTCAACGTCTCATATCGACTTTATTCGCCCGGAAGCAGGTGCCGCCCCGGAACAGCAACTGCCATTGCCGAAGCTGGAAGTCGGCCGGTGGCTTGAATGGGGTTGGTTAGAAGATTTCAGGCTATCGTAAATTTTTTTGGCACTGGCGGATGACGCCCGGCATCAGACGAGGATCAAAGCGAACCAGGAACGCACTCCTGTGCCGGCCTTTTGATGACGGGGAGCCCCATGTCTAGCCATAGACCTCAGTACCTGTGCCTGTGCCTCGCCCTGTCCTGGATACCGCTCCAGGCCGCGGAGAGCCAACCCGACCCGGCCGCGCTGGTCCAGCGCCTGGAGCAGCTCGGCCTGGGCCGGGCCGAAGACTTCCAGGTCCAGGACGTGGCCGTCGATCCGGACGGTGCCCGCCACGTGCGCATTCAGCAGCGCTACCGGGGCCTGCGGGTCTGGGGCGGGCAGGCGATCCTGCACTTCGACGCCAAGGGCGCGGAGGGACCCATGACCGACGCGCTGGTGCGCGGGATCCAGGTGGATCCCCAGCCCAGCCTGGACCAGGCCGAAGCCCTGGCCGTCACCCACACTAGCGAGGCGCCGCGGGGGGCCTACACCCGGCCGCCCACGGTCGAACTGGTGGTCTATCCGGCCGCGGCCCTGGAGCGCACCGCCGACTCCCGGGGGGGCGGCAACGCCCGGGAGTTCGCGCCCCGGATCAGCCGCCACCACCTGGCCTACCACATCCACCTGGAACTGCAGAACGGCGCACCGGAAACCCGGCGCGACGACTACCTGGTGGACGCCCACACCGGGGCGATCCTGCGCAAGTGGTCCACCCTGCTCACCCTCAAGACGCCGAACCTGCCTTCCGTCACCTCCGGCCGCTCCCAGTACAGCGGCGAAGTGAAGCTGGGATCCCTGGCCGCGAAGTGCGGCTTCGTGATGGCGGACCCCACCCGCAACAACATCTCCACCCGCGACCTGGGCGGCGGGACCGAGGGCCATGGCGTGCTCTACGTGAGCCAGGACGGCAACTGGGGCGACGGGGAGAACTATGACCCGGGCCGGGGCTCCAGATCCGCGAATGGGCAGACCGCGGCGGTGGACGCCCATTTCGGCCTGCAGACCACCTGGGACTTCTACAAGAACGTGCTCGGCCGCAACGGCATCGACGGCAAGGGACGGGCCGCCTACAACCTGGTGCACTATGCCTCCGGCTTCGACAACGCCTTCTGGGACGACGATTGCTTCTGCATGACCTACGGCGACGGCGAGACCTTCAAGACCGTCACCGCCCTGGACGTGGTGGGCCACGAGGTTTCCCACGGCCTCTGCCACGCCACCGCCAACCTGGATTACGAGGGCGAATCCGGAGGCCTCAACGAAGCCAACTCGGACATCTTCGGGGTCATGGTGCAGCTGTATGGGCATTTCGCCCACGGCGAAGGCAGCCGGTTGCCGGACCAGGGCGCGCGCTGGACCATGGGCGAGGACCTCAAGACCCCCACCTTCCCCACCCCGCTGCGCTACCTGCAGAAGCCCAGCCTGGACGGCTTCAGCCCGGACGAGTGGTCCGAGGACCTGGATTATCTGGACGTGCACTTCAGTTCAGGCCCCATGAACCGCGCCTTCTATTTCCTCAGCCAGGGCGCGAGCGCCAAGAAGACCGACGACACCTACAGCAAGTACCTGCCGAAGGGCATGCGCGGCATCGGCAACGACAAGGCCCTGCGCATCTGGTGGCGCACCCTGTCCACCTACCTCACCCCGCGCAGCCGCTACCTTGACGCGCGCAGCGGCGCCATCCGCGCCGCCGGGGATCTGTACGGCAAGCGCGGCCCGGAAGCGATCGCCGTGCGCCTGGCGTTCCACGGCATCAACGTGGACGAGGCACCCTCAAAGAAAAATTGATTGGGTCGAGGCCCTTGCTTCCATTGTAAATTTTATCCATCCTAAACCAGCAGCGCATATTCCTCGAATTCCAGGATGGGCAGTGGTCGGCTGAAACGATAACCCTGATAGTTACGGCACCCTATATCCAGCAGGAACGCCTTCTGTGCATCGATTTCGACCCCTTCGGCGATGACTTCCAGGCCCAAGTTCTCCCCCAGGGAGATGATCATCTTTGCAATGGCGGCATCAACGGGGTCAACCAGGATGTCCTTGACGAAAGCCCGGTCGATTTTCAATTGATTCAGGGGCAGCCGCTTCAAATAGGTCAGTGACGAATAGCCAGTCCCGAAATCATCCAAGGAAAAACTGATGCCTTTTGCTTTTAATGCCTCCATTTTGCTAATGGTTTGTTCTATGTTGGCAATAAGCACACTCTCCGTCAGTTCGATCTTGAGCCTTTGCGGGTTGGCTCCGCTTCGGGCAAGCACCAAAAGGACCCGCTCGACGAAGTCGGGTTGGTGCAGTTGATGGGCGCTGACATTCACTGAGATGGTGAGGGCAGCGAAAGCGGGTCGGGTTGCCCAGGCCGCCAGCTGATCACAGGCCGTCTCGAGCACCCAGTTGCCCAGGGGCAGAATAAGACCGGTTTCCTCGGCCAAAGGGATGAACTGATCCGGATACACCAAGCCTCGAGCGGGGTGTTGCCAGCGAACAAGGGCTTCTACCCCAACGATCCGACCGTAATCGGTTACCTGGGACTGAAAATGGAGGATGAAATGTTTTCCGTCTATGGCCTCCCTAAAGTCCTCCTCCGCCGCAGCAAGCTCCATCACCGCAGATTCCATGCGTGGGTCAAAGAAATGCATGGCATTGCGGCCTCCCTTCTTCGATTGGTACATGGCCAAATCCGCCTGCTTCATCAGCTCGTCGATGCTGGCGAATTCTCCCCTGAAAGAGGTGGCACCCATGCTCCCCGAACTGCGACAAGTCGTCAGGTTGAGTAGATAGGGTTGGTTGAGGGCAGAAAGAATTTTTTCGCCAATGAGCTTGGTCTTGGCGGCGGCGTCCCGCTCGTCAAAGCTAAGGCTTGCCAGCATAACCACGAACTCATCCCCCCCCAGCCGCGCCACGGTATCTCCAACCCGAACGCAATTGGTCAACCGGTTTGCGGCCTGCTTCAGCATCATGTCGCCCATGTCATGCCCGAGGGTGTCGTTGATGGTCTTGAACTTATCGAGGTCGATAAAAAGCAACGCGCCAAAACTGCCGGTACGAGAACTGGCGGCCATGGCCTGCCTCAATCGATCCAGCAGGAGGGTCCGATTAGGCAGACCAGTCAATTGATCAAAGAAGGCCAGTTCACTGATTCTTTCTTCCGTTCGCTTGCGCAGCGTAATGTCCCGATGCACGCCGATGTAATGAGTCACAGCGCCTTGGTCATCCTTTACCGCCGAAATTGTGAGCCATTTGGGGTACTCCTCGCCGTTCTTACGACGGTCCCAGATTTCTCCGGCCCATCCACCCGTGCGGTGGATAGTCATCCACATGGCTGAATAGAATTCCGCGTTGTGCCGGCCCGACTGGATCAGGTGTGGTGTCTGGCTGATGGCCTCAGCTGCCGTGTAGCCAGTCATCTCAGTGAAAGCGTGATTGACCCGCAGAATCAAGTTGGCGGCATCGGTGATTACCATGGGTTCCTGTGATTCAAAGGCGGCCGCACTGATTCTAAGTTGATCGACAAGGTGCTTAATTTCTGATATATCTTCAATAAATGACCATATATATTGCCCACCATCACCATCAGTGATCAGAACGCCATTCAGGCGGACCGGTATACGATGTCCTTGCTTGTTGATGTATTCCTTCTCATACGGGCCATATCGATTTATCGTTTTGAGATTTTCCAACTGCTCTGCTTCCTGATCGGCGAAGTCCACCGGTGTCAAATCCCAGTAGCTGAGACGGCTCAATTCGTCCAATGAATATCCTACCATATTTAGGAATGAAGCATTGGCATCCATGAATGTTCCGTCTATCTTATTTCTTGCTATACCCAAAGTAGACATTTCGAATAACGTGCGAAATTTTTCTTCGTTATTAATTAGATCATAATTAGCAATCTTACGATCGGTGATATCAACCGTAACGCAAATCAAATACAGAGGATTTCCCTCCTCATCGAAGATGGGTTTCTTGAAGGTATGACCGAAACGATTCTGTTGTAGCGATGCGTTCCAGAAGGTCTCCTCAAAATCAAGCTGATGGCCGCCTTCGTAGATTTCCCGGTCCCTGGTGAGAAAACCATCCATCTGTTCGGGCGGAAAGAATCCACTGGCTGTCGTACCGCGCACAATGGAAAAGTCCAGACCCAGTTGTGATTCGCAGGCCTTGTTCATAAAAACGAACCGGCTGGCGTAGTCCTTCACGAAGATCGCAACCGGTATGGCATCAACCATCTGCTGCATGGCTGTGGAGTTCTCTAACATATTTTTTCCTTGTATGCGTTCAGGGCAATTATCACGATTCATACCTGAAATTGAACCGCCGTGTTCGCCAACTGCTGGGAAACCACCTGGAGGTCAAGAGCGGATCTGGCGATCTCTTCCGATGCCTCGGTCATCTCCCCCGCTGCTCTGGTCCAATGATGGGAAGCTATGTTTGAGGGCCCATTGCGAAATCCATCAACGGCAGCTTGATCGTGAATACAGCCCCGCCGGGTAATCGATTCTCTGCGACCAATTCGCCGCCATGTTGCTGGACGATGCGGTGGGCAATGGCGAGGCCCAGCCCCGTTCCACCGGGCCGTTTCGTGAAGAACGGATCGAAGACCTTGGAAATGTCATCGCCGGCCATTCCGGGACCCTCATCCTCCACGGTGCAGGTCCAGGTCCCATCGTTGAACGACGAGGCTATTTTCACAATGGCATTCTGGGGCGAATGCTGGATCGCGTTCTCCAGGATGTTGCACAGTACCTGATGCATCCGGTTCGGGTCCAGGATCAGGCCGGAAGCATTCCCGCCAACCTGAAGCTCCACTTGAACGCTTCCTTTGACGGCAACGGCTTCGCAGGCTTCGATCGCTTCCTGGAGGAGGACGCGGTCAAGTATCGATCCCAGATGGAGGGGCCTGGGCCTGCCAAAATCCAACAGGTCGTTGACCAGGGCCGTGATGCGGACGCTGGCCCGGCCGAGCATGTCCAGAAGGCGACGGTAGTGGTCGTCGTCCGGGATCTCTGCCGCCAATTGTTCTGCCGCCGAGGTCATGATCATCAGCGGATTGCGGATATCGTGCGCCACGGTGCCGACCAGGGTGCCCAGGGCCGCCAGGCGCTCCTGCTGCACCAACTTCTCCTTGTTCCGCCGGGACTCGGTGATGTCCGACACGGCCCCATCAAACCTGATCACCTGCCCGCAACTGTCCTTTTCCGGATTGGCCTTGGTCAGGACCCAGCACAGGCTGCCATCGGGCCGCAGGATGCGATGTTCAACCAGGATCGGGAGGCCCTTGCGGAGGTCTTCCATCTGCCTGGCCACCAGCGGCTGGTCCTCGGGATGGACGGCCTCGAACATGAGTTGGGGATGCTCGAAGAAGGCCTGGGGAGGATACCCGTAGATGGCTTCGCAAGCAGGGGAACATTCGAGCATCTGGTTGCCTTTGACGTCATAGGACCAGATGACGACGTCCACATTGTTGAAGACCTTCTGAAGTTGGGTGGCCGTCTTCAGCAAGGCCCCTTCCAGGGTGCGCCGCTCACCGATGTCCCGCATGATGCCGGAAAAGCCGATGACCTTGTGGGCCGTGTCCTGGACCGTGGTCATCTGGATGGAAACCTGCACCGGCGTGCCGTTCTTCCTGAGGCGGACCGATTCGTAGGCGGGAAGGCGAGTTCCCCGCTGCAGGGCGTCGACGGCGGTGGCATGCTGCTCCACGAACTCGAGTGGGGCCAGCATGGCCAGGGGTTCACCCACCGCCTCGGCCTCCGAAAAGCCAAAGAGGTGTTCGGCCCCCTTGCTCCAGTTGGTGATCCGGCGGTCAAGCCCCACGCTGATGATGGCGTCCTGGGAGGATTCGACGATTTCGTTGAGCCGGAGCCCCGTCTCCTCGGCGTGGATGCGTTCCCGGATCTGGGTTTGCAGATCCTCCATCAACCGCAGGTTCTCGTAGGCGACCGCGAAATGGGCGGCGAGGGTGGAAGCAAGCCTCTCGTCCTCCTCGCTGAAGCGCTCGGCGCCGATGCGATCGGCCAGGTAGACCCAGCCATAGGTGCGCCGGGGAGATGTGACCGGGATCGCCAGGAGGCAGCCGCAGGCGGGGTGTCCGTCCGGCAGGCCCCATTGGGATGGTTCCCAGCGTCCCATGGTGCGTTGCGCCTTGCCCTCGCGCATGAGGCGGCGGAAGAACTCCGGATGGTCAGGGAAGGGTTCCCACTGTTCCTTGGACAGACCGTGGACTTTCAGATGGACCAGAGGGGCCTCCGGGTTTTCCCCTATGCCCAGCACGGCGAAACGCGAGGTGACCACCCCGCGTATCTGGCGGCAGAAAAGCGCCACCAGCGCCAGCGGGTCCCGTTCCAGGTCAAGGTCCATGCTGGCTTCGAGGATGGCCGACAGACGCAGGGTCATCCTTTCCAGGTTCCCCAGCGTGCCGGTGAGGGCCCCGGCCGCTCTTTCAATCAGGCCTCCCTGGCCGACCAGATCGGTACCCTGGGCCACGATGGTCGTGATCCGGTCATTGAGTTGATGAAGGTCCTTGAGGTAAGTGGCCAGACCGTTGTCGGCGGGGACAGAAGGGACGTCCGCGACGGGGGGAGGAGCCTGGGGAACGGTCGTGACCCCGAGACACTCATTGACAGCCGCTAGGATGACTTCGGGCTCGCACGGTTTCGGGAGCACCCGGAGGACACCGCAGGATTCAGCCATTTTGCGCGCATCGAGGAGGCGGTAAGTTGCCGTATAGAAAACCACGTTGAGGTGGGTGAACAGCGGATCGGCGCGGATCGCCCGGACGAAGGCGACCCCGTCCATGGTGGGCATGAGGATATCCGAGATGATCAGGTCGAAAGGCTGGGTCCGGACCAGATCGAGGGCGTCAGCCCCGTCGGCGGCCTCGACCACCTCATGATTGGCATAGCCGAGGATGGTCTTCAGAAGGTCGCGGTTCAACGGGTGGTCATCGACAACGAGGATCCTGGCCATCAACGACCTCCGTGCTCTGTTGCCAGATTGGAAGAAGGGGAATTCCCGGTGGGCAGGAAGGCCTCCACTTGCGCGACAAAGGCCTGGGGCTCGATGGGCTTGGAAATATAACCGTTGAACCCGCCGGCCAGCACCCGCTCCCGGTCGCCCACCATGGCCAAGGCGGTGATCGCCACGAGGGGGATGGGCCGAAGGCGATCATCAGCTTTCAATGCGCGGGCGACCCCGAAGCCATCCAGTTTCGGCATCTGGATATCACAGATGATGATTTCCGGGGATCCCCCCCGGGCCAGTTCCAGGCCCGCCTCCCCATCCATGGCGGCGAGCACCTCATGGCCGTAGTATTTCAGGAGGTAGTCCATCATCCCAAGGTTGGCCGGATTGTCTTCGATGATGAGGATGCGCGCGCACATCGTCACTGCCCCGGAAGGGTCAGGCAGAAGCTGCTTCCCCTTTCGAATTCACTTGTGAAGTGAATGTTTCCGCCCATGAGGGTGGCCAGTTTCTGGCTGAGGTGGAGGCCCAGGCCGGTGCCTTCGTGGCGGCGGACGGTGGTGCCGCCCAGCTGGCTGAAAGCCTCGAACAGTTTGACCTGGTCCTCGGCCCGGATGCCGATGCCGGTGTCAGAAACCCGGAACTCCAGGCTTTGCCGGTCGCCGTCCCCGGCCGCCACCTCCAGCTGGATGCTGCCTTTTTCAGTGAACTTGATGGCGTTGTTGGCAAGGTTGATGAGAATCTGGCTCAGCGCCCGCCGGTCTGTGTAGGCCTGCAACGCCAGAGTGGGCAAAACGACTTCGAAGGTCAGCCCTTTGGCTTCGGCGGCGGGGCGCAGGGCCCCGGCCACTTCCTCGAGCAGGTTCCGGCAGGATATGGGCTCCGGGCTGAGCGTCACCTTGCCCGATTCTATCTTCGCCAGATCCAGCAGGTCATTGATCAGGCTGAGTAAGTGCCTGGCGCTGCCCTGGACGGTCTTGAGCTGGTTGTCCTGATCCACGTTGAGCGGTCCGGGCAGCTTCATGAGCAGGATGCCGGTGAAACCAATGATCGCGTTGAGCGGCGTGCGGAGCTCATGGGACATGCTGGCGAGGAAGCTGTCCTTGGCCTGATTCGCCTTCTCCAGTTCAAGATTCTTCTCTTGCAGCACCAGGTCCAGGCGCTTGCGCTCCGTGACATCGCGCGCCGCCGCGAACACACCCTGGAGGATGCGGTCCCGGTCGTAGAAGGTGGTCGCGTTGTACGACACCACGACCTCCTTACCGTCCCGGCTGCGCGCGGTGAGCTCGTAATTGGTGACGGTGCCTTCGGCCAGCACCTGTTTGATGCCCGCTTCGGCCAGGTCAGGTTCAGTGAAATATTTCTTGAAAGGCGCCCCGATCAGTTCATCGCGGGTGCAGCCGGTGAGCGCGCCCATCTGCTTGTTGACGTCGGTGATGATGCCTTGCGGATCCGTGGTCATGATCGCGTCGATATTGGATTCGATGAGGGATCGCGTGTAGAACTGCTGGTCGCGCAGGCGCTGATCGAGCTTCATGCGCTCCTCTTCAACCTGTTTTCGCGCGGTGTTGTCGGTTCCGATCAACAGGTAGCCGATGATGATGTCCTGCGCGTCGCGCAACGCCGTCACGGACACCACTGCGGGGAACCGGCTGCCGTCCTTGCGGATGTAGGTCAGTTCGTAGATGTCCTCGATGCCTCGCGAGGCCTTGAACACCAGCGCATCGAAGCCGGGCGTGATCTCGGTTCCGAGTTCGACGCTGAGAGCCTTGCCCCGGATGATCAACTCCCGCGGATCGGAAATATCGGCCGGGGTGATTTTGTTCAGGACGTCGGCGGCCGCATAGCCCAGCATGCGTTCGGCACCGACATTGAAAATCTGGATGACCCCTTTCGCGTCGGTGGCGATGCTGGAGAAATTGGCGCTGTTGAAAATGGCGCTCTGCAAGGCTCCCGCCTTGAGCAGTGCCTCCTCTGCTTTCTTGCGGGCCGTGTTGTCGGTGCCGATCAGCAGATAGCCGATGATGGCGTCCTGGGCATCGCGCAAGGCGGTGACGGACACGACCGCCGGGAACCGGCTGCCGTCCTTGCGGATGTAGGTCAGCTCGTAGATGTCTTCGATCCCCCTCGAAGCCTTGAACACCAAAGCCTCGAAGCCGGGTGTGATCGGGGTATCCAGTTCGGCGCTCAGCCCTGCCGCCCGCGCGACCATTTCCTGGGGATCGGAAATGTCGGCAGGGGTGATTTTGTTCATCACTTCGGCGGCGAGGTAGCCCAGCATGCGTTCCGCACCGACGTTGAAGATCTGAATGACACCGTTGGCGTCCGTGGCAATGCTCGAGAAATTCGCGCTGTTGAAGATCGCGCTTTGCAGGGCCCCCGCGCGGAGCAGGGCGTCCTGCCGTCCCTCGGAGGGAACAATTTCCACGCGGGTGGCCCCGTCGAACACGGCGAAATCCGGTTGGGTCCTCGACAAGGTTGACCTCCTGTTTGAGCATTCGGGTTCAGAAGCATGGAGTGAGTCGGGAGATCGAGGATGGTTCAAGCATCGTCGAAGGCAATGCGGTTCCGCCCTGCCTCTTTGGCCCGGTAGAGCGCGCGATCCGCCTTCCGGGTCAGCGACTCGGATGCCACCGCCGATTCCGGGATACAACCGGCCACACCCAGGGACAGGGTGATGCAAGCTGAGACAACGCTGCAGGGATGAGGCAAGGCCAATGCCGCCAAGGCCTCCTGGATGCGCTCAGCCACCTTTCGCGCCCCGGCCGCATCGGTTTCGGTCAGCACCCCGACAAATTCATCCCCGCCAAACCTGGCCGCGAGGTCCCCGGGGCGCTGGAAGAGGCCGGCCACGGACTGGGCGACCTTGCGGATACAGTCGTCTCC
>Ga0316227_1001161_pt1 | contig 30188 bp, 27 predicted proteins | sample TBH18019metaG_FD_206012 | JGI IMG/M metagenome (GOLD analysis project Ga0316227, IMG submission 206012) | Freshwater microbial communities from Trout Bog Lake, Wisconsin, USA - TBH18019 | ecosystem: Environmental > Aquatic > Freshwater > Lake > Hypolimnion/Profundal zone | place: USA: Wisconsin... | reverse complement strand
GAGCTAACCCAATACAGTGGTTTTAAAGAATTCGTCATTCCTATATTATACCCATATAGGTATAATTACAATTATTATTTAAACCAATTCCCCACAGCCAAAAAGGGTTCGATACATGGCATTAGCGAGCTTTTCTCTGCCACTCAAACTAATAAAGTATTAAGATCTAATGGGATGTCACCACCCTCCAATTGAGAATGAGTCTGTTTTGTAAATTTAGTGATTTTGAACAGGGTAAGTCTGAAGCCTCAATCTAAATAAGTCTTACATAGATATATGAGTAAAAAATAAGTCTTGAATTTTGATTAGCCTGAGACACCTTCTTCACCAGCGGGCGGGGAGATATCGATGGCTTCTCTTTGGTAACGCCAGTGCTGGTGTTTGCGTAATTCCGAGAGCGTGCGGAAAAATGACCGACTCAGATCTTCCCTCGCACGACTGGTCTTGTCGTACTTCATCAAGGTAATTAAGTTCTCGTCCCTATGCTCTTGAATAGCGGTCTGAATTTTGTCCAGATTCTCAAAGGCCCAAATGGTGTCGTTGCAGTTATCGACTTGCCGATCCAGTAAAAAGTGTAGGAGATTTTTTTGCTTACCCTCATCATTGATCACCGCCTCACAAAGGGCTTGGTGCGAGAGGTCTTTAAAGTTGTACTCGTCGGCCTCCTGCATGACATCCTCATAGAGGGCTGGGCAGCTCTTCTTCAGACCCTCCAGAATGCCTGGCGTCACTGGGGCTCTCAACAACTGGCTGGCAATCTTTACCTTAGCATCTTGCTCCTTAATGTATGATTCCGTTAGCAAATCAAGCGAGTCCATAACCCACTGCGCCTCAGGGCGAAGCAGAAATAGGTTACTCAAATCATAATTGCTAAGCGGCTTATTGATAGCCTGAATTACTGCGCGATGCTCGAGCTGATCAAGCCGAATCTTTTTCCAAGTCAGGATAGTAAGATCTCTGACCATTGCGCCCTCAGCAATATCGCGAGGCGCAAAGTCGCTCAGGAATTGCGCCTCGAGCTCGCGGTACTCAGACTCATCCTCGCCTGGCAATATCACCGCCTGGGAATAGGCTCCTGTTTTTAAAGCATTACGTGAGGTAATTTTCTTCCCCTCATCCGTTTGAGGGCCACCCGAGCGTTTTGATTTAGTGATAGATGAGGACTTGGCCATGCTTATTTTTTATTAAACAATCGGACACCAGGGCCATCGTCTGGTGTGCCGATAAATTCGATGCCGGCTTTTTCAAATGAATTTTGTACGGCTTCAAACGTCTTGATATTTCCACTGGGAATTCCAGAGGAAGCCTCAAGCCTCATAAGCGCAGAAATTCCAACTCCAGAATTCTCTGAAAGAGTCTGACGCGACCAATCTAGCAACGCTCTTGCAGCACGAATTTGAGCGCTTGTAATCAAATTATTTATATCCTATAATGAATTATATTAGTTCATTATTGAACTAATTATTTATTAAATTGAACAAAAGGGGTTCAAAACATGCTCAATAATCAAGATTTTGCACAATCCATACGCAAAAGTCCAGTCAAAAGAAGGTTGGCGCTAGTGAGAGCTACCGATCAAAGTGTAGATACAAAAAATCAACCCTTAGACTTTACTCGAGCAACAAAACTTCTTCTAGAAACCATCATCAAGATTGATGGCGCCTACGCACCATCGACCATTCGAGCTTATCGCGCTGACTTTTATGATTTTATTCATTTTTGCCACGACAGAAATGCTAATGCACTACCAGCTCAGCCCATCTTAGTTGCGCAATACATTTGTAAATTAACGGACAGCGGCAGATCATCAGCGAGTATTCGAAGGGTCTTGTGCGGACTCTCTGCAATTCATAAACTCAATCGCCTTGACGATCCCACCAAAGATCCTGATGTTACCTTAGAGATGCGCAGAATGCATCGTAAATTAGGGCGTTCTGCTAAACAGGCTGGAAGCATTAATGTAGACACCTTAGAAAAAATGTTATTAGCTACCGATAATTCCATCAGAGGTATTCGAGATCGGGCTTTATTGTTAGTGGCATATGACACCTTATGCAGACGTAGTGAGCTAGTATCTCTACAAGTGAAGGATGTCAAAATCAACATTAAAAAAGATATTCAGACCTCATCCATTCTCTTACGAAAAAGCAAGACTGATCAAGATTCCACAGGAAAATGGCTCCACCTAAGTCAAAGAGCTCATCAGGCATTAACAACATGGATGAAGCATCTCCCTGAAAATCAGGAGATGCTGTTTTGTGGTCTCAATAGATCGCTAGATTTAAGCCCCAATATCGGAGCAGGACAGATCAATCGAATTTATAAACAGATTGCCAGGAAGGCAGGTATTAGTGAATCGGAAATTAAGGAAATTAGCGGCCACTCTATGAGGGTAGGCGCAGCTCAGGATTTATTGAACTCGGGAGCAAGTATGCCAATCATCATGCAGCGCGGCAGATGGTCAAAGACAGATACCGTTATGAGGTATGTGGAACATGGCGTCCGTTAACCACATAATGAAGCCCCCCTGTCATCACCAACAGCAATAACAGAACTAGTGCCCATAAAATACATAGAAGATCTAACAATACACAAGTGGTTGCCAGATCATTTGGGCAGTTAATTAACTAAGAAAAGCTAACTTTAGTAGAGCCATAAAATTGTTTATACCAATCCACAAATTGGTTTACCCCATCAGTGACGGTCGTTGCTGGCTTAAATCCAATCCAGGCATCAAGAGCTCCTGTATCGGCAAATGTCTCAGTAACATCGCCCGCCTGCAAGGGGAGAAAGTTTTTCTCAGCAACTAAATCCAAAGACCGTTCAATTGAATCAATAAAATCCATAAGAGGCACGGGATCACTATTACCAATATTAAATATTCGGTAAGGTGCTAAGCCAGTATGAGGCAAAGGCTTTAGGGAATCAAAGCTATCATCTGGAGTAGCAGGCTTATCAAGAACCCGAATAACGCCTTCAACAATATCATCAATGTAAGTAAAATCCCGACGCATTTTCCCCTCATTAAAGATATTAATGGGCTTACCTGAAAGCATGGCATTCACAAACAAGAATAGGGATTGGTCTGGCCTGCCCCATGGGCCGTAAACGGTAAAGAAGCGCAAACCAGTAACTGGCAGGCTGTATAAATGGCTATAACTATGTGCCATTAGCTCATTAGCTCTTTTGGTAGCAGCATATAGACTAACGGGATGATCAACGCTATCACCTTCAGCAAAAGGCATTTTTTTATTGCCCCCATATACGCTGGAGCTTGAGGCAAAAACCAAATGACCTACTTTATTTTGGCGGCAACCTTCTAGAATATTTAAAAATCCCGTCAGATTGCAATCAGCATAAGTATGAGGATTGGTTACAGAGTAACGGACGCCCGCTTGGGCTGCTAAATGTACAACACCCCTAAACTGCTCCGTTAAAAAAAGCTCGGAAATCAGCGGCCGATCCGCTATGTCGCCCTTAATAAAACGAAAGTTGGCATATTTAGACAACTCCTTCAATCGTCCAAGTTTAAGTGCTGGGTCGTAATAATCATTTAGATTATCGATGCCTACAACGAGATCGCCACGCTCAAGCAATCTTTTGGCAACATGCATTCCGATGAAGCCAGCCACCCCTGTAACAAGATTAGTCATTAGGCATCCCCACCAAATAAATCGCGCGTATAAACCTTGATAGCAACATCCTCTAAACTCTCAGCCATACGATTAGTGATAATGACATCAGCCTCATTCTTAAATAATTCTAGATCCTCTACAACACGTGAATTAAAGAACTCACTTTGGAGACAGGATGGCTCATAAATAATCACTTCGATTCCTTTTGCTTTAATCCGCTTCATAATTCCCTGAATAGAGGATGATCGAAAATTATCAGATCCACTTTTCATAATAAGTCGGTAGATACCAACAACCTTAGGCTGACGACGAATAATCTCATCAGCAATAAAATCCTTACGAGTGGTATTAGATTCAACAATCGCATTAATCAGGTTTTGTGGTACATCTCGATAATTTGCAAGCAATTGCTTAGTATCCTTAGGTAAACAATATCCACCATATCCAAAACTCGGATTATTGTAATGAGAGCCAATGCGTGGATCGAGACCAACCCCTTGAATGATTTGCTTAGCATCTAATTCATGAGTCGCTGCATAAGTATCTAGTTCATTGAAATAAGAGACTCGCATCGCTAAGTAGGTGTTTGCAAATAGTTTGATAGCTTCAGCCTCAGTGGGGTCAGTAAAAAGTATCGGCGCACCCTTATTAACTGCACCCTCCTTGAGGAGCTCTGCAAATACTTCCGCTCGCTTTGAACGCTCACCTACCACTATCCTTGAGGGATGCAAGTTATCGTACAAAGCCTTACCTTCGCGCAGGAATTCTGGTGAAAAAATAATATTCTCAGTGCCCAGCGCTTTTCGAATATTAATTACATATCCCACTGGAATGGTTGATTTAATAACCATCGTAGCCTCAGGATTAATGGTCATAACGTCGCGAATGACTGCTTCAATAGTTTTGGTATTAAAGTAATTCGTATCAGGATCATAATCAGTTGGCGTAGCAATAATGACGTACTCTGCTCCAGTGTACGCATCCACCTTGTCAAGAGTTGCTCGAAAGTTAAGATTTCTATTTTTTAGGTAGTCCTGAAGCTCAACATCTTGAATAGGGCACTCCTTGCGATTAAGGGCTTCAACTCTTTCAGAAAGAATATCTATTGCAACGACCTCATGGTTTTGCGAAAGGAGCACGCCATTTGATAGCCCAACATACCCCGTTCCTGCGATTGCTATTTTCATTTAAATCCTTGTGCTAACAAGTTAATGAGTTTGAAATAAGCGCTGATTACTATTTGCTCATCAAACTCTTTCTCAATCTTTTTACGTGATGCACGAGCCATCTTCTCCCGCTCAGGAAGTGACAACTCAATGAATGCATTAATTTGACGCTCCAAATCAATCGCATCTTTTGGTTTGCAGAGATATCCATTTATTCCATGTTCAACAGTGTCTCGACATCCAGATGTGTTGGTAGTAATAATTGGTCGCAATGTAGCCCCCGCCTCCAGCAATGTTCGGGGCACACCTTCGCCATATGAGGATGGCAACACAATACAATCAGCATTAATCAAATGTGGCCTCACATCTTTGGTAGAGCCCAAGTATTCAATCACCCCTTCTTGAATCCACGATTCAACCTGCTCGCGCGGCACCGCAGAAGGATTATCTACATCTAAGAATCCTAATAACTGAAAAGTTGCCCTTGGGTATAACCTCTTTATGTTGCGTGCAGTATCTACAAACTCGCCCACACCCTTATCCCACAGTAGACGTGCGACCAATATGAAGGTAGGGGCATCCGTACTATGGTCCGGCATAGGCTCTGGAGTAAACCTCTTCAGGTCCACACCGGATCCAGGCAATCGCTCACACTGATTTCGAGAAACCAAACCGGCAGCAATAAACAGCTCTAAGTCATCACAGTTTTGGAAAAATACTTTATATGCTCGACCTAAAGTTAGTCGGTACAACATTTTTACCACTTGGGTCACAAAAGATTTATGAATAAATGTGCGCCCCTGCCCCGATATATTTGGTACAAAAGGAATCCCGCAAAACAGGGCTGCGATTGCAGAATATATGTTTCCCTTCGGTGTATAGCTTAGAACAACTTGAACATCATATTTTCGAAATATATGCCGCAATCCGGCAACAGAAATTAATTCTTTTAATGGATTAACTCCACTGCCAGAAATTTTAACTGGCTCAAAAATAATTCCCGCATCTCGTAAAACAATAGCCTGCTCTTGATCCTCCGGAGATATGGCAATAACATCATGTCCAAACTGAATAAGGACTTTCATTAAATTAAGTCTAAAGTTGACTAAGTACCAAGTTGTATTGGCAACTACTGCAATTCTCATTTATGCGTTCCGATTTACTTCTAACCAGGCCTGGAACATCAGAACGTTCCATAATTGCCCATGCCAATTCTTTTTACCCGATAGATGCTCAGCCCATTTCTTACGAATTGGTTCAGGCCTTAGATATCCTTCTGCACTTATACGTGACTCAGATAAAAGCGTCTCAGCCCAATCCCTCAGGGGGCCTCGAAGCCATTCGCCGATTGGCACCCCAAAACCCATTTTTGGGCGCTCAATCAATTCATGCGGTACATAGCGGTGGAGCACTTGGCGCAGGGGCCACTTAGTTACGCCATTTCGCAATTTATAGTCAAGGGGCAGGGACCATGCAAACTCAACTATCCTAGGATCAAGAAGTGGGACACGTGTTTCTAGACTTACACCCATAGCCGCACGATCCACTTTAGTCAAAATATCATCGGGAAGATAAGTGAGCATATCCATCGCCATCATTTGCTCCACACTTCCCATAGCTTCAAATGGTAACTCCACACCACCTAAGGCACTCGAAGGCTCAATAGATCCAATAACTAAACTAGCTGGGTCATCCCAGCTAGATACAAACCCACAATATACCTCGTGAATTGTGTCGCAGTTAATAGCGGCCGCACCTTTATGAACCTTTTCCCCAAGTCGCGCGACAGAAAAAATGTTACCAATATCATTTAATGCTTCGGCAGAAGTAGAACCCAATACCCCACTCAATGATCGCCTTAAGGATTTAGGTAACGCTGAAATGCGACGCCACATGGTAGCCGTCATTTGATAGCGTCTATAACCACAAAATAACTCGTCCCCGGCATCACCAGAAAGTGCAACAGTGACATGTTGACAAGCTAGTTGACTAATTAAAAAGGTGGGAATTTGTGACACATCTGCAAAAGGCTCTGAATACAAAAAAGGTAACTTGGGTATTACAGCTTGAGCTTCAGAAGAGGTAACATAAAGCTCGGTATGCTTAGTACCTAAGTGTTGCGCAACCGCTTTTGCATGCTCTGCTTCGTTATACCCCCTCTCCTCAAACCCAATTGTAAATGTCTGTATGGCTGAAGAGGATTGGCTCTGCATTAACGCAGCAATCGTCGAGGAATCTATACCGCCAGATAGAAAAGCGCCGAGCGGTACATCTGCCATCATTTGTTTGCTTACTGCATCACGCAATAAAAGATCAAGTGAGTTGACCGCATCTTCTGGAGAGCCCGCAAAAGGCCGCTCCAATCCCCTAAAAATAACATCATTCAATGACCACCAAGATTTCAGGATTGGCTGCAGGGAGTTTAAGGATATCGTCAGAGTATGACCTGGCAATAATTTATAAATGCCTTCATAAATTGAATGCTCTCCACCAATACATCCATATCTCATGTAGCGAGCAAGAGAATTGCGATTTATTACACCCTCAAAACTTGGGTGCTGTTTCAAAGCAGATAACTCAGAACCAAAAAGGAAGGTTCTATGTCCACCCTTACCCTGCCAACCGTAATAGAGTGGCTTTTCACCAAGACGATCACGCGCCAATATAAGCTGCTTTAATTCACAATCCCAAAGAGCAAAGGCAAACATTCCTATTGATTTATTAAGGGTGGCCTCTACACCCCAGGCCTCAAATCCAGCCAATAAGGTTTCTGTATCTGAATGACCGCGCCAAGAAAAAGAACATAAACTATTTTTACTCAATTCTTCACGCAATTGCAGGTGGTTGTAGATCTCTCCATTAAATGCAATAACGTAGCGGCCACCAACTGAAGCCATGGGTTGATGGCCCGCAGCAGTTAAGTCAACGATAGATAGACGGCGATGACCTAGACCAATACCAGCATACGCATCAAACCAAGTTCCATCCGAGCTTGGGCCTCGATGGACAATGCTATTAGTCATGGCCTTTAATATTAAAAGGCCACTCATCTCACTCATGCCGGCCTCAAGGAAACCTGCTACGCCGCACATGTGCGCCCTCCCTTGCCTACAGAGTTGAGGATTTCGGCCAGTTGAGGCCCAGTTTGCTGTATGCAGTAGGTTTGCTCGACTTGCAGCCTACCAGCGCACCCCATTTTTGAGCGTAGCTCTGGGTCTTGCAACAATTTACCCAATGCGTCTTGCCATTGTGCGGAGGTAGTAGCTAAAAATCCATTAACTCTAGGTTGCACAATTTGTGTGTTTACCCCAATGGGTGAAGCCACTACTGGCAGACCACAGGCCATATATTGAATAAGCTTATAACCACACTTACCCCGCTCAAAAGCAGAGTCCACTAGGGGCATTACACCCACATCACAGTCACCAATATTTGCTACTTCAGTATCTTCTGACCAGGGAAGATACTCTAGAGGTACGCCTGGCAAATCAATTGAAAAACCGCCTATCACCCGCAAAATAAAATTATGATGTTTAGCCAACTCCTTAAGTGGCTCAGCCAATAACTGCAAATAAGACAGAGTCGATGGAGAGCCAATCCAAACAATACGAGCTACATCAGGCGGGTGTAGTGTCAAAGTCAATTTAGCACTTGGATATGGGTAGCGCTTGAGGTCAATAGCGGTTGGCAAGAGCACCACCCACTTAGCACCTGCATCTCGGGCTCGTTGTGCTAGATACTGGTTACCGCATACCACTAGAGCGGCACCAGCCATTAACCCATCCACTCGCCGACTAAAAACCTTGCGCACAAAGGCAATGCGGTGCCGATCATAGTTATGAAAAATGGCATCATCAAAATCAAGCACATAAGGAACTTTACGCAAAAAGGCGCGCTCTAGCCACAGAGGCCACCAGGGCAAAGCTTCTTTTTCGATCCAAACCAGATCAAATTGGGAGCGCCTTAATAGAACTAGACATCGTCTAGTATAGTTTCGCAATAGCTCAACCACGATATATTTTCCCCTGCGGTATCGTGCTTGTAGTTGTTCGCTTGACAGAAAATATTGTACTGTTAGTACAAAGCCTGAGCTGTGAAGTTTTGGTAGATACTGTAGAAATCGCAAGCGCGAAGATGCTCCCAGAACGCCATATTTAGTCAGCACTAACACTCGTACTGACTGGCTAGACATGCTGTAAGTCCTTGGCACCTACATAGCGTGTAATGATTTCAATATCTGCCACTTGTACCTGCGTTTTACTACCATAAAAGTAAGTACACGAGGCACCATCCATAGCTTGAGTTTTGTGCGCTAAGAAATAGTCAATGTATTTGATCCACCCGGCCCCGAGGCGCACAGAAAGTTTTGCTAGCTTACGTAGGGTAGGGTGCGCTACAAAAGCTAAGGCCAAGTTTTCTAGCGCCCAAACAAACGCTGTGGCTGGGCCAGCCACCAAGCCAGTATCAAGCTCAGTAAACTGATTAAACAAACGCCGGTGCCCAGAAAGGGTGTAGCGCGTAAAGTCGTACGCACCCTCATGTACTTGTTGCATAAATGGCAATTCAGAATACAGCAAGCCATCAAATTTAAGCACACGAGTAATTTCTGCGGCAGCTCGTTCAGGATACAGCACATGCTCCAGCACAGCCGTAGTCACCACCGCATCAAAAGCACCATCAACAAATGGCAAATCGTGGGCATCACAAAATAAATCCACACTAGCACCGGTATCAATATCGGAATATACGACTTGATGTGCTTGCGCTGCGCACAATAACGGATCCAACCAAGCACGCTGGCGACCCCCACCTACCACCAAAATAGCGCTCGGCCCAGCAATATCAAGCCTGCTTCGCAACTGATTTAACACCCTGGTCCTAGCCAAATTGACGGAGGGATTGGGTACCCAGCGCATCCAGCCTTCAGAAGTGGGACGCCTATCATGCTTTGCCTGCAAATACGCTGAAATAGCAAACAAATCGTTATCGCTGCGCAAAAGAATGGGGCGACCACCTGACTGAGGAAAGCTCGCTGAGCACACAGCGCAAACTAGCGATTCGGCGCGGTTATCCAAACTACCTTGTTTACACATGGGGCATTGCAACAGATCCCGCCAATGTACCTTGCCAGATAACGTATAAGTCATTCCGCCCCCCCCTTTAAAGCCCTGCGAACCAACCAACCCCCCAACATACCATATGCAACCCAAGTTTCCTTTATGCTCAGCGCCGATCGATGCGCCAGCGCTAGACCAGTTCGCGATAAGGGTTCGACCAAGAGAGTAAATAACGCCACCACCAATGCCCTAGATTTTGTGAAGTGTTTGAATACATAAAGTAACCGGCTACGCAATGAATAAAACAAACGGCGCGCCCTGATCTGATTAGAGGTTCCACCCCCCAAATGAAACGCCTGTGCATTAGCAAGGTAAACGGTACGCCAACCAGCCTTATAAGCTCTGTATGAAAAGTCAAGATCTTCAAGATAAACAAAGAAGCGTTCATCAAAACCCTGTAATTCAGTAAAAACATTGCGCCTTACCAAAAAAAAAGCACCGATCACGTGATCGACATCGCGAGTTTGCGCATGATCCCATTCGGCCATAAAGTATCCAAGTTGAGGGAATAACCTATCTAAACCAATCACTGTTGCAAGATATGAAGTTGCGGATGGAAACCGAGCGCAGTGTCGCGCTAGATTGCCATCCTCATCCATTAACTGCAAGCCACAGATGCCAACTTTTGCGTTTGTCAAGTCCCCCATGAAGCTGATTACCTTGGGCAATGTATCTGAATAAAGAGCTGCATCGGGATTAAGAAACAACAGGAAGTCACTATTGGCCAACTGTGCACCCAAGTTACAAGCTTTAGCAAACCCAAGATTGACACCCACTCGAATCAACTTTACATTGGGGAGGCTCTCGATAAGAGCATCAGAGCCATCCGTCGAGCCGTTATCAACTACGATGGTTGTTTTAACTAGGCCATGGGCGTGTTTGGCTATTGAATTAATGCAAGAGTGAAGTTGCTGACCAGCATTCCAATTCACCACCACAACGGTAATTGATCCGAACATTTGCGTTATAGAAAAAGAGGGTCAATAAATAGCGCCCTAAAAAACATATAGGATGCCAAAAACAAGAGCAACAACATCCCCAAAAACTTTCCTTTTCTTGGTAGTGATGGTATCCAAAAAAAATATGACAGCAAAGTAAGCTCTAGTAGGCGATGCGCAAAAACAGGTACTGCCAAAAGTCCAAAAGAAATACTTAATCCCATCAATGAGATATACAGCCAAGGCAAATCTTCTCTAGGTAATCGATTTACGAAAAAGAAACCAATAGCCAGGATTGAAATTAAAATAATATTTCTAACTGAAAATATATTAAATTGATCATTATTACCATCTATATAATAAGACAAAACCAATGGATTGAAATAGTTAATATATTCAAATGAATAATGCAATATTAAAGCAGGAAAAAAAATAAATGCTAATACTATCATCCAGTTAAAATTCTTTAATTTTTTTGAAAATAAGAAAAAAGGCGAGAAAATTAAAATAGAATATTGAAATGATATTGCTAAAAAAAATAATGCAAACGGAATGATACGCCCATTTTTTTTATTAAGAAAATATAACCCTAAGTAACTCAATCCAATAGCTATCGCCGCTCGAATCTGCGTCATTTCATGCAAAGGAAAGAGGATTAGCGCGTATACAAGAAGCCAATACCAATAATTAGGCAACTTTAAAATTAGATACAACTTACAAAATAAAGCAATTGCCGCGCAAAAAAATAAAAGCACAGAAAATGAATCCGTTAAGTACTTAATAACTAGAGAAAAGTAAACAAAGCCAAGTTCAAACCTTCCATTGTAAGAAGGTGATAGCTCATCAAAGAAAGATGAGTACGCAAGAAAATCTCGATCAATCCCAATGAATCGAATAGATGCAAGAGTGGAAAAAATAACAACCAATAAAAATATTATTATTGACTTTTTTTTCACTGAAAAAGAATCGAAGGAAATGCTAAAAATTATTTTTTCTCCAAAATATTAACAATATTCTATTAACTACATAATATCGCGCGCAATCTTTCCAGTTCGCCGGCCTGTGAATCTATTAACCTCTCAATAACCTGACGATTGGTTACTCTCATAAGCGTAACCTTCTGATTACTTGGGATATTTCCTGAGGTGAAGTCTTCCAAGGTTACATATGAAAATCCGAGCTCATTAAAATCTCCAATGTCTGGACTTAAAACAATTGGTATTACCCCCCAAAATAGATACTCTACTAACTTTGTAGGGCATGAAACCATGTTCACAATCACAGGATTACGCAGGATAAAGCCGAAAGTGCAGGAAAGATAATAATCAGGGACTTGGTTTGGCCTTACACTTAAAAACCTCAGCTCTAAAGTGCTAGATGGCTTAGTCATCCTTTGAATGACTTGAGGGTCATTTGACAAAAATGTATACCGAAATTGCGGCGCGTCTTCGGCTGTGTCAACCATCATTGGAATGTTTTGCCACACCTGCACTCCGCCCGCATAAATCACCGACTGACTTTCGCGGTTTGCACTCAATACATTATTGCGCGCAGCCCTGACATCTGAAAAATTTGGTATTATCGCAAGGACGCGATCCGACGAGGCCTGTCTCTTGTATTTTCTGTAAAAGTGCTGTTTCATAGCCAGGGTTACGTATATGACAGTAGCACTTCGACAAAGCGCAATACGCTCAGCAAAACCGTAAAGATATCCACGAGCCAAGTTTCCACGATACTGCTCCTCCTCTGGCACAACTCCATGAAGGTCAGTGATTGGCTTAGCGATCCAATAAGCTGGTAAGACTTTCAAAGAATTATATACAGAATGTATATAAACGACTGATGCTTTTCTGAGCCAGGAAAGAATAATCGTAAAATGAAAAAAGAAGTTCAGCTGAAAAACTGTGGCATTTCCAAAATTATGTACTCGCTTAAAAAAAAATCTTCTAAAAGATATTTCCAAATACACGCGTGGTTGATCAGCTACCAATGAGTCGATTGATACAACCCGTTGAATCATGCCATCTTTTTCATCAGACAGTGCGGGGAAAGGAGATATAAAGACAATCATAATGAAACAAAATATCGTTCAACTGATTTACATATCTTTTGAGCCGATCGGCCATCTCCATAAGGATTTTTGCCGGTTGACATAAGAATGTAAGCACCTCTATCTTCGAGCAAGGTCACCACCTCGCTTACGATATTTTCGACACCCGTTCCAACCAGCCGTATAGTGCCAGCAGATAAGGCCTCCGGTCTCTCGGTTGTGTCCCGCATAACCAATACAGGCTTGCCAAAAGATGGAGCCTCCTCCTGAATACCACCGCTATCCGTCAGAATCAAATGAGATCGCTTCATCAGGTACACAAAAGACAGGTAGTCCTGTGGCTCTATCAAATGAATATTTTTAGATTGACCCAAGATATTTCTGACGGGAGCACTAATGTTGGGATTTGGATGAACTGAATAAACAATATCCAAATCACCCCTCCGAGCCAATATCAGCAGAGCCTGGCAAATAGAGTCAACCCCATTCCCAAAGTTCTCACGTCTATGCCCAGTTACTAGAAGCATGCGTTTATTTGGATTCAAGAATTTAAATTTATCATCACATCCCAATCTGAGATTCTCATTCGCCACCAGTAGAGCACTGACATGAAAAAGGGCATCAATAACAGTATTGCCAGTAACTACAATTGATTTTTTTGGCACATTTTCTCTAAGGAGATTATTTTCGGCAATATCAGTTGGAGCAAAATGAAGGCTGGCAACCATGCCGGCGATCTTTCGATTGAATTCTTCCGGCCATGGCGACCAAATATCGCCGGTTCGTAAACCTGCCTCTACATGTCCGATTGGTATGTTTTTATAAAAGCAAGCGATTGCAGTCATTGCCGTTGTGGTTGTATCACCATGAATAAGAACAAGATCTGGAATCCACTCAACCAAAATTTTCGACACCGCCTCTAGAATCCTGGATGAAATCTCTGACAAAGTCTGACCAGGCGTCATTAGATTAAGATCATAGTCCGGGATTATCTCGAATAATGAAAGGACCTGATCAAGCATCCCCCTGTGTTGAGCAGAAACGCATACACGAGTTTCAAATTCAAGGCTATTCTTGAAAGCCGAAACTACTGGAGCCATTTTAATAGCTTCAGGGCGTGTACCAAAGATGACAAGTATTTTTTTCACGTCAAATAACAAAAAAAATTTAATACTCTTCGAATTAAAATATTAAATTTTAAAACTACATTAAATATAATCTTTTTCGAAAGGATCATTAAAATAATAGATCTAATATTCAATAATTCAAAATTAAAAAGATCATCCAAGTAAATTTCATTTTTTGAAGAAACCACATATTTCAATATTTTTAATTTAAAGGTGGTTAATGCTGTTTTTTTATATTTTAATTTATATGAATTTATTATATAGCCTAATTTATCTAAAAACACCTCCTTTACATCATAAATATCCGCGTTACTATCAAATGCCATAACAGTAGGTGAATTTAAATAGATAATTGATTTGCTATTTTCCAAAGACTGAAATGTCAAAGCCATATGGATAAATGCCTTACCTATATACTTTCCAATAGTTTTTTGATCTAGTACTAAATTATTTTTTTTGAATGTTAATGCTGATATAAATGTACATTTATCACCTACATTTTTTAATACCCATTCCAATTCAAGAGAATGTGAGGTTTGATATTTAGTTAGCGCAAGAAATGTTTCATTTGATCTAGTTAAATTGATTTTATAGTTTGAAAATACTGCATCCGGGCGATGGCACTCTAATTCTATAATTAAGTCTAGAATACCATCCTCTAAAATAATATCATCGTTTCCTAATAGCATGACGAAATCACTGGATGCCATTTCAAGCACTTCTAACACATTCCTATCAAAACCAATATTTTCCAGATTTCTCTTAAAGGCTAAGTTTTTATTTATGGAATATGATTTCATTAATGCAATGAAGTCATAGTTCGAGCAATTATCGGATACACAAACTTCTAATTTAGTTAATATATTTATGGGAAGCGAAAATATGCTCTCCAAACACCTAAGAAGATCTCTTTCACGCTCATAGGTTGGTATGCAAATTGATAGAAGTGGCATGCTATAAAAAACAGTCTTTAGGTTGATTAATGATGGATTGCATGCCTAAATTTCTTGAACTTAGCATATGTAGTTGGGATGCCAAAAAATATACCCAAAAAAAGATAGCCATATACTTGACCCGTGCTGGAGTAGAAAAACCCCAAAACTACCGTAGAGATGCCCGTCAAAATTGCCCCGATTACTGATAAATACACCATGGGATCTTGTTTGAAGGCCCGCATATACATTGCCCAATTAGAAATAATTAGCTGAATAAAAATAGATAGGACAAGAGGGGCTATATCTTCAATCGATAGGAAGCGTTCCCCAAAGTTAGCAAATTCCTTTGCTGCTAATATGAATAGAATAAAAATAACAGAGAGTATGCAGTAAACGTAAATTGATTGTTTGCGGGTTTTATAAAAAAGTAGATCCAAATTACCCCACTTTTCAGCAGATATTAGCTTTCCAAATTCTGGCATTTTAGTTGTTGGCCATAATAGGCACAACCCTAAAATGGCATTTACTGCGGCCAAAGTAAATCCCATTTGCCCAGCAATACTGGCTCCGTGAAATTTGAAAAGGATTGGCGTGAATAGTTGAAATATGAAATAGCCCGAGATCCACGATAAGGCAATTTTCCATTGCATTGGCCAAACCTCCCGTCTCCACGATATTGAGTTGAGAACTATTTTTTTATTTGAGCTATAAATAATTGCTTCTTTGATTAAATCCGGCTTTTTCTTTATTAGATATAACATTCCCACCATAGTTGAGCCGATAGTTGCCGCCGATAAAGAATATAAGCCCCCATCAAAAAATAGTATTGTCCAACTTAAAATTGATCCAAAAATACTGCCGAGCATTTCTCGAAAATTAACTGACGCTACATCCCCGCTGCCACTAATAAGAGCATAAAAAGGAATTATTAATAAATTAATACCAACGCCTAGAACGGCAAGAGCCCAAGGTAGCTTCCACTGGAAATCAATGCTGATAGCCTGATCCCTAAAAAATAAATACCCTACTATTATCAATATAACAATCAAACAACAAGAGCAAAAAAAATACCATTTCAGACTTCTACCAAGAAGACCTAGTACTCGATTTCTCTGCTCAACATTTCCCAATATCTTCCCTTTAGCGCCCCAGGATAACTGGCTAAATTCATGACTAACAAACTGAGCTATAACGGTTACCAAACCCAGCTCAAAAAATACCTGTAACGCCAATAGACTTGCGAATGTATAGTAATATCCTTGCTCGATAGTCGATAGTTGGGATGCAATCAACACCATAGTCACCGCTCCAGCTGAAGCAGACCAAATGCGAGCTATAGACCCAAAAAATATTGCTTTATTTATTCCAAAATACTTAATCATCAAAATGAATATCAATTAGATTTAGCTTAGAATTTTCTAAGTAAGAATGAATTTCCTTGGTGACACACTCCAATGAAGTGAACTGAGGGATGTAACCAAACTTAGCAGCAGCCCTATTTAATGAATAATAAAAAGGCTTAGAGCCAGTAGCGTTTATTCCAACTTCTTCACAAGTAAATTCATACTGCAAACTAAATGCATCCTTAAGGCTAGATAGGAGATTAATTTTTTCAATAGGGGCTTTGCTATAACAATCCACTACTGAATTATTTTGAGTTGAGCTTAGTATCGATTTGACTATTCCATAAAAATCTACGGGATGTAAAAAGTCACGCACGATATTACCAGCAGAGGTTACCAATAAAGCCTTATCTTGAATTGCACGAACAATATCAGTAATCAGAAATCGAGCACTCATATCTTGAGTGCTGCTGAAATAGTTAAACACACGGACATCAACAATTGAATACTGCCAAAGTGAACGATGCCTACATTCTGCATGGAGCTTAGCTAGCGAATACCAATCTTGAGGCTGAAAATTGTTAAGGGGGATAACGGCAATAGATCCTTCCTCAACTGGTCTATCGAAATTAGCGCCATAAGCAGCTCCGCTGCTTAAGAATATATAACGGCAATCTGCGTGACTTTGGAGATAGTTTAAGGCCAGATAGTCATATTTCAATGTAATATCAAAGATCGATGCTCCCATTGCTGCAGCTTGTACGGGATTTCCAATCCCAATAAAATTGATCAAAACGTCAAAGTGTTGGTCAATATTAAATTCATCAAAGCTCATGACGGGGTATTTACGGGGAAAGCAATTTCCTACGAGCCACTCGCTAACTACCTCGGGACGCCGAGCAAAAAGAGTTAGCTGATGATCGCTATTCTTTGAAAAAGAAAGAATTAAATCTTTAGCAATTTGGCTAGTTGCTCCTAATATAGCAATGTGCATGGACTTTATTCAGTTAAGTTATATTTAATTTTTTGCTGCCGAAAACCAACGCCATGTTTTGTCAATTGCTTGCCCTAGAGTGCAGGTCTGCTTAACACCTAAACTACTTTGGGTATGAGTAACATCAGGATATAACTCATCGAGTTGCTCCTGCTTAGTAGGTACTGCATTAGTAACTATGGCTGGCTTTGGACTTATTTTTTCAGAAATTAATTTCGCCAACTCGATATGACTTATTACCTCTGGACTACCGACGTTATACACTGCACCATCAGCTCCGTTAACTAAAGCTACTAATGTCCACCAAGCAGCATCGCTACCATATAAATAACTACGTCGGGCACTACCATCACCATGAATCCGAATATCACGACACATGAGTGCATCATCTAAAAAACTATTGATTGCCCAAGGGCGATCAAGTGATTGATATGGCCCAGTAAAAGTAAAGGGCCGAATTGTACTAACAGGCATACGAAATTGACTACGATAAATCGCGGCCACGCTCTCCGCCGAGCGTTTCGCATCTACATAGACCAAGTGAAGTTGGCCGGAGGGAATTGGAAAATAATTATTTTCCGATAGAGTGCCAATGCGGTTTGCCACTCCACTGACTAAACCAGAACTCACATTAATAAACCGATTCAGATTATCTAATTGACTTACAGCTTCCAGAGCGTTACTGACACCGTCAATAGTTGTTTGCAGGACGCGTAGAGGATCAGAAGCATGCACGCGGTTGTTCGGAATTCCTGCTGCGTGAACCACAAAATTTGTATCCGATTGAAACTGAAATGAGGAGCGCACATCCTGTGAATATAGTCGGATGTCAGGGCGACTTGATAAATGAGGCCATTTCTTTTCCCATTCATTAGTATTCCGAGCATATAAATCTAGGCAGATCTTGAGGTCATATCTATCATTGAGCGCAGCAATCATCTCTGCGATCCAGGTACCTAAAAACCCCGTTCCACCAGTAACAGCAATTCGCTTGAAACCCAATTTATTACGAACATCAGGCTGATAGGCGCAGGCATTTAAGCAATCCTGACGAAGCTCGGAAAACCGATCAGTTGATGGCGTAGATTGATTTGGCATCATGAGGCCTTTTGAAGCATATTTTGATTTGCTAATTGATGAGCCACTTCAATAATCAAGCTTTCTTGGCCGGCAACGGCCTTCCGCCTGCCGAGCTCAAAGAAAATATCACGCGGATCAACCTTATACTCCTCTGCAGTTCTAGCAACCTGTTTCGCAAAGCCAGAGAACACCCCAGCCAACCCACTCACAATAGATACGGGCGAACTAAATGGCGCCACTGGATTAAATTGTTTTTCTGCCAGATCAGCAGCATCTAAAATTTTATATAGATCTATCCCTGTGTCAAACCCAAGTCGCTCGAACACGGCTACGAGTACCTCTAACTGGGTATTGCCTGCACCCGCACCAAATCCCCGAATACTGCCATCAATAATCGTAGCGCCTGCCTTGACTGCTGCCACTGAGTTAATGACCGCCATCCCCAGATTATTATGTCCATGAAAACCAACCGGAATTGATAAGCCATCTACCAGTGTCATGATACGCTGCGTCACATCATCAGGAAAATACGCGCCTGCTGAATCCATAATCACAATGGCTTCAGCACCATACGACTCCATTTTCTTTGCCTCTTCCAATAAGATCTCAGGGCTAGCCATATGACTCATCATCAGGACACCGTAAGCCTCTTTGCCAGATTTTCGGGCATAGGCAATATGTCGATCAGTAATATCAGCCTCTGTGCAGTGAGAGCCCACTCGAAAAATATCCACCCCTAAATCAACTGCCCGAGCTAAGTCACTCTTGATAGTGCAAAAACCAGGGATTACGTGGATCGCTAACTTTGATTTTTTTAAGTTAGCTCGAGAAATAGATAAGATTTCCTCATCGGATAATTTGCATTCCCCAACAAGCAAGGACGATGCCCCCAAACCATTACCATGCCCTACTTCAACAATGGGTAATCCAGCTTCCTCTGCTGCTTGGCAGTAAGCAATAAAACTTTCACGACTAAGTTGATGTCTTACCGCATGATTGCCATCACGCAAGGTAGGATCAGAGATCAGAATTTTTTTTGACATATCTCGCATCCTTACTATTTATTTGATTGAGCGATCAACTCGGCCATTGAAATGGCTGCACAATTAATGATATCTAAGTTACCAGCATACTGCGGCAAATAATCGCCAGCACCAAGCACCTTAATAGTGGTTACCACTTTATTTCCCTCGATTGTAGGTTGCACCAATATTTGATACCCAGGAACATATTGATTAATCTTTTTTACCATTGCTCCTACAGAATCTACAATAGCGGGTAGATCTGGATTGCTAATCTTGGCATAAATAGTTGTTTGCATGTCAATGGGGGGAACAGCGGGATTTAAAATGAGAATTGCTTTTGCGCGCCTTGCTCCCGAAAACTTCTTCAGAGCATCTTGGGTGGTTTCCACATATTCATCTAAGTTATAGCGAGTAGCTGGACCTGCACTACGCGATGCAATACTGGAGGCAACCTCAATATATTCAATATCGTGATGCACCTGTGAAATAGCATAGGCAATAGGAATCGATACTTGCCCGCCACAAGTGATCATATTCAGATTGCGAGCGCCTTCGGCAATACATTCTGAGGCATTAATAGCTGGCACACATAGACTGCCTAATTTTGCGGGCGTCATGTCAATAACAGTTTTGCCAATCTTGTGTAGAGCGGCCCAGTGATCAATGTGAGCCTGAGCCGAAGTGCAATCGAAGACTAAGTCGCAGATTTGGGGGTCATTCAAAATAGCCTCAATTCCCCTATCAGAAATAGGCACACCTAAGCTAATCGCCTTTTTCATCCCAGCGGAATTAAAGTTTCGGCCTGCAAATAAAGTACAGATAATAAAATCCGAACGCAAAGACTTCATAAGCAAATCAGTGCCGATATTGCCAGAACCAATAATGGCAATTTTTAATTTATTAAACACACTCATGCATTACCTTTGTTATCAATTTGATGCTCTTGCCCTTAGAGCAATTTCGATTTTACATGCATTCCAATCGTCATAACCCGCTCGATCACTTCTCTTGGCAACAAAGGGGAAAGATCCTCTAGCGGAGGCGAGACAAGTGAGCCATCCTCTTTAACTACAAGCGATAATTTTGGAGAGAAAAGCTGCTCAGAATGCATGAAAACTTCGCAAATTAGTGGTCCCTTAGCAGCTTGAATTTGCTTTAATACAGAATCACATTCTTCCCATGTACGAATTTGATATGTTGGCAAATCAAATGCTGCGCCAATCTTCGTAAAATCGGGGCACGAAATGCCAGACGCTTTATTAGTACCCACATAACCTGCTTTAAACAAGGCGTTTTGGGTATGCTTAATCATCAGATAACCATCATTGTTAAAGACAAATATTTTGATGGGTAGCTGGTGATGCGCAATGGTTTGCAGTTCCTGCAAGTTGAGCATCATACCGCCATCACAATTAAGGCACATCACCTCACCACGATCAAGCGCAAAGGAAGCGCCAATCGCAGCAGGCAAACCAAAACCCATCTCACCTAAACCGGTGGAGGTCATCAGACGTTGCCCGGGATGTATTTTTAGCACTTGATGGGCGCAGAGTAAAGCGGTGCCCATATCCGTAACCACCACTTGATCTGGTTTAAAAAATCCATTTAAACGCTCCATGAAGCGATAAGAGTTCATAAACCCTTCTTTATCATCATGCTCCGGCCCAACCCAATCAAATTCTTTTCTGTAAAGATTACATTGGGCCAACCATCCTAGCTTTGCTGGGATAGCGATTTTATTTTTATCTAAGGAGCCCATTAACTCATCAATGAAATCTCCCGCATCACACGTAATAGCTTGGTTTATACGTAAGTGATGTTTATTACTCTCTTGAGGGTCAATATCAACCACATCAATAATCGCCGCCCTAGCTAATTCAGAAATATCATAGCCAATTTGAGGTATCGCTAGGCGCGTTCCAATTGCCAATACGTAATCACTATTTTGCAATACGAAGTTAGCACCGCGTTGCCCATACACGCCAGCACGACCAAACACTAATGGATGGTCTGAGTCAATCATATCAATTCCCGCCCAAGACACAAGCGCTGGAATGCCTAATGCCTTAAGTAGCAGCTCTATTTTCTTTTCCGCTCCTGAAAGGCGAATTCCATTTCCTAACCATAAGACTGGACGCTGAGCGGCATGCAAGGTTTGAAGAACCATTTGCACCTGCTCCAATACCCTCCCAGAAATTAAATTGACAGCAAGAAGAGGTGTGAACTGAACTGACGTTGATGGATCGATTCGGCTTGCCTGAATATCCATCGGGATTTCAATCCAGCAGGGACCCGGACGCTCATGTAACGCAATAAATGCTGATTTTTGAATTTCATACACAGCTTGCGTTGGGTCAGTCACTCGATGAGCATATTTAGTAATTTTACGAACCATCTCAACCGAGTCATAACCCTGTACCCCCCACATCCTAAGTGGATTATCGACTTTAGTAAATTTGGAGTTTTCATTTCCGGCAATGACAATTCCGGGAATAGAGTCAGCCCATGCTGATAACACACCAGTAACGCCATTAGTAGCGCCAGCACCAGTAGTAAGTAAACAAGCAGCTAATTTCCCATGAGTGCGGTAATAGGTTTGCATAGCCATCGTAGCTGCTTGCTCATGATGAATGCATACTATTTCGGTATAGCCACGTTTTGCAATCGCCTCAAACAAATGAACATTGCCAGCACCGATCATTCCAAATACATGCTTAATACCTAATTGCTCAAGACTCTCGGCTATCAGTTCACTAACTTTAATTTTATTATTCATTTAATAGTATCTAGTTAGAAATTGACACCCAAAAAAGCCTCAATCTTGCTTACAACAAACTCGAGCATTTCTTTTGTCAAGGCGGGCTGCACGCCAATCCAGAAAGTATTATTCATTACATTATCAGTATTGGTTAATTCACCACTCACCCGATACTTGGCGTCAACCATATAAGGCTGCCTTGTGAGATTGCCCGCAAACAATAATCTGGTCCCGATTTTATTTTGATCCAAATAGGTGGTTAGATCCAATCTGGAAACAGGTGAACCTTCTTTAACCGTAATCGGAAATCCAAACCAAGAGGGATCAGAATCTTCAGTAACTACTGGCAACTGTAAAAATTCTTCACAAGTGCTCAGACGCTCTTTTAGAAATTTGAAATTATCCTTACGCGCCTGAATAAATGCAGGTGCTTTTTCCAATTGTGCCAAAGCGCAAGCTGCCTGCATATCACTAATCTTCAGGTTATATCCCAGATGGCTATAGGTATACTTATGGTCATAGCCCTCAGGTAAATTACCTAATTTCCAACAAAAACGTTTGCCACAAGTATTGTCTTTTCCAGGAGGGCAGTAGCAATCACGACCCCAATCTCTAAAACTTTCAGCAATCTGCTTTAACTCTAAGTTATTGGTAAATACTGCCCCGCCCTCACCCATGGTGATATGGTGCGCTGGATAAAAACTCAATGTTCCAATATCACCAAAGGTACCCACCATTTGACCTTTGTAAGTAGTACCTAGCGCATCACAGCAATCCTCTACCAGCCAGAGATTATGCTTTTTACAAAGTGCAGTCACTACATCTAAATTAAATGGGTTGCCAAGCGAATGGGCCAACATAATTGCTTTGGTTTTGGGGCCAATTGCGGCCTCAATGAGTGAAGCATCAATATTGTGTGTGTATTTATCGACGTCTACAAATACTGGAATAGCGCCAAATTGAATAATCGGATTAACTGTCGTCGGAAAACCTGCAGCCACGCCGATCACTTCATCGCCTTGCTTGATCGCACGATCGCCCAACTTAGGCGAGGTTAATGTAGAAAATGCCACTAAGTTTGCGGATGAACCAGAGTTCACTGTAATGGCATGCTTCACGCCAATAAATTTAGCTAATTTCTTTTCAAACTGCTCATTAAAACGACCAGTGGTAAGCCAACCATCTAAGGAGGCATCCACCATATTTTTAAGCTCTTCCGTGCCAATTAATTTTCCAGATGGGGGGATAACTGTTTGCCCCGGCTCAAATACTTTTGGAGAAAACTCAATAGCGGCATATTGATCAACTAGCGCAGCAATTTGCTTGCGTAATTTTTCTTGTTCTAGTTTTCTAGTATCGATAGTTTGTGTATTCATGATTTTGTACTGTTTATTTATTGCTCATATATTGGTTAATTTGCGCAAGACTTACTTCTTGCATATTTTCATTTGCTTGAAAAGCTTTTTGCCACTCAACAATTTTTTGCACGGCATTCTGCAAATTCCATTTGGGAGCCCACCCTAATTGTGTGTAAGCTTTTGAGCAATCCAGTTTTAAAAGATTAGCCTCATGGGGTTGCTCTGAACCCTCCTTTTCCCATCTAGCCGAGTCACCCCAACCGGAAATCAAGAGATCAACCACTTCTTGCACAGAACGGTTGTCCTCATCCCGCGGGCCAAAGTTCCATCCAGAAGCAAATGCCAAGCCTTGATCATAAAGAGCCTGAGTCAAAATTAGATAACCAGAAAGCGGTTCTAAAACATGCTGCCAAGGACGTGTTGCTAAGGGATTGCGAATCATCAAGGGTTTGTTTGCTTCAAATGCTTTGATCGCGTCCGGAATTAGGCGATCTTCAGACCAATCCCCGCCACCAATCACATTACCGGCCCTAGCAGAGGCTACTTTATTAATTGAGTTTGGACCAGAGAAATAAGACTGACGGTACGCTGAAGTCACCAGCTCAGCACAACCCTTACTATTACTATAAGGATCGTAACCGCCCATGGGTTCATTCTCTCGATAGCCCCATACCCACTCTTTATTTTCGTAGCACTTGTCGGTGGTAACTATTACCGTTGCACGCAATCCATTAATGCTTCGAGCACTTTCCAAAACATGAACCGTTCCCATTACATTGGTGGCATAGGTCTCTACTGGATTTGCATAGGAATAGCGCACTAATGGCTGAGCAGCCATATGAATCACTACATCCGGATTTGCGCTAGACATTGCTTTTTGTAAGCTTGATAAATCCCGAATATCAGCAATGTGTGATTTCTCAATCAAAGAATCAATCGCTAAAACATCAAATAAATTGGGCGTTGTATTGGGCGCTAATGCGTAACCCGTCACTTTTGCACCCATAGATGTCAACCAAAGAGAAAGCCAGCTACCTTTAAATCCGGTGTGCCCCGTTAGAAAGACTTTTTTGCCCTTCCAAAATTGGGGATCAACTTGAGCAGGCTTCATTACCAAGACTTCCAGGGAGCCTTGCCTGAAGACCAAAGCTCCTCAAGATAATTCTTATCACGCAAAGTATCCATTGGCTGCCAAAATCCGTGATGCTGATACGCCATCATCTGTGACTGCTGGGCCAAACTCTCTAAAGGCTCACGCTCCCAGACAGTGGAGTCATCTGTAATCAAGTTAATCACTTCCGGAGAGAGCACAAAAAAGCCACCGTTGATCATTCCGCCATCACCCTTAGGCTTTTCTTTGAATGAGGTAATTTGATGGTCTGTATGTATATCGATTGCCCCAAAGCGGCCAGGTGGATATACAGCAGTTAAGGTTGCCTTTTTGCCATGACTTTTATGAAAACCAATGAGCTCGGTGATATTGACATCACTCACACCATCGCCATAAGTAAAGCAAAAAGCTTCTTCATCCTGCACATACTGAGCAACTCGTTTTAGACGTCCGCCTGTCATCGTGTCAGCGCCAGTATCGATCAGGGTAATTTTCCAGGGCTCTGCATAACGATGATGCACTTCCATCTTGTTATGCGCCATATCGAAAGTTACATCGGACATATGCAAAAAATAATTTGCAAAATACTCTTTGATGACGTAACCCTTATAGCCGCAGCAAATGACAAAATCATTGACGCCATGAGCAGAATAGAGCTTGAGGATATGCCACAAAATCGGCATGCCACCAATCTCAATCATCGGCTTAGGTTTACTTTCAGTTTCTTCTGAAATTCTTGTCCCTAAACCGCCCGCCAGAATGACTGCTTTCATATGCTTGATATTTGTTGATTGTTTTTCAAATGGTTTTTCTAATTTGTTCTACTTTAGAAAATTAAATACTCGACAGATTTCGATACTTTATTAAAGATAAGCCCGCTAATGCCCGATCTAGCGCTTTAGTACTGCTCATGATTTCAAGCATCACTTCGCACCACCATTTTTAATGCTGGCCCACACTCTTTGACCTAAAAGTACCAACAGCATCAAGAAAAATGCGCCTGCTAGACCGCCTGCAGTTGTTTTGATCATGCCTTTTTTACTCGCGGTTGGGGCGGTATTCATCTCAAATCCTTTAGAAAAACGCACGTCATTGGCCAATAAGGTTGATCGTAGACCATCCACAAATGCCAGGGACTTGGGATCGTTGGGGTTTAAGGTAGCGCGCAACTGAGACTCCTGCTCTAGCAATTGCCTGGTTAAGGCAATTCCGTCATAGCTAGAACTCATGAGTGGTGCAACTTGCTTTACCCAGGTCCGTAAAACCGCCATCTGGGTCTGAGCGTCTTTTAAGCGCTCGAGGGCCTCTTTGCTGCCATTAATGTCGGTATTGGCCGCAATGATCTGGGTGCTGATCGGCAGGTACTTGGCGCCCGAGTCTTTGGGGTCAACCACTTGACTGACGGTCCGTTGTTCTCCTGGGAAGCGTTTGGCTAAGGTCTCTAAGCTTTTGAGGCGCTCTTGTTGGTATCCTAGTTCGACTTGGGTGTTATTGATTTTTTTTGTGAGGTCCGCATCACTACTGATGATCTGAGACTCTTGTGCGCTAAATAAGGATTTAATCGCTAGGTAAGAAGCGCCTTGCAGTAAAAAGTTTTTGGCGCCGCGGGCATTGTCAATCGCCTTGTTCCGCGTGGATCCAGCTGCTGTAATCGTTAAGCTCACAATCGAGGTACCTGCCGCTTCCAAACCCGCAGTCGAGGCTAGGTCCTTGGTGTCTGCTTTACTCATGCCGTAGGTGGCTGTGGCATTTTTTTGCCACCAGTCCGCATTACTTAGGGTGCGATAGAGGGATTCTTGACCCTCAGGCACCTTAGACTCATCGATGATTTGATCTGCCAGGTTGGGCAAGCTTTTTTGCAGCGAGCGCCAGCCGACTAAATCGGTACCGCCATTGTTATTGAGAACGAGCTCGGCGTTGTAGCTGCCCAGGAAGAACCAGCCTGATAAGCCAAGAACCGCGCCCAGAATACTTGCCGCGGCGAGTTTTTTCCAGGCACCAGTCAGAAAATTGACGATATCTAAGAGGGAGATTTCAGCGCCGCCATTAGAGTCGCTTTCATCTGTTGAAGATGGGGTTCTGGAGGAGTGATTTGGCTCGGTCATCAACTGGTTTTTCTAAAAAGTAATGCTCACATCGTTTGGCAGAATCGCGCCATCGAATACTTGCTTTTTGATTATCTCATTATAAATATTACAGCTATCTATTGGCCAAGCTGGCCTTGAGCTATTTGCTCAACCATGGGGATTACCCGCTATCTTATTTTGAAACCCCAAACTTAGGCCCGCACCTAAGGTCAGCCACAAAATGAGGGCGTCAAAAAAGACCTTTTGACTAATCTCGGTGGTGCACCACATGATGAGTGCACTAAAGAGCGCCCACCAGACCATAGTGGAATAAGGGTTTGCCACAATGCCTGCGCCGTTGGCCAGCTTAGCCAATTGATAGAGGAGAGTTAAAAGTACGGTAGAAATCAGCAAAAACCCTGGAATACCTAGACCCAAGACCAAGTCGATCCAACCGCTGTGACTTTGGTGCAATTTGGAGTCGGGCCAGTTGATTTTGGTTAGACGCCCAAAGGAGCGCTCAATCAACCCGTAGCCCAGGGGATTTTGCATGGCTAACTTGATGCCCTCTTTTGCCCAGGCTATGCGTTCGTAGTTGGTGACTGAGACCATGGTCCCCAGCTCATTATTGGGGTAACCCTTTTCGCCGTTGTATTTCCACTGCTGGTAGGTTTGGGTGTCTCTGGCGATCTTAGCGTCAGCACTAAAGGTTCTCCAAGAATCATTGGTTTGAAGGCTATTGGCCACAAAGAGGACGCCGATGGCTAAAACCACCCCCAACACCAGCAATTTAATGGCCCAATAGTGGCGAAAGTTGCGAAACACCAGCACCCCCAAAAAGAGCAGGAGAAGCGCAGCGCTATAGACCACCCCGTTTTTAATGTTCTCACCGTAGAACACAAACAAGACTGCAGGAATGGTGGCCAGGTATACCAAATTAGCCCATTTAAATGGCTGATGTTGATGAATATTGCGGGCTAATTGGCCAAGAGCAATACCCAGAGTGGGCAGACAAAAACAGACATATGCGGTCTTGGGGATATAAAACGGGAGTGAGCCGTAATACAGCTTCCAGTAGTCAGGAACTGCCCAGCCCTTTTGTACCCCATAGAAAGTGAAAACATACTTCGCAATGTAAATGAGGGTGGGCGCCAGCAATCCCAGATAAATGAGGGCCCAAAGCGCCTTTTGAGCCTTGATATTTAGGTCGGTATTGGCTAGCGCTAATCCAAAACCAAGCGCAAAAACAGCGCCCAAAGCCGTGCGTTTCCAAATGCTGGTGTATTCCTCATACTGCGCAGCAAAATCGTTCGATAGGAAAAAGAGGTGGAAAGTAGCCCAAGCAAAAAGTGCCGCTATCAGCCAAGCTGGAATAGCGCGCTTTTGAAAAAAGCTGTGTCGATATTGATAAATGGTCCACAGACTGAGTAAGGCACCGGCAATTAGACAAACATGGCGGATCAGAATGGTTTCAGGCAGAGCCCAAATAGCATAAAGCACGGCAAAGAAAAAAGCCTGCAAACCGAGTACCTCCTTGGGGGTCTGCGGCCTTACATCTACCATCCTTACCGGAGCCCTTGTGCTAACTGCAGTCACAGGCAATCACCTAAAGGCGAAGGGGTAGATGGCTTGAGCCGGACCCTAAACCCCAGCTGGATGTAGCGAACATCATTACCCAAAATCAAATACAGTACTTTTGAGAATATCCTAGGGAAAAAACCTCGAGAGGAAACATCATTAATGCCCGAAAGCGCCTCTACTTCAAATTGATGTTCGGAAAACAACTTTCGTAAACTTTTCTCAGTAAAAAATTTGAGATGGGTTCGATCCAAAATGCCGGCATCTTCATACTGCCAGTCTTTATCAATCAATAAGCTCTTTAAATTAGAGATATGGCGCACATTGGGAATGGATCCGACAAGATAAGCGCCTGGGCTCATCTTGCTTTTAATGGCCTCTAAAAACTGGTCGGGGTCTGCCAAATGCTCAATGACATCATTGCAAATGACCAGGTCAAAGTAATGATCTGGTAACTGATTGGCGATGCCATCATAAAAACCGGTTAGCACCGTATCTAAATTTTGCCTAGCGACTTCTGCCACGGTTGCATTTGGCTCTACCCCCCAATATTCATGGGCGGAAGACAGGTTTTTTCGGAACGTGCCGTAACTGCACCCGATCTCTAAAACGCGCCCGTAGTCATTTGGCAAAAAGAAGGAAACTTCAGAACGCAAATTCGCCGAATAGGGATACTGAACACTCATTTGATCAGCCATAAAATGAAAAACCTAATAGTTTGTTAGCATTTGACTGCTGGCAGAGCAAGTGTATTACAAACCCTAGAATCTCACCCTACTCTTAACCTTGAATTTTCAGTGCCTTGCTAGGTTCATTACTACATAAGGATGCCCACAAGACCATGAGATACCCTGCCCTCTTAAATACCTTATTAGAAAAACTCACGAATTGCTTTAAGGGCCTTGAGCTCAAGGAATCGATCAGCGGGCTGCGCGATAGCAAAACACCCTTCTTGCCCATTGCTATTTTTGATCTTCATCAGCTTCAAATTCCACCCACAGGAACTCGCATTGAGTTACGCTCTTTTGCTTTTGGGGAGAGCGCCGATTCTAGCAATCCATCTTTTGCCACGATTGCCCTAGAAAACAATGTCGGCCACCATTACACCCACCACTTTTTGGGCGACATGCGCGGCAGCCTAAAGGCAGCGGGGAACAAACCCACTATCGTCATAGATGAACCTGCATTGCTATTGCCCTACTACACCACCCACTTTGGTCACTTCACAGGGGATTGCCTGGGGGCCATCATTGCGCTATCCAAGCTAGCACCCACCGAAAATCGCAAACTATTCTTTATTGCACCCAATCAATATGATGAGATCATCAACCGATATGGAAAGCAATCACGCTTACAAAAAATCGACTCACAGCAAGCTTTTACACATAATGTCATTTTTTCTAACGCCTGTCTTTTGCCACGCATTAGCCCTTGGCAAAATTTATCCTTATGCAGTCAGCTATTTTGGGAGGCCTCTTCTTCATTACCCACTAAACCCCAAAAAGTCTTTTTAACCAGTGGACGTTCTGAGCGTATTGAAAATATAGAAGAGGTGATCTCATTTTTAAGGTCTGAGAATGTTTATATTCTTAATCCTAAAAACCATGGCTTTGAAGCAACCTTAGCCATTTTGCGTGATGCTCAAGTAGTCATATCTGAAAATGGTTCCATTACGCACAACATTCTGATTGGGCGTAACAAACCTTTTTATGTTCTCAGTGCCCCTGGGTGGAATCAGTTGAGCGCTAGCGAGTTTGCAGGTGGTGGAATTTATAACGCCTACAAAGACTACTTGAGCCATGACATCGAATGTCGGCCCAGCAAAACAGAAAGTCACCACCCATTTTCCACCTCAATAACAGTGGACTTAGCCGATCTAAAAGCCATTCTCTAAAGATAGGGCATCA
>Ga0316227_1001160_pt1 | contig 30211 bp, 34 predicted proteins | sample TBH18019metaG_FD_206012 | JGI IMG/M metagenome (GOLD analysis project Ga0316227, IMG submission 206012) | Freshwater microbial communities from Trout Bog Lake, Wisconsin, USA - TBH18019 | ecosystem: Environmental > Aquatic > Freshwater > Lake > Hypolimnion/Profundal zone | place: USA: Wisconsin... | reverse complement strand
TAGTTCGATAGCAGGCTATCAATTAAATCATTGGGTAAAGCTTTTGGTAAGGTCATTTTTAATCCATTTCTGAAAATAGCAGTTTCCTGCAAAATGACTATTTACACAAAATTTCTTACACCCTCTTTTTTAAAGTATAGCAATTTTTACTTCATGTGATGGCGAGTGCCTTTAAAATTCACGCAGCGATAGGGATGTGTCCTTACACTCCTTCGTTTACTGGCTCGCTCTTACTTTTAGCTGGACGCTGCAAGTGCCCCGTGATTGACAATCCCTCGCAGTGTCTGCATCATCTCCTCTCCATGTTACGTTCAGAAAGAATCTCTATGCTCACCTGCTTCAAGGCCTACGACATCCGCGGACAACTGGGCGTGGAGCTCAACGAAGACATCGCTTACCGCATCGGGCGGGCCTACGCCGTCTACTTAAAACCCAAGTCCGTCGTCATCGGCGCCGACATGCGCCACAGCAGCGAGCCTCTTAAACGGGCATTAGCGAATGGCTTGCTGGATGAGGGCGTGGACGTCATCGACCTCGGCATGACTGGGACGGAGGAGGTGTACTTCGCGACCTTTCACCTAGGCGTGGATGGGGGTGTCGAGGTCACGGCCAGCCACAACCCGATGGACTACAACGGCATGAAGTTGGTGCGCGCGGGCGCACGACCGGTAAGTGGGGACACGGGCCTGCATGACATTCAACGTTTAGCCGAAGACAATGCTTTTACGGCCCCCAAGCCGCGCGGCCATCACACCTCACGTAATGTATTACCTGATTTCGTCCAGCATCTCATGACCTACATCGAGCCCGACAAAATGCTGCCACTGAAACTCGTGGTCAATGCGGGCAATGGCGCGGCCGGGCATGTCATTGACGGCATAGAAAAAGCCTTTCAAGCACTGCAAGTACCGATTACCTTTATTAAGGTCCACCACGAGGCGGACGGTAGCTTCCCGAACGGCATCCCCAACCCCTTGCTCACCGACAACCGAGCCGCCACTAGCAATGCGGTGTTAGCACACCAAGCCGATATGGGGATTGCTTGGGATGGCGACTTTGACCGCTGCTTCTTGTTTGACGAGGCGGGTGCGTTTATCGAGGGCTACTATATTGTGGGTTTACTGGCTGCCGCCTTCCTCGCGCGTCACCCGCACCAAAAAATCATTCACGACCCACGCCTGACCTGGAACACGCAGGATATCGTCGCGCAATCAGGCGGCACGGCGGTCATGAGCAAGACCGGCCACGCCTTTATTAAGGAGCGCATGCGCTTAGAGAACGCGATCTATGGCGGCGAGATGAGTGCGCACCACTACTTCCGTGACTTTGCTTTTTGTGACAGCGGCATGATTCCGTGGCTGTTGGTGTGTGCCCTGTTAAGCCAGACGGGCAAACCCCTGTCGGCCCTGGTGGCGGAGCGTATCGCATTGTTCCCCTGCAGTGGCGAGATTAATTTTAAAGTCGCGAACGTCATTGACAGCATCGTACGCATCGAGGCGCACTTTATGGCACAAAGTCCTGTGGTCGACCGCACCGATGGCTTGAGCCTAGATTTTGGCACTTGGCGCTTTAACCTGCGGGGTTCCAACACCGAGCCCTTGCTGCGTTTGAATGTGGAGTCGCGTGGTGATGCGGCGCTGGTCCAGTTAAAGGTCGCAGAAATTGCGGCCTTGATTGCCGTTTAACTGAGCTTACTTAAGTGTGATGCCGGCACCTGCAACCGGGTGGATTTGCCTAGGAGGTCGATGAGCACCATGGCACGCCCCTCGCCGTTGGTGGCTTGGTAGATAGCTTCTAGCCCCGCGAAGGGGCCGTCTGCAATCAAGAGTCGCTCTTCCACATGAAATAAGTGTTCGGGTGCGACCTGCTGTGCGTGTTGCTGCAGGTGGGCAATGAGCGCGGCATCGACCTTAGCGGGCACACCGCCAAAGCTCACGAGGTGGCTCACCCCAAGCGTTGAGCGTATGCTGGCCCAGCCTAGGCCACTGCGGCTACTGTCCAATTGAATAAATAGGTAACGCGCAAACATGGCCTCAAGGCGCATATCCACCTTACCGCGGCGCAGCTTCTCCACCGACAGCATGGGGCAGAAGACGGGGTAGCCCTGCTGTGCGAGGTTGGTAAGGGCGCGCGCCTCTTGGTTGGGCTTGGTCTGGAGTAAGTACCAGTGAGTCTGTGGCATAATTTTGCGTGTATTCAATGGTGGTAAAAAGTATTGTAACTTAAGAGATGATTTTCTTTCTGCAAATAATCCACCCACCCCATTGCCCACTATTCAAATAGGGTGGTATAGTCATGTTCAAGATTGAACTATTTTACCGCAAGCAGTCGCAAAAATAGAGTAGCCCCGTGCCGGCACCACCGACACGGGGTGGCGGTAGCGTGGTTAAAGGCATTAGGGAGGCGGCATGACACGAACACAACAGATACAAGACGACATGCACTACCGCGTCCTCGCGCTAGTGGAAGCGAACCCCGCCATCACGCAGCGCGCGTTGGCAGCCGCCCTGGGCGTGAGCCTAGGTCGTGTGAATTACGGCCTGCGCGCCCTGATTGAGAAGGGCCTCATCAAGGTCCATAACTTTAAAGAGAGCCAGACCAAGCTCTCTTACACCTATCTATTGACGCCGAGCGGCGTCATGGAAAAGTCTGCGCTCACCAAGGCGTTTCTGGCGCGCAAAATGCAGGAGTTTGATGCCCTCAAGGCAGAGATCGAGGCCCTGCAGGTGCAGGCGGAAGATGTCCGTCGCACAGCAATTGTGACCGAGAGCAGGCGTTAGTGTGCGTGAATGGGATTGCAGTAGGTGTATGGGCGAATTAGCGTCGAGTAGGGATCGAAGGGATGATTAAAGAACAGTCTTTGTTTGTGGTGTGATTAAAATAATCCACGATGGAATGTTTAATCACCAAAAATATAGGACAAATATCTCAAAATGAGATAAAATCGCAACCATGCGCGTGATTTCTAATAAAGCACTGACTGTTTTTTCTGCGATTCACTTGGCAGCCGGTGAGCCTATGCAAGCGTGGCGCAAGGTCATTGAATCACGGATGTTCGCGAACTTTGCGGAGATCAAATCCGCGTTTAACGCCACTGATAAAGTTGGCAATTACTATGTGTTTGACATTGGCGGTAACAAATACCGGATCGTTGCCGCTATCCACTTCGATCAACAAAAGCTTTATGTCCGGTATACATTCACTCACAAGGAGTACGACAAATGGAAGCCTTAATGGATCGCTCAGTGGTTGCAGAGATTACCGCTCACTTTCAAGCATTATCATCAATGATCCCTTTGCATACTATTCGCACCGAGCATGACTATGACAAAGCGGTTGAGGTGTTAAATCAACTGCTGGATGCTGGGGCTGCTAATGAAGATCACGTACTCGCCGATCTCGCTCACACACTTGGCGCACTCATTAGTGAATACGATGACGCACATTATCCAATGCAGAACGTCTCTCCATTGGCTATGCTGAGATTCCTGATGGATCAAAATAATTTAACACAATCTGGCATTCCAGAAATCGGAACCCAAGGGGTTGTGTCAGAGGTGATGAGTGGAAAACGTGACCTCAATGTGCGACAAATTAAAGCACTTTCAGAACGATTCCACGTCCCGCCGAGTGCATTCGTTTAAAGTGTACACGGATCATCAATGACAATAATTGATTATTCATTAGCGTTAGCTAACACATAGGGGGATGGGCCGCGACAAGTGCGTGGAAATCGGTTCAACATTCCTATCTTAAAAAGTTGGGAACTTTGGGGCTTACCCGTTAAGCAGTACATGAAGTGAGGACGTAAGATTGAACCAAGGGCTTGACTTTTATTGCAATTAAATTAATATAAGTAATATATTACTTATTTAGATTTTATTATGACTAGTAGCAGCACGCAATCCCTTTACCGCGCACAAGAGCAGTTCCTTGGGTTGATGGGCGAGGCTGAGCCATTGGGCTTGGGGGTTATCCTCTGCGGTGGGACCGCCTTGGCGCGAGTCTACCTACACCACAGGGTGTCCTACGACTTGGATTTCTTTGTCGAGGGCGCCTTTGATCCCGACCGCTTGGCGGTTGCGTTGGCCCGCCTCGGCGTGGTACTAGAAGACGTGCAGATGGAAAGTGGCGGGCGCTTTGTGCACCAGTTGGTCGGGTTTACGGCAATGCATGATGTGCGCCTAAAGGTGTCGTTTATTGAGGATAGTTATGCGGGGATGTTCCCCAATGCGCGGATGTTGGTGGGCGAGACGCCGTTTAAGGTCGAGGCGATGGATGGCCTCTACCACCGTAAGTTAAGGACGGTGTCAGGCTCTGGCAATGATGATCGGCCAACCGATGGCAGGCAGGCAGCGCGCGATTTGTTTGATTTGTTCATACTCGATAGCGTGCATTCTATCCCGCAGTTTGTGCTCGCGATTAATCGGCATGGGGCTAACTTCCCGCTTAAGGCCTTTTTAGCGGGGCTGGCAGCGATGCCTTGGATAGATATGATGGATGACTTCGCGCAGATGGATGTGAATGCGACCCATCCACGCTTGGTGGGAGTTAACCCCGCGGACAGGATGGCGATGGTGCGACTTAGGATGCAAGAAGTGTTTAGGGAGATGGCGTAATGGCGAGAATATCCGCATCAGAAAAGTTGTGGCAAGCGTGCGCCCGATCCTGCTTCCAGGACCGGTTGATGCCTTACGCCTACTGGATTGAGGCCGTCATTGACCGACAACACCATGAGCACCGTAAGGTGCTGGCGCAGTCGGTGGCGATGTTGACGGGTGGGGACTTTGTAAGATTGTTGGGTGAACGTCAGTTTGCTAAGCGCTGGCAGGCACTGCGTGAGGATGTGGTGGATGATCGGACGGCGGTGAGGCAGGGGCGTATTATTTTGGATGGCTTGTGGTCGGCCATCATGACCGGGTTTGCCTTTGGTCATCTGGCGGTGACACTGGACAAGCCCATGAGTACGCAGTTGCGGGCGACCTACTTGGCTATTTGTCAGCACGCTGTTAGGAATATTTATCAGGTGGCGCGTGATTTGAATCGACCTTACAACCGGGTTTATGGCGACGTGAAGAAGTTGCAATCGGCTGGGTTGGTGAAGGCCCTGTCGAGTGCGCAGGCAGGCAGGAAGGTCACCTTGTTGAGTGCGGCATAGCATTCAGCAATGGATGCCAAAATAGAGTAAGGGGATCACCATGAAGGGAACGCTAAAGAGGCAAACAGGGATTGTGAAGCCAGCCAGTGGCCTAGCCACGGCAGTCGAAGCCCCTGTCACAAGGATTAGCGATCGCCTAGGCGCGCGCTTGGCCCAATGTGATGCTAATGCAGAGTGGGATGCTGAAGAGTCGGCTTGGCATAATCTGCAGTCGGTCGGCGGCGAGTGGGTGGAGGGGATGAAGATGACGACATTGTTAGATGACATTCACTCGGGCGAGGGCTTGATTGAGGTGTTGATGCGACCGATGGGGATTCGTCAATTCGCAGCCTCTTGTTATGGGTTGAAGAGGGCTGCGGCGTGATGTGTGGGAACGGGGATTAGAGTGCGCATTCTTTGAGTGCACAACTATATGTTTTATATAGACAAATTGAAGTTTAATGTGTAGAGTGTAGCTAGTTATTATAGGTTGCAAAATCCAGATGAAAAAACTGTGCATTAAAGATCGAATGATTCGGTCAATCGCCTTAAGAAAAGGTGAGGTGTTACTGCGCGCGGACTTTGATCGCATGGGCAGTGCAAGCCAAGTCAGTCGAGCGCTTAAAATGGTGGTTTCCGCTGGCAAGCTTATTCGCCTAGGTTACGGCACTTACGCTAAGGCCCAACCCAGCCCCTTGAGTGGAAAACCCATACCTAGGGAGCCTCTCGAGGCCTTGACTTGGGAAGCCCTGCAGCGACTTGGTGTGAATGTTAATTTAGGCAAGGCCATGAATGACTACGCTTCTGGGAATACCAATCAGATCCCAATGGGCGTCACGTTTAATACTGGGAATCGGCGCATCTCACGAAAATTAGTGGTAGGTAACCGTTCGGTGGTCTATGAAAACAATTACTGATACCCGTCGACCGTTGATCAATGTGGCGGTTGCGTTAAGGGCTACCACGTCATGATCTATTGGCGTCTGGAAAGCACTAGGTTCGAATAGGCTTAAGCCTGAGACGGATTGAGATAGGTATTGTCAGCGGTGAGGTTTAATGTTATATTTTTATATAACATAATACATGGAGAGAAATCATGCATACAACCAATTTGCGTAAGGTGGGCGGTTCAATCATGCTCGCAGTGCCGCCAGCGATTCTTGAGATGCTGCAGCTTTCAGCTGGGGCAGCGGTAGGGATGGCCGTTGACCATGGTCGACTAGTGGTAGAGCCTACGCATCGTCCTCGATATAGCTTGGATGAGCTATTGGCGAGGTGTGATGCCAATGCAGAGATGTCAACCGAGGACCAGTCATGGCTGAATGCTGCGCCTGTTGGCAATGAGCTTCTGTAGTGGAGCGCGGTGATATTTATTTGGTCTCCTTAGACCCTGCGTTGGGACATGAACAGCAGGGCACACGTCCGGTGTTGATTGTATCGCCACTGGCATTTAATCAACTGACGAAAACGCCTGTGGTCTTACCGATAACGAGCGGTGGCAACTTTGCACGGACTGCAGGGTTTGCGGTAGCGCTGACGGGCGATGGTTTGAAGACAACGGGGGTCGTGCGCTGTGATCAGCCGCGTTCCATTGATATGAATACGCGCCATGGTCGTAAACTAGAGCGTGTGCCGTCGCAGCTGATGGACGAAGTGCTGGCCAAACTGGCGACGCTGTTTGAATAGGGATGTGCGCATGAAGATGACGACATTATTAGATGACATTCACCCGGGCGAGATCTTGCAGGCAGCGTTTGATTTGCGGAGGATACAGCGCAACCTAGCAGCTACGATTGCACCGCGGATGCGTGTGTTTCAGCGGGCGGCGGCGTGATGTGTGGGAACGGGCATTAGCGTGCCTATCTTCTTCATACTGACCATGAGCTTTACGCTTTGAATATCCTCTTAACCGGTGGGACAGGCTACATCGGCAGCCACACGGCTGTGGTGTTGGCTGCTGCGGGTCATCGGGTGACGCTCTTTGATAACCTCTGCAATAGTCAGCGCGACGTCGTCTCTCGTTTAGAGGAGATTACTGGCCAAGCCATGGACTTCGTCGAAGGGGACATCCGCGATACGGCGCTCCTCTCCAGCACATTCAAGCAATACAACATTGACGCGGTGATTCACTTTGCTGGCTTGAAGGCCGTGGGTGATTCGGTTGCTCACCCGCTGGATTACTTTGCGACGAATGTACAGGGGAGTATCAGTTTGTTGCAGGCCATGCAGGCTAACGAGATTAAGACTTTGGTCTTTAGTTCTAGTGCTACCGTGTACGGGGAGCCGCAGTATTTGCCTTATGATGAAGCGCATCCAACCAATGCCATTAATCCCTACGGTAGGACTAAGTTGCACGTCGAGGAAATGCTCAGCGACCTCGCGGCATCAGATCCAACCTGGTCGATTGCGGTGCTGCGCTACTTTAACCCAGTGGGGGCGCATGACTCCGCCCTGATAGGGGAACTACCGACTGGCGTGCCCAACAACTTGATGCCGTATCTCGTGCAGGTCGCCTCAGGCCGCCAGGACGTGTTGCGTGTCTTCGGTAGCGACTACGATACTTGCGATGGCACAGGCGAGCGTGATTACATTCACGTGATAGATTTAGTAGAGGGGCACATGGCCGCGCTTAATTTCTTAGCCGACAATACGGGTTGGCATGCGGTGAATCTTGGGACGGGGAGTGCTACGTCCGTGCTCGCGTTGGTGCATACTTTCGAGTCTGTCACGGGTAAGACCATCCCCGTCAACATGGTCGGTCGACGTGCCGGCGATTTGCCGGCTTACTACGCCAACCCTGCTAAAGCGCAGACACTACTGGGGTGGTGTGCCAAGCGGAGTGTTGAAGAGATGTGTGTCAGCGCATGGCGATGGGAAGAGGGCTGTACCGATGCAAACTAACAATCGTTATGCGGTGATTCTTTGTGGGGGTTCTGGTACCCGTCTGTGGCCCTTGTCGCGTACCCTTAGACCTAAACAGCTTTTAGCGTTGAATGGCGAGCAGACCCTATTACAACAAACGGCGTTGCGGCTAAGCCATCACATCGACCCATCCCATCTTTATACCGTCACCCATGAGGACCATAAGTTTGAAGTGAAAGGGCAATTGGCAGAATTGTTTCCGCAGGCAATTGAACATGTCTTGGCAGAGCCCTGCGCTCGGAATACCTTGCCAGCGATTGCTTGGGCCACCTATCAAATTTATCAGCAGGACCCAGAGGCCTTGATTGGCGTGTTTGCCTCGGATCATGCCATTGATCATGAAGCCGCGTTTTTAACTGCGTGGGAGACGGCAGAGCAGGCCGCAGCGGAGGATTACTTGGTACTCTTGGGGATCAAGCCGCATGAGCCTGCGACCGGTTATGGTTATATTAAACCTAGCCAAGACCTAGCCTTTAACGCCGCCATGCCCATTCACCAGGTCGCGCAGTTTGTAGAAAAACCGGATTTAGCCCATGCCGAGCAGTTTGTCAACGAGGGGTACCTTTGGAATAGTGGCATGTTCGTGTTTAAGGCGCGCGTGTTCATGGCGTTGCTTAAGCAATACCAGCCCGCCATCCACCAACAAATCCTCACCCTTGCACCAGACAACTTGAGTGAGGCCTATAGCCAACTGCCTTCGCTCTCGATGGACTATGGCCTAGCCGAACCGCTCGCCCAAGCCGCCGCCAAGATTGCAGTGGTGCCGGTGGACATGGCGTGGAGTGACTTGGGGAGCTGGGATTCAATCTACGCACGTCATACTAAAGATGCCGATCATAATGTGACCCATGGCGCCGTCGTGAATCTAGACACTAAAAACAGCCTCATCTGGACGGAAACTGGCTTGGTTGCCACTTTAGGGTTGGATAATGTGGTGGTGATTCAAACGGCGGATGCGACCTTGGTCTGTGATCGAAGCCGTGCCGAGGATATCAAGGCCTTGGTGGCCGAGGTCAAGGCCCGCCAACCCGCCCTAACGGAGATTCACCAGACCGTATTTCGTCCTTGGGGCAGTTACACGGTCTTAGAAGAGCGCGCCAACTTTAAGATTAAACGCATTGTGGTCAACCCGGGGGCTAAGCTCTCGCTGCAGATGCACCATCACCGCTCGGAGCACTGGGTCGTGGTATCGGGGATGGCGACGATTAGTAACAATGGAATTGAATTTATTTTACAAGAGAACGAATCGACCTATATCCCGCAGACCCACCGCCATCGTTTGGCGAATAATGGCACAGCGCCGCTGAGTATCATTGAAGTGCAATGTGGTGATTATGTTGGGGAAGATGATATTGTGCGGTTTGATGATACCTATGGACGACAATAATGACAGTCACTAATCAGCCAAAGATCTATGTGGCCGGGCACCGCGGGATGGTGGGGTCGGCCATTGTGCGCGAACTCGAAAAGCAGGGTCATACAAATATTGTGGTTCGCTCGCATGCTCAGCTTGAACTAACCAACCAGCAAGCAGTGAGAGATTTCTTTGAAGCTGAAAAGCCAGAACAAGTTTACTTGGCTGCTGCCAAGGTTGGTGGCATACATGCGAACAATACTTATCCGGCTGATTTCATCTACGATAACTTAATGGTGCAGACTAACGTTATCCATGAGGCCTTCAAAGTTGGTGTTCGGAAAATATTATTTCTTGGTTCAAGTTGTATTTACCCTAAAGCGGTTAGGCAGCCTATGCGTGAAGATGCGCTTCTTTCTGGAATTTTAGAGTCCACTAATGAGCCCTATGCCGTGGCAAAAATTGCCGGCATTAAACTTTGCGAGAGCTACAATCGCCAATACGGGGTCGATTATCGTAGCGTCATGCCGACCAATTTATACGGCGTAGGCGATAACTATCACTCAGAAAATAGTCACGTGATTCCGGCCTTGATTCGCCGTTTCCACGAAGCTAAGGTGAGCCATGCGCCAGAGGTCATGATTTGGGGGTCTGGGACGCCCATGCGTGAATTTTTATATGTCGATGATATGGCGGCGGCGAGCGTGTATGTAATGGATTTGGAGAAGTCTTTGTATGACCAACATACGGAGCCGATGTTAAGTCACATTAATGTGGGCTTTGGGTCTGACGTCACGATTAAGCAAGTGGCAGAGACGATTGCGGAGGTGGTGGGTTACGCAGGGCATATTGGGTTTGATCGAACCAAACCCGATGGTACTCCCAGAAAACTCATGGATAGCAGCCGCTTAAACGGTTTGGGCTGGCATGCGCAGGTCAATTTAAAGGATGGGTTGACCCAAGCCTATCAAGATTATTTAGCTAATAGTGAAGCGTTAAGGAAATAGTGCAATGATCAAACAAAAGGTAGCGTTAATCACCGGCATTACAGGTCAAGATGGTTCTTATTTAGCAGAATTCCTGCTAGAGAAGGGGTACATGGTGCATGGCATTAAGCGCCGTGCCAGTTCGCTCAATACGCAGCGCGTCGATCACATCTACCAAGACCCCCATATTGAGAATGCACACTTTAAGCTGCATTACGGCGATTTAAGCGATACCAGTAACTTGATTCGGATCGTGCAAGAAACACAGCCCGACGAGATCTACAACCTAGGCGCACAGAGTCATGTGGCCGTCAGTTTCGAGAGCCCTGAATACACGGCGGATGTGGATGCGATTGGGACCTTAAGATTGTTAGAGGCCATCCGTATCCTTGGCCTTGAGAAAAAAACGCGCTTTTACCAGGCTTCGACTTCTGAGCTCTATGGTTTAGTACAAGAGACGCCGCAAAAAGAAACGACGCCTTTTTATCCGCGGAGTCCTTATGCGGCTGCAAAAATGTATGCCTACTGGATTACGGTCAACTATCGCGAGGCTTATGGCATGTACGCTTGCAATGGCATCTTGTTCAACCACGAAAGCCCGCGTCGCGGTGAAACCTTTGTGACCCGTAAGATTACACGCGGTTTAGCCAATATTGCCCAAGGCTTAGAATCCTGTATCTATATGGGCAATATTGACGCATTGAGGGATTGGGGCCATGCCAAGGATTACGTGCGTATGCAGTGGATGATGCTGCAACAAGACGCCCCAGATGATTTTGTGATTTCGACAGGGGTGCAATATAGCGTCCGGCAGTTCATTGCGTGGTCAGCAAATGAGCTTGGGATTACATTGAAATTTGAGGGGAGTGGTGTAGATGAGACCGCAACGGTAGTCTCTATTGTTGGGGATAATGCCCCCGCATTAAAGATAGGGGATGTGATGGTGCGGATTGACCCGCGTTACTTCCGCCCTACTGAAGTAGAGACCTTGTTGGGCGACCCAACTAAAGCTAAAGAAAAGTTAGGCTGGGTGCCAGAAATTACCGTGCAAGAAATGTGTGCAGAGATGGTCGTTAGTGATTTAGCGCAAGCTAAGCAGCATGCTTTACTTAAAAGCCACGGCTTTGATATTAATGTTAGTTTGGAGTCTTAGGTTTTGAAAATAGCGATTGCCGGTACTGGCTACGTAGGCCTCTCAAATGCCATTCTTTTGGCGCAACATAATGAAGTAGTTGCGCTTGATATCGTGCCAGAAAAGGTCGCGATGTTGAATCGCAAGCAATCTCCGATTGAAGATGTAGAGATTGAAGATTACTTTGCGAATAGGGCGCTGAACTTACGAGCAACGTTAGATAAAGTTGATGCTTACACTGGTGCGGACTACGTCGTTATCGCAACGCCCACGGATTACGATACTGAAACTAATTATTTCAATACCAAGTCCATTGAGTCGGTTATTCAGGATGTAATGCACATTAATCCGCAAGCGGTGATGATCATTAAATCGACCGTGCCCGTGGGCTACACCACTAAAGTGCGTGCACAATTTAACTGCGAAAATATTATTTTTTCACCTGAATTTTTACGTGAAGGTAAGGCGCTACACGACAACCTGTACCCATCCCGCATTGTTATTGGGGAGCGTTCGCAGCGTGCTGAGCGCTTTGCAAATTTGCTACAGCAAGGTGCAGTTAAGCAAAGCATAGAAGTGCTGTATACCGACAGCACGGAGGCTGAAGCGGTGAAGTTATTTGCTAACACTTACCTAGCTATGCGCGTGGCCTTTTTCAATGAGCTTGATACCTATGCCGCCACTCATGATCTAGATACAAAACAGATTATTCAGGGCGTTAGTTTGGACCCGCGCATCGGGGATCACTACAACAACCCTTCGTTTGGCTACGGAGGTTACTGCCTACCTAAAGATACCAAACAATTACTCGCCAACTATAACGATGTTCCGCAAACGCTAATAGGTGCCATTGTGGATGCCAATTCAACGCGTAAGGACTTTATTGCCGCCAGCATAGTAAAGCGCAAGCCAAAAGTGGTTGGTATATACCGGCTAATTATGAAGGCTGGATCAGATAATTTCCGTGCCTCTAGCATTCAAGGCGTCATGAAGCGAATTAAAGCCAAAGGAATAGAGGTTATTGTGTATGAACCAGCTCTTAAAGAGGCCGAGTTTTTCAGCTCAAGAGTAGTAAATAATTTATCGCAATTTAAGCAAGAAGCAGATGTGATTTTGGCTAACCGTATCACAGATGATATTCGTGACGTGAATGATAAAGTTTATACTCGCGATTTGTTTGGCAAGGATTAAGCTGGTGTGCGCATGAATTATAAAAGATTTAAATTTAGCATGATTACTAATAATTATGTTTGTTTATCAATAGCTATGGGTAAATGTTTATGAAAGCAGTTATTCTTGCAGGTGGACTCGGCACACGAATAAGCGAAGAAACCTCTACGCGACCAAAGCCAATGATTGAGATCGGTGGAAAACCGATTCTGTGGCATATTATGAAAATGTATTCTGCATATGGCATTAATGATTTTGTTGTTTGTTGTGGTTATAAGGGATACGTCATTAAGGAGTATTTTGCTAACTATTTCTTACACATGTCGGATGTCACTTTTGATATGCAGAACAATCAAATGGAAGTGCACCAACGTAATGCTGAGCCGTGGCGGGTTACATTAGTTGACACGGGGGAACAGACAATGACAGGCGGACGATTGAAGCGTGTTGCGGAGCATGTCAAAGATGAAGATGCATTTTGCTTTACTTACGGAGATGGAGTTTCGAATGTCGATATTAGTGCATTAGTCAGTTTTCATAAGTTGCATGGAAAACACGCAACAGTAACAGCGGTTCAGCCTGCTGGCCGTTATGGGGCGTTGAATATGAAAGGAAATGAGGTGCGCGGTTTTGTTGAGAAACCTCAAGGTGACGGTGGCTGGATTAATGGTGGTTTTTTCGTTTTATCTTCTAATTGTCTTGATCTGTTGACGGATGATACTTGTATCTGGGAGGCAGAACCGCTCAAAACACTTGCTGCTAAAGGTGAGTTAATGGCCTTTGAACATAGTGATTTCTGGCAACCAATGGATACTTTGCGTGACAAGGTGTACCTTGAAGATTTATGGCAATCGGGGCAGGCGCCATGGAAGGTATGGAAGTGAACGCTGCTTTCTGGCATGGCAAGCGTGTTTTTCTAACGGGACACACCGGTTTTAAGGGTGGTTGGTTATCTTTGTGGCTACAATCCATGGGAGCCGAAGTTCATGGCTATGCGCTGGCTCCGCCAACAGCACCCAATTTATACACCGTTGCCGACGTAGGCAAAGGTATGGCAAGCAGTAAAATTGCTGACATCCGCGACGCAGATCAACTGCGTCAAGCTATGCAAGCCGCTCAACCAGAAATTGTGTTGCATCTGGCAGCTCAGCCTTTAGTGCGTTATTCCTACACTCAGCCTGTGGAAACCTATGCCGTGAACGTCATGGGAACAGTGCACCTACTCGAGGCAGTGCGCTCCACGCCTGGTGTAAAAGCTGTGGTAAATGTCACTACAGACAAATGTTATGAAAATCGAGAATGGATATGGCCATACCGTGAAGATGAAGCAATGGGGGGCTATGATCCATATTCAAGTAGCAAAGGTTGCTCTGAGCTTATAACGGCAGCCTATCGACGCTCATTTTTAGCCGATGCAGGTGTTGCTGTCGCTACTGCGAGAGCAGGTAATGTTATAGGCGGAGGAGATTGGGCAGAAGACCGATTAATACCTGATTTTCTGCGCGCAATGGACCTAGGCGCTACGTTGAGAATTCGCTCTCCAGAGTCCATACGCCCTTGGCAGCATGTTCTTGAGCCTCTATCTGGCTACCTGCAGCTCGCCGAATTTTTATTCACCCAAGGTGTACCCATCGCCGAAGGGTGGAATTTCGGACCAAATGACGAAGATGCCCGACCGGTAAGCTGGATCGTCGAACGACTGTCAGAAATGCGTCAGGACATAAAGTGGCAATGCGATGAAACGCAGCAACCACATGAGGCACATTACCTCAAGCTTGATAGTAGCAAAGCGAAAAGTCAACTAGGCTGGAAAGTGCGTTGGCGTTTGCAAGCTGCGCTTCAAAAAACAATGGAATGGCATCAGGCATGGCACAATGGAAGTGATATGCGAGCTGTCACTTTGAAGCAAATAATCCAATATCAGGCTGTGGAAGAGATCGATTAAACATGGCTCGATTTGATTTCATCTCAACCCCGCTGACTGGTCTAACTCTGGTGCAGCGAAAGGCAATAGAAGATCAACGCGGCTTCCTTTCGCGACTCTATTGTGCTGACGAATTCCGTGAGGCGGGTCTCCACAAGCCTATTGCCCAGATTAATCATACCCTGACCAGAAGCAAAGGTGCTGTGCGTGGGTTACATTTCCAAAATCCGCCACATGCGGAGGCCAAACTGGTGAGTTGTTTGCAAGGCGAAGTCTTTGATGTGGCCGTTGACCTGCGATGCGGTTCTCCCACCTTTCTGCAGTGGTATGGTGTAAAACTCTCTGCGCTCAACCGCCAGAGCTTGTTGATACCAGAAGGCTTTGCACACGGTTTTCAGACATTAACCGAAGATTGCGAATTGATTTATCTTCACACGGCTACTTATCAGCCAGAAGCAGAGGGTGCGTTGAACGTTACAGATCCTAAGATCGGTATAACTTGGCCACTCACAATGGCAGATCTTTCGGAAAGAGATCGTAACCACAAATTGATTGAACAGGATTTTCAGGGAATTAACTTATGAAGTGCCGCCATTGCCAGACCGAATTAACGTTGCCGCTTGTGGATCTGGGATCAGCTCCCCCATCCAATGCATACCTCACCAAGCAGACATTGCATGCCCCAGAAAAGTATTTCCCTTTGCGGGTGCTAGTGTGTACTGAATGCTGGCTAGTGCAAACCGAAGACTACGCGGGAGCAAATGAGCTGTTCTCCGCTGATTATGCCTATTTTAGCTCGTTCTCAACGACGTGGCTAAATCATGCAGAACAATATGTAGCAGATATGGCGCAGCGTTTTGGGCTGAATGCGCAATCTCATATCGTCGAAGTAGCCGCTAATGACGGCTACCTTTTACAATATGCTAAGGCACGCGGCATTCCATGTCTAGGAATCGAGCCAACCACTAGCACGGCCAAAGCCGCGCGTGCCAAAGGCATCGGGATTATTGAAGAGTTTTTCGGAGTCAAGTTGGCGAGACAGCTCGCTGAGCAAGGCAAGCAAGCCGACCTCTCAGTAGCTAATAACGTGTTGGCTCATGTCCCTGATATCAATGATTTCGTGGGTGGTTTTGCGATATTACTAAAACCAACCGGTGTTGCAACTTTCGAATTCCCGCATTTACTAAATTTGATTGAGCAAAACCAATTTGACACCATCTATCACGAACACTACTCCTATCTTTCGCTTACTACCGTCAAAACAATCTTTGCTACGAACGGGTTGGTTGTGTTTGATGTTGAAGAGCTTTCAACACACGGCGGAAGTTTGCGCGTTTACGCACAGCGTAGCGATTTAGGTATGCGAGAGGTGAATGTAAGTGTGGCTGAATTGTTGGCTCGGGAAACTTTAGCTGGCATTACCACTCAAGCCTTCTATGCAAACTTCCAAGCCAAGGCTGATAAGGTGAAAAATGAGCTACTCACTTTTCTGTTGGAGGCTAAGCGGAGCAACAAAACCGTTGCAGCCTATGGTGCGGCTGCAAAAGGCAATACCCTGTTGAACTACGCAGGGGTTCGCCCAGACTTATTGCCTTATGTGGTGGATCTAAATCCCGCAAAACAAGATAAGTTTTTACCTGGATGCCGTATTCCCATTGTGTCAGAAGCGAGACTTAAACAATTCAAGCCTGATTATGTGGTTATATTGCCTTGGAATTTGCGTGATGAAGTGTTTGATCAATTGCCATACATTCGCGAATGGGGCGGACAATTTGTAACGGCGGTGCCTTCGCTTAAGGTTGTTTAATCATATGAAAATTGCTGTTACCGGTGCTAGTGGATTTATCGGGCGACACGTGCTGGCGGAATTAAGTAAGCACAACAGTACAATTGTTGCAGTGACCAGAAATGCATCACGTTTGAGTGATTTGCAATACCCTATAAGCATAGTGGAAATAGATATTGGTCAGCCTAACTCTGATTGTTTTGAGAGGCTTGGTAGACCAGATGTTTTGATTCATCTTGCTTGGGATGGTTTGCCAAATTATAAATCGTTGCACCATTATGAAACGGAATTGCCAAGGCAATACCAATTTCTAAAGGGAATGATTGAAGCTGGTCTTAAATCTTTACTTGTAACTGGCACTTGTTTTGAATACGGGATGCAATCAGGTGCGCTTGCTGCTGACTTAGAAACCAAGCCTAATAATCCGTATGGCTATGCAAAAGATGCGCTTCACAGGCAATTGAAATATTTAAAAGCTAAACATGAAGTTATGTTAACTTGGGGACGGCTCTTTTATATGTATGGAGAGGGGCAGTCAAGCACTTCACTGTTTCCTATGCTACAGGAAGCTGTTATACGTGGAGATGCAGTTTTCAAAATGTCAGGCGGTGAGCAATTGCGTGACTATATGTCTGTTAGTCAAGTTGCGCAACAACTTGTTCAGTTAGCGATTACTCAGCGAGATATTGGGACCACCAATGTTTGTTCTGGAAATCCTATTTCTGTGCGTCGGTTGGTTGAGCAATGGAAGAAAGAAAATCATTGGAATATTGATTTTGATTTTGGTTTTTACCCTTACCCAGATTATGAGCCTATGGCATTTTGGGGTTGCAGAAATGATTAAATACGATACGGGTACGTTATATTTATGACTAAACCAACTACAAGTCAGTCAACAAAAGAATTGATTGAACATCAAGTAAAAAACTTTTTCCCTGTTGAAAATGAAAATTTTATTTCGACGAAAGCTGCAGATTTGGCTTTTGAGAATACGGTTACCTGCATTCAAAGTCTCAAGCAATGGAACCAAAATGGTTTTGACTGCTTAGTTTCATGGCAGTATGCAACATATTTGTATTATTTAAGTCGGCAGATATTTATTGAAGAAGGAAATGTTGATTATGCAACTAGAATTTTTTTAGTTAATAAGGCAGTTAATTCAGTAGAGTTGTTTTATCAGATTGAAATGCCAAAATACTTTTTTCTGAGCCACACACTTGGGCTTGTATTTGGTCAAGCATCGTATGGAAAATTTGGTGTGTTTCATCAAGGTTGTACAGTCGGTCGTAATGGTCAAGATCGGCCCACCCTTGAAGAAGGGGTAATTCTATATCCAAATTCATCGGTTATTGGGCGTTGCCATGTGCGCGAGAATACTGTACTAGCTCCAGGCGTACAGCTTGTTAATCAGGATACGCCAGGTAACTGTTATGTTTTTACGGGTGAAAATGGACGACCAGTATTTAAAGAGATTGATGAGTATTTTGCAGATCGTTACTTTGATCGACAAGCTGTCTCTAATCTAAGCTGATTCCGAACGCTTGATATGTCAATAAAAAAGAATCTTGTAGCAAATTATCTAGGGGTAGCTTGGACTTCCTTGATGAGCATTGCCTTTGTCCCGTTGTATTTGCATTTTATGGGTGCAGAGGGCTATGGGCTGGTAGGATTTTTTACCATGCTCTCGGCAACTTTATCGATCCTTGATGCTGGTTTGGCGTCTGTTGCAATTCGTGAAGCTGCTGGCTTTATTGGGGGTGATGCGCAACGCCGTCAAGAAGTATTGGAGTTACTACGTAGCATTGAGATTGTATTCTTCGTAATAGCAGCTTTGGCAGGAACTGTTGTTGCTTTATTGGCTCCATGGATCGTTAAATATTGGTTAAATGTGCCCGCACACTTGATTGCTGATTCAACTTGGGCAATTGTTTGGATGGGCATATCCATTGCGCTGCAATTTTTCATTTCGTTTTATAGCGGCTGTTTAACCGGCTTTCAGCGACAGGTTGAACTCAATACTATCAATGTTATTGGGGCAACCGTTCGTAGTATCGGCGCTGTTTTGGTCTTATGGCTAATTTCACCTTCGATGCAAGCATTTTTTGCTTGGCAGGCAATTGGTTCATTCGCCATATTGCTCGTGCAGCGAATTTTGTATGTGAGTCAGTTTGAAGGCATTGGTAGGGGAGTGAGTTTTTCCTTGAACTCACTTAGGCGCGTCAAAAGATTCTTAGTGGGAATGGGTTTAATTAACATTCTAGCGTTATTGCTCACTCAGTTAGACAAGATTATTTTGTCTAGTGTGTTGTCGCTCAAAGCCTTTGGCTATTATTCCATCGCATGGATGCTAGGCACTTTGATTTATCGTCTAACAGGGCCAGTTTTCAATTCATATTATCCTAGAATCACTCAATTATTAGAACAAAAAAAACATCGTACTATGATGGAGGTTTACATTCAAGGATCTAGCGTAATGGCAGTAGCTGTGGTGCCTATCTCTTTATGGTTGGCGTTATTCAGTCATCCAATTCTCGAGTTATGGACGTACAATGCAGAACTGTCAAATGAAGCGTCAGGTGCCCTCTCAATTTTGGCATTGGGTACATTGTTTAATGCGTTTATGCACATTCCTTATGCAATTCAATTAGCTCATAGTTTTACGCGTTTAGCCTTAGTACAAAATATTATTGCCGTGATATTGCTGACACCCCTGACTTGGTATTTTGCGACTCATTACGGACTAACAGCCACTGCATTACCTTGGTTAATGGTAAATGCCGGTTATTTTATCTTGGGCTTGCCATTGATGCATCGCTACTTGCAACTACCAGGATTGCGAGACTGGTACTTAAAGTCAGCCTTAAAGCCAATGGCGTATGCAGGGGGTGTAATGGTTCTGGTTAAAATGATTTGGACATTTCTTCTAGGCAGTCATGCGATGATTGTCCTATTACCCATAACTCTTGCAGCTGGAATGTTGGCGGGGTTATGGAGCTCACAATTAGTTAGTCTGGAAAAAATGAGGCAATGGAAAAATATACTGTAATTATTCCAACGAGAGATCGCGCGGAAACATTAGACGCTACGATTCGTACTTGCTTGCGACAAACTTACGAAAACTTTGAAATTATCGTAAGTGATAATCTTAGCGAAGACAATACGAAAGAAGTCGTATTCCAATTTAAAGATTCCCGAATCAAATATATCAATCCAGGTAAGCGGTTAAGCATGTCTGGAAACTTTGAATTTGCTTTAGGCTATGTTTCTGAAGGCTTTGTCATGTTTATTGGTTCTGATGACGGAATCATGCCCGATGCAATTAATTATGTTGATTCAATTGTACAGAAGTATAAGGTCGATGCTGTTTCATGTCGACAAGCAACTTATGTATGGCCTAATTTTATTGATCAAGAAATTGCAGAACGTCTAGTATTTGGTGATTTAGGTAGAGACGTTGAGATTCGCTCATCTCATGAATGGATACAAAAAACTTTATCCTCCCCAAGTATGTATTGTTTCAATTTACCAAATCTTTATTGCGGCTTTGTGCATAAGCGAATTATTGATCAGGCATATAAAAATGGACGTTATTTTAGGTCTATTACGCCAGATGCTTATTCGGCATTTGCGACAGCCATTTTTGTTGATAGATATGCCTTTTCTTTTAAGCCATTCTCGATTGCGGGAGCATCAGCGAAAAGCAACGGAGCATCAGCATTGCATTCAAGTGGCGATGATAAAGAAGCTAACAAATTTTATTCCGAAAATGATATTGAGTTTAGTGAGAGATTTGTCAATTGTCCAAGTTTTGAAATTATTTGCGTTGAAACTTTCTCTCAACTTGCCAAAGCATTCCCCGATCGTTGCCTCCCATACCGTATTGACTACAAAGCAATGCTTCAGCAAGCATTGAAAAACGTTAATCCAAAAACTATAGTTGAAGTTTTGGCCGCAGTTACAATCATGGCTACAAATTTCTCAGTAGATATTGAAGATCATTCCCCTTTGTTAAAAATCGATAATATTTCTTTTTTTAGTAAATGTCGCAGGGCCTTTAAGGTAATTCTTAGACCCTCAAAGGTTGTAGGAATAACGAAGTCACTTAGTATTGGGATTAAAGATATTGATGATGCTGCATTGATTGCTCATGTGCTGATGCTAAGTAACAATTCTGGAGTTTTTGTTACAACGAGGGGCGCTCTATTAAAGCGTCTAAAACAAATGGTTGGATTATAGGGATTCCTTTAGTTAATTATGAAACGTACTCTTATTACTGGTGGCGCTGGTTTCCTAGGCTCCCACCTCTGCGACCGTTTAATTAAAGATGGACATGATGTTTTATGTCTGGACAACTTCTTTACAGGCCGCAAACAAAACATCGTACACCTCATTGGTAACCCAAACTTTGAGTTAATGCGCCATGATGTGACTTATCCGCTGTCTGTAGAAGTGGATCAAATATACAACTTAGCGTGTCCCGCTTCACCTATTCATTATCAATTAGACCCCGTGCAAACAACAAAGACCAGTGTGCATGGAGCTCTAAATGTGCTTGATCTTGCTTTGCGGTTAAAAGCAAGGGTATTTCAAGCCTCAACCTCAGAAGTATATGGAGATCCAGAGCAACATCCTCAGCAAGAGAGCTATTGGGGGAGAGTCAATCCGATAGGGCCAAGATCTTGTTATGACGAAGGCAAACGCTGCGCAGAAACCTTGTTTTTTGATTATCACCGTCAGTATGATTTGGATATTAAAGTGGTGCGAATTTTCAACACCTACGGTCCGCGAATGCACCCAAATGATGGGCGAGTGGTCAGTAACTTTATTGTGCAAGCGTTAAAAGGCGAAAATATTACGATGTATGGTGATGGAGCCCAGACGCGTAGTTTCTGTTATGTAGATGACTTGATAGAAGGATTTGTGCTCATGATGGCTACAGAAAAGGGCGTAACGGGGCCAATTAACTTAGGCAACCCCGGTGAATTTAGCATGCTTGAATTAGCAGAAAAAATCATTCAATTAACAGGAAGTAAATCTAAACTTGTTTTTATGCCACTGCCAATTGATGATCCTAAACAAAGACAGCCTGACATTACTTTGGCTAAAGACAACTTGTGTTGGCAACCGAAAGTGAATTTAGAAGATGGTCTTAAGGAAACTATTAACTACTTTAGAAAGTTACTGAATGCCTGATTTTAAATTAACAACACCAGTTGCTTTCATAATTTTTAATCGCCCAGACACGACAGAGCGCGTTTTCGCTGAGATTGCTAAAGCCAGGCCACCAAAATTGCTGGTTGTAGCCGATGGCGCAAGAGCCAATAAAATAGGAGAGGCTGAAAAAATAGCCACCACACGTGCCATTATTAATCGTGTAGATTGGGATTGCGAAGTTCTCACGAACTTTTCTGAGGTAAATCTAGGCTGCAAAGTAAGGGTTTCTAGTGGCATTGATTGGGTATTTGAGCAGGTGGAAGAGGCGATTATTCTTGAAGATGATTGCTTGCCAGATCTAACATTCTTTAGGTTTTGCCAAGAAATGCTTGATCGTTATAAGCATGATCTTCGAGTAGGAATGATTAGTGGAGATAATTTTCAGTTTGGTAGGAATCGAAATGAGGATAGCTACTATTTTTCCAAGCATGTGCACGTATGGGGTTGGGCATCATGGCGAGATAGGTGGCAAGAGAGCTATGATGTTGAATTAAAGAAATGGCCTTGGATAAGAGATGGTAAATGGCTGATTGATATATTAGGTAATTCAAAAGAAGCATTAAGTTGGAGTCATATTTTTGAAAAGACATTTCAAGGGAAAGTGGATACTTGGGACTACCAATGGGTATTTGCTAACTGGATTGAAGGTCGGATTAATGTGATGCCAAATGTTAACTTAATTTCAAATATTGGCTTCGGTGATGGCGCCACCCATACTGTTACCTTAAGTCCTTTAGCAAACATGTTAACTGCACCAATTGTTTTCCCAATCATACATCCAGTAGGTATTTTAAGAAACTTACAAGCAGATAATTTTACATTTCATAGCTGCTTTAATATTCCTTTATATAAAAAGGTATTAAATAAAATAAGAGGGTTCTTTAAATGATGTTCAGTAGAATAGGTCCTAAAGCATTATGAGTTGTCCTATCTGCACAAGCCAAATGAGCAAATCATTTTCTTCCGTAGTGTTAGGAAAGTATGAAGCCAAATATGAGGTATGTAATAACTGTGGATACTTAAGAGCGAGCGATCCATATTGGTTGGATGAAGCTTATACAAATGCCATAGCTAACGCCGATACAGGACTTGTTATGCGCAATACTATTTTAGCTAATAAAATTTCACGCACGATATTTTGGCTTACAAAGGAAAAAGGTAAGGGGCGATATTTAGATATTGCAGGTGGATATGGAATGCTTACGCGTATGATGCGTGATTTCGGGTTTGACTTTTATTGGCTGGATAAGTACTGCCAGAATCTTGTCGCTCCAGGATTTGAATATGATAAAAACCTTGGTCTATGCTCAGTTGTAACTGCAGTTGAAGTGCTTGAGCATGTGATTGATCCTAAGGTGTTTATTAAAGAAGCTTTTGATATTTCAGGTGCGAATACATTGATCTTCACAACTGAGCTGTATGAGGGTAAGCCACCAAATCCCAATGATTGGTGGTATTACTCTTTTGCAACTGGCCAGCATATCGGTTTTTTTCAGCATCGTACACTTGAGCGAATTGCAAATGACATGGGCGTTAATTTTGCAACTGCTCATGGTCTACATTTATTTTCTAAAGAACCTATTAACAAATTTATATTTAGCTTAATTACAAATAATTACTTTTCTTTATTTCCATCATTCCTAATCCGAAAATTTTTAGGTTCAAAAACCATGGTTGATCATAAAAAGATGATGAGACAAATTGTGGGAACTAAATAAGTATTATATGAAAATTGCTTTTGATCCCCAAATATTTAGTGGGCAAGTTTACGGTGGCGTTTCTCGATATATTTGCGAGATTGCGTCGAGAATTTGTAAAAATTCAGAAGAGACTGTAAAAATAGTCGCGCCTATGTATGTGAATGCCTATTTGGATAATTTGCCAAAAGATATTTTGAGTGGTTTTCAATCGCCATTTCCCTATGAGTTTTTGAGGCTGCATCAACGTGTTGCCAGCATGGTCTTCGGTGATCTTATGTTGAGATTTATGAGGCCAGATATTATTCATGAAACTTATTACTTTCAATATCCACTTGGTCCCAGAAGCGCGTCGCGTGTCCTTACCATTTACGATATGATTCACGAGAAGTTTGAATCTCAATTTCAATATGGGGATAAAACAGCTAAGCACAAAGCGGCAGCAGCTGCCCGAGCAGATCACATTATCTGTATTTCGGAATCTACAAAAATTGATGTAATGAATATTCTAGGCATTAAGCCTGAGAAAATCACTGTGATTCGTTTGGGTTTTGATTTAATGACCTCCCCACATAACTTTGTTGGACATGATGGAAGAGACTATTTGCTTTATGTTGGCACTCGGGGTGGCTATAAGAACTTTCTGCCTATGTTGGAAGCCTATGCGTCATCAGAAGCACTTCGCTCAAAATATGACTTTATTTGTTTTGGTGGCGGAGCATTTAATGCTGATGAATTGAAAGAGATTCATACCTTAAATTTGAATCCAAAAAATGTGATCCAGTTGTCAGGGGATGATGCGCTTCTCGCTAACTATTATAAGAATGCCAGCGCATTTGTATTTCCTTCCTTATACGAAGGTTTCGGCATTCCTCCCTTAGAGGCAATGTCCTATGGCTGCCCGGTTGTTTGTAGTGATACCAGTTCAATACCGGAGGTTGTAGGTGATGCGGGACAGTACTTTGACCCCTACGACAAAAAAAGTATGCAAGAAGCAATTGAAATAGTTATTAATTCAAGTGAGTTAAGAAACTCCCTTATTGCAAAGGGATACCTCCGATTAAAAGAATTTTCTTGGGATAAATGCGCCAATGCAACCCTTAGTGTTTATAAAAGCCTAGTATGAATGAGAATAAAAAACGTGCCTTAATTTGCGGTGTCTCGGGGCAGGATGGCGCCTACCTAGCCCAGCTATTATTAAAAAAAGGGTATGAGGTGTGGGGTACTTCAAGAGATGCCCAAGTCTCATCTTTTACAAATCTCTCCTTACTTGGAATCCGTGATCAAGTCAAAACCATTTCAATGGCATCGAATGACTTTAGAAGCGTCTTGCAAGCGCTTAGCGCCAGTCGGCCGAATGAAATTTACAATCTAGCAGGGCAAAGTTCTGTTGGACTATCTTTCGAACAGCCGGCAGAAACGCTTGAAAGCATTGCAACCGGAACCCTTAATCTTCTTGAGTCAATCCGGTTTTTAGGGTTGCCCGCAAGGTTTTATAATGCAGGATCGAGTGAATGTTTTGGTGATGTGGGTGCCAATCCAGCTGATGAGAATTCGCACTTTCAGCCTTGCAGCCCATATGCGGTTGCAAAGTCTACGGCCCATTGGTTAGTGGCAAACTATAGGTCGGCATATAACTTATTTGCCTGCACCGGCATTTTGTTTAATCACGAATCTCCACTTCGGCCTGCGCGATTTGTTACGCGTAAGATTGTGCAATCTGCAGTCAATATTTCAAAAGGGCATGCGGACAAACTGGTCCTTGGTAATTTGGCTGTTCAGAGAGATTGGGGTTGGAGCCCAGAATATGTGGACGCGATGTGGAGAATGCTCCAGACTGACACGCCAGAAGACTTTGTGATTGCAACGGGTGAGGCAAGCTCGCTTCAAGACTTTGTTGCCACAGCCTTTGCAACGCTTGATTTAGACTGGCAAGACTATGTGGAGCAGGATGTTAACTTATTTAGACCAACTGAAATTTTATATAGCTGCGGAAATCCATCCAAGGCCAATTTAAAGTTAAATTGGGCACCTACAATGAAGATGCGTGATGTTGTGGCAGAGATGGTGCGCTATGAGCAGTTAATGCAGTTAAGCCAATAATACCTATTCAATCAATTTTTAAAGGGCTTAGCTAGATTTGAAATTAATAAAAAAAATGATTAAAGACTTCATGCATTCAATCGGCATCGAAGCATTTCGTTACGATTCCTCTGCAACACAGTTTGGTCGATTTGCGACTGCACTTAAAGTGTTTGAGATTGATTGTATTTTGGATATTGGCGCTAATGAAGGTCAGTTCGGAGAAAGTCTTAGGGCATCTGGTTATAAAGGGGATATCGTATCCTTTGAGCCATTGAAGTCAGCGCATATTAATCTATTACAAATAAGTAAACGTGACCCTCATTGGCATGTTCACTCAAGATGTGCTGTCGGCGATAGTCTTGGTGAAATTGATATTAATGTTTCAGCGAACTCTGTGAGTAGCAGCGTTTTACCTATGTTAAATTCACATATACAGGCAGCGCCTCAAGCAAGTTACATTGGGAAAGATACCTGCGATTTAATTACACTGGATTCCGTGCGATCCACTTATCTCAATGGTGTCAAGTCAGTTTTATTGAAAATTGATATGCAGGGCTACGAATGGCAAGTGCTTGATGGCGCATTAGATGTGACACATAACGCCCGCGGCGTTTTGATTGAGATGTCGCTCATCCCCTTGTATGAAGAGCAAAAACTCTGGCAAGACATAACTAATCGTCTTGAGTCCGAGGGATTCACTCTCTGGGCTTTACAACCTGCTTTTATTGACCCTGCAAATGGAAGAACCTTGCAGTTGGATGGTTTATTTTTTAGGTTATGAATAAGTCGCTACCTCGCATCACGGTCATTACACCCAGTTATAATCAGGCGGAGTTTCTTGAGAGAACCATCGTATCAATTTTGAATCAAGGTTATCCAAACCTTGAGTACATCATCATTGATGGCGGCTCAACGGATGGCAGTGTGGATATTATCAAGCGCTACGCCAATCAGCTCGCCTACTGGGTCAGTGAGCCAGATCGAGGGCAATCTCATGCCATTAACAAGGGCTTGCAAAAGGCAACTGGAGAATGGGTTTGCTGGCAAAATTCTGACGATATTTTTTACCCGCTCGCTTTGATGAGGCTGTCACAAACCGTACAACAAGCTCAAACCTTAGATTTGGTTATAGGGGACATCAATCTAATCGATGAGAACGATGGCTTAATCAGACCTCAGTGCTACGTGAAGCCAACCTATGGCGCCCTAGTGGCGGAGGGGATGGTGCTCACTAATCAGGCGGCGTTTTGGCGGAGAAGCCTGCATGAGAAAATCGGGTTTCTTGATGAGAATTTACACTATGGCTTTGATTATGAATGGTTTCTAAGGCTACTAAACCATACGGACAGATCACATCATATTGCGAATAAATTGGGCGCACTTAAATACCATGATCAGACTAAGACCAGTTTAAATCAAGCATCCTTCCGTTCTGAATACACTAAAATTCTTGAGGGCCGTTTTCAACCTAAATACATAAGAAATCTTTACAAGCTGAGAAGGCTTTTATTGACTCTGTTAAACGGGCAAGTTGGATATGTTTTTAATGGCCTTAAAGCGCGCTTGATATCTAAAATCTTAAAAACTACATGAAGTATTTTGCATGAAATTTTCAATTATCACTGTCTGCTATAACAGCGCGAACACAATCGCCGACACACTCCAGTCAGTATCGGGACAGAAAAATGTGAATGTCGAACATGTGTTAGTGGATGGGGCATCTACGGACGCGACATTGCAAATCATTAAGCGGTATGCTGATAGTGCCACGTTGGTGTCTGAACCAGACATAGGCATCTATGACGCCATGAATAAAGGCATCAGGCTTGCCTCAGGAGATATTATAGGCACCTTGAATGCGGATGATTTTTATAGGGATGACCACGTACTGGAGGATGTTGCCAAAGTCTTTTTAGATCCTACGGTTGAGGCCTGCTATGGTGACTTGGTGTACGTGCGTCAAGATCATGTGGGGCAGGTTGTTCGGTTTTGGAAGTCGATAGCATTCAAGCCTGGGTTATTTAAGCTGGGTTGGATGCCAGCGCACCCTACATTTTTTGTGAGGGCGAGTGTCTATGAGCGCTTGGGTGCCTTTGATCTCAACTATAAAATTGCGGCTGATTTCGAGTTGCTGTTTAGGTTCATTGAGCAAAATAGAATTAAAACGGTATACCTGCCAAAGGTGCTGGTTAAGATGCGCTTGGGCGGCACCACCAATAAAAATATGGCTAATGTGGCGACGCAGAATAGGGAAATTTTTTCTATTTTACGTCGCTACTACCCAGACTTTTCGGTGATTAGGTTTGTGGTGAGTAAGGCGCTCAATCGCACGGCGCAGTTTTATTACGGCTATAAATTTAGGTTCTTTGATCAGTAATGACACTCCTTGTGACCGGAGGCAGTGGTTTTGTGGGTGGGGCGCTATGTGCATCGCTCTCGGAGTCTGGCCATACTGTGCGGTTGGCGCAGCGATTAGCGAATGCAAAGTCAGGAACCTTTGAGCAGGTGGTCGTCGGTCAAGTTGATGCCGCAACGGACTGGTCTGCTGCGTTAAAGGATGTTGAGGTGGTGATTCACTTGGCCGCACGCGTACATGTGATGGATGACCAGTCAGCTGATCCGTTAGCGGAGTTTCGTCGTGTGAATGTGGACGGATCATTAAATCTGGCTAAGCAAGCCGCAAGCGCTGGCGTGAAGCGTTTGATTTACCTGAGCTCCGTCAAGGTGAACGGTGAGTATACGTTGCAGGGGCATCCCTTTAAAGAGTCAGACATTGCCAACCCACAGGACGATTATGGACTTTCTAAGTTCGAGGCCGAACAGGGCTTGTTATTAATTGCGCAGCAGACCGGTATGGAGGTGGTCATTATCCGGCCACCGTTGGTGTACGGGCGGGGCGTGAAGGCCAACTTCGCGAGCATGATGCGTGCGGTAAAGCGTGGGATTCCTTTGCCACTCGGCGCTATCCGAAACAACCGTAGCTTTGTGTATGTAGGTAACCTAGTGAGTTTAATTACCACCTGTATGCGCCACCCCGCGGCAGCGAACCAAGTGTTCTTGGTCTCCGATGGGTGTGATCTGTCTACGACGCAATTACTCCAAGCGTGCGCTACGTCGCTGGGCGTTAATTCTAAGTTATGGACCTTGCCTCAAAGGCTAATTGAAGGTTTGGCTGCAATGATGGGTAAGCGCGATGTCGCGCAGCGCCTATGTGGCGACCTGCAGGTCGATATCTCTAAGGCTAGAGCGTTACTGGGGTGGACACCACCCATCTCGGTGGCTGATGGCCTCAAGGCGACTGCGTTAGATTTTAAGCGGCATTAGCGTCCCAAGTTTCAGGATCTATTTTAAATTCTGTGTCATTTGACCTAAATCAATTTGTGGGTGCGTTGTTTGTTGTAAATTCATAACCTACATTTAGATGCTATTTAGAAGCATTTGGAAATATATTTTGGTTTAATCATTGTTAAGTTGATATTTTTTGTCATATTTATGCAATAATAATTACACATAATCCACTTGTGGTTATGCCATCTAAGTTGTGAAGGGTCCGTTGCTTGAATATAATAATAAAGACAAGACAAGACAAGACAAGACAAGACAAGACAAGACAAGACAAGACAATATGATGGATGCGCCTGTTATTAAGTTATTCGACCGATGCGTTACGCAGTTAATCGGTCAATGTTATTCCCTTCCACTAGGCAGTCACTAAAGGTTTACCCCCAGCACATGACGGCCCAGAAAACCCCACAAGTCGCAATCCTCCTCTGTACCTGCCAGGGACAACAGTACCTGCAGGCGCAGTTGGACTCCTTTGTAGCACAGACGCACACCAACTGGGTGCTCTGTGTCTCCGACGACGGCTCGAAGGATGGTACGCACGCCATCCTCAATCAGGCCCTAAGGGCGTGGGGCAAGGACAAGATCTCGATCCATAATGGCCCGAAGGAGGGGTTTTGTGCTAACTTCCTTTCGCTGACCTGCAAGGCGGACATTAAGGCCGACTACTACGCTTACTCCGACCAGGACGACATCTGGAAATCAGAAAAATTAGAACGTGCAGTGGCCACACTGAGCACGGTACCTCAAGGGGTGCCGGCGTTGTATTGCTCACGCACCCGTGTGGTTGACGCAGACGACAAGCAGATCTGCCTATCACCACTCTTCACCAAGACCCCAAGCTTTGCCAACGCACTGATGCAGAACATTGGTGGCGGCAACACCATGGTGTTCAATGAGTCGGCGCGACAGTTATTGATTGAGGCAGGTGAGAAGGTGCAGGTGGTCACGCACGACTGGTGGGCGTACCTGTTGGTAAGTGGTTGTGGTGGGCAGGTGTTCTACGACCCGAAACCGACCGTGCGCTACCGCCAACATGGCAGTAACCTAGTAGGCATGAACAATTCATGGCCGGCGCGTTTAAAGCGCATAGTCCAGCTCTTTCAGGGGCGGTTTAGGGCGTGGAATGACCTAAATGTGTCTGCACTATTAAAGGTGCGGAGTAAGCTCACCAGCGAAAATCAGGTGATCTTAGATAAATTCCTTGTTGCACGTCAATTACCAATGATTCCCCGACTAAAGGGCCTCAAAAAATCCGGCATCTACCGCCAAACCATTTTTGGTGGCTTGGGTTTAGTTGTCGCGGCAATTTTTAATAAGATTTAGTCGGACAAGTGATCTTGATCAATTGCCTGCACAATAGCCGTATGTTTGATAAATCTCTCTGTTACTTTATAGTCCGCGATGACTGTATCAATTATTTAGGGTTGTAGATGGGTAGCAACACAATTTTAATCGCACT
>Ga0316227_1001154_pt1 | contig 30364 bp, 24 predicted proteins | sample TBH18019metaG_FD_206012 | JGI IMG/M metagenome (GOLD analysis project Ga0316227, IMG submission 206012) | Freshwater microbial communities from Trout Bog Lake, Wisconsin, USA - TBH18019 | ecosystem: Environmental > Aquatic > Freshwater > Lake > Hypolimnion/Profundal zone | place: USA: Wisconsin... | reverse complement strand
CGGGCCCCTGAAGCATGGAGAGGCGTCGCTGGCTTTGAACGGCATGCTGCTTGTGGCTTGAGTCACTGAAGAAGAGGCGAAATCGCCCACTGATGACTCAAAAGCTTCACGGCGTCACGCTCTACCGAATTTCGTTTGATTGAGGTTGGTTTGCCATGAGCATTTCCCCAGTTCTTCCCTCCGGCCGCGGAGAAAACACCTCGCAGCTTCGCCGTGCGCAGGCCCGCCTCAAGCTGCACGCGCCCGCTCCGCTTACCTTCCGCCAGGCCGAGCGTGGCATTGCGGCGGAGTCGCCACTCCGCAACGCCGAAGTCTTTTATCTGCAAAAGCAAATTCAATCGCAGACTCCGATGGTCATAGTGCTTGAAGACGGTGAGCATGTGGAGGGCTGCATCGAATGGTACGACCAGAACTCGATCAAGGTCCGTGGCCGGGCAAAGACGCTGATTTACAAATCCGCAATCAAATACATGCACAAGCTGGGAGACGCAGGCCAGTAGATTTCTACAATCTGCCTCACTGCGATGCTTTGCCCAGCCGGTCGCGGAGAGCCGCGCCAATACCCTGAGCAGGCGGAAGCGGGCAAAGAATAACCGTGCAACCCTCTGCATCGAGCGCGCGCAAACCCGCATACAACTGGCGCGCCATCTCCTCCGGCGCAGACCATCGGCCCCACGGGAAAACCGACACGCCCGCAGGCGCACTGATCTCCGCCGGCAGCAGGATGCCCACCCGCGCTTCACGCCACAGAAGAGATGCCTCCGCCAAGAGCGTCTCCAACTCCGCCAGCGGCCCATCCACCAGTACCAGCCGTGCCCTGGGAGCGTAATGGCGCAAACCCACCCCCGGCGAGGGCATTGCCTCCCGCGGCGTATCCAGCAGCTCCCCGCTGCCGCGAAATACCTCCACCGGCCCCGCAACCTCTTGAATCTGCACCCGCGTTACCGCGCCTGGCCTGTAGATCACCATCGGGCTCTGGCAGGGGTCCAGCACTGTTGACTCCACACCGTGCACCGTTGCTCCTGCGTCCAGCACAGCGTCGATGCGGCCATCGAGGTCGAAAAGCACGTGTGCCGCAGTTGTGGGACTGATATGGCCGAACAGGTTGGCGCTCGGGGCCGCCACCGGTACCCCCGCCCGCAGAATCAGCTCCAGCGCCACCGGATGTGCCGGCATCCTTACCCCCACCAGCGGCCGCCCGGCCGTCACCACATCGGGAACAGCACCGGTCCGCGGCAGCAGCAGCGTCAGCGGTCCCGGCCAGAACGCCTCCATCAGCCGCCGCGCAGAGTTGGGAACCGCTTGAACCAGCCCCTCAAGCATGTCTTCGCTGGCAATATGCACAATCACCGGGTCCCAGGATGGCCGCATCTTGGCCTCAAAAATCCGCGCCACGGCCCCGCCGTCCAGCGCATTGGCCCCGAGCCCATACACGGTCTCAGTGGGCAGCGCCACCAGCCCTCCGCCCCGCAGAATCCCTGCCGCGCAAGCCAGCGCCGCCTCTGCCTGGGGCGTATCCAGGTGGTTGGGGTCCACGCTCAGTCGCTGCGTCTTCACCTTTCTATTCTCGCCTCTTCCCGCAGCTTCAACCACCCGTACCGCAGTTTGATCGGCAAAATTCTCTCTGGATTGGACTTGCCGCCTCTTTTCCATTGCCGCGAACCCTGATGCGGCAGTAGAGTGTAGCTTCAACGCCAAACATCCTGCTTTGAACATGGAGATCGCATGACTTCCCACCGGCCTTCCATCGACGAGAGCCTGGCAGCCTGCGATACCGCACTGGAGCCCTCCGGCGCAGCCCGCACAGAGGCGCCGTTCAAATGGTGGCAATCGGTGCTTGCTCTCCTGTGCTTCTGCGCAGTTGGCTATGGCGTCTACGCGGGCTGGCAGTTCTATTGCGTCAGCCAGTCTCTGGGCAAGCTAAAAAGTCCTGATGCAGGCATCCGGCTGGCAGCCGCGACCGAGCTGGGCCGCCTGAAGAGTGCGCGCTCGGTCAACACCCTAATCGCCGCCTTGTATGACAGCGACCGCACTGTACAGCAGGCTGCCGCGGCTGCATTGGGCGAAATCAAGGATCCCCGCGCCGTCCAACCCCTTCTGACGACAATGAGAACCGCCGGAAAGGACACTCCTGAAGTGGCGCAAGCAGCGGCCGAGGCGCTGGGCAACTATGGCCCGCAGAATCTCGAACTTCTGATCACCGCCGTCAAAGACAAGAACCTGGCCGAATACGGAATCAGCGGGCTGGTCAAGATGGGCGCGCCCGCCATCGATACCCTTGTTGCCGACCTGCGAGACCGTGACCCGGATGTGCGCTGGCAAGCCGCCAATGCCCTGGGTGATATCAAGGATGCCCGCGCCGTGCAGCCCCTCATCGATCTACTGCCCAACAAGGAGCTACAATTGCACGCGGCCCATTCGCTGGGTGAGATCAAAGACCCTCGCGCCGTCGCGCCGCTCATAGCCGCCCTCAACAGCCAAGACCCAGAGCTTCGCGCGCAGGCAGCCGAGTCGCTCGGCAAAATCAAGGATCCCCGCGCAGATCAGTCCCTTGTCGCCGCTCTCAAAGACCCGGAAGAGAAGGTCCAACTCTCTGCTGCCAATGCCCTGGGCCAGATCGGAGACCCCCAGGCTGTCAGCGTGCTGCTCACGGCTTTCCGGGCGCACGACGCCACAGTGATCGCTGGCGCGGGCACTTTCTTCATCCAGCGGGGAGAGTCCGGCTCAGAAGATGTCCTCATCGACGCGCTGCACAGATCCGGCAGCAAGGAGTTGGCAGAGGACATGCTCAACTGCGGCAACACAAAGTTGCACAACGCAGCCAACGAATGGGCGGGCACGCATAATTATGAAATCAACTACATGCCCGGCGCTAAAGCAGCTTCGTGGGGCGCCAAACCTTAGGCCGCTCGCCCCTGCTGCCGCTCCCTGCCGTATACTCGCTCTTTACGATGCCCATAGAGACTGAAATCAAATTCCGCGTAGACGATCTTCCCGGCTTCACCCGCCGCCTGCAGCTGGCGGGTTTTGCATTGCAAACCCCGCGCAGCTTTGAGAGTAATGTGCTCTATGACACCCCCAGCCGCGCAATGCGAGCCCGCACTGAGATTCTGCGCATCCGCAGCTACGCGGGCCATTGGACCGTGACCCACAAACGCCTGCCAGACGTGGGACCCGGAGAAGACACCCACAAACACCGCATCGAGACTGAAACCGAGGTCTCCGACGGCGACGCCATGGCTGAGGTCTTCCTCTCCCTCGGCCTCGTCTCCGCCTTCCGTTATGAAAAATGGCGCACCGAGTGGCAGGACGGCGAAGGCCACTGCGTCGTCGACGAGACACCCATCGGCAACTACGCCGAACTCGAAGGCACCGCGGAGTGGATCGACCGCGCCGCCGCCCGCCTCGGCATCGCCCCGGCAGACTACATCACCCTTAGCTATGGACGCCTCTTCGACATGTGGCGTCAGCAGCAACAATCCACCGCGCAAGACCTTACATTTGCTGCCGTCTCGGATGCTGGCCCGGCAAAGTAAGCAGCGCGGCCCCACACATTCCCTTGGTAATCAGAACCTCAAAATCTACTCATGCTGTCCCTCCCCCTGTCGATAACTCAATTGAGTTATTCCAATCTTCAGGAGGTCCGAGGACCAATGATCAAAATTTTCTTAGGGGATCGTCCCAGCGGCATTCGACATGCGGGAATAAAGCTGTTTCCACTGGCCGCGCTGGCGTTGATGGTGGCCATGTCCCTGCCTGCAAGGGCAGCGGATGATCGCGCGGTAAAGTCGCGTGTGCCTCCGGTCTACCCGGAGATCGCCAAGCGCATGAAAGTCGCCGGCGCGGTCAAGGTACAGGCCACAGTGGATTCACAGGGCAAGGTTACCGATGTGAAAGCAATCAGCGGAAACCACATGTTAACGCTCGCCGCTGAAGAAGCGGTTCGGAAATGGAAGTTCGAGGGGGGCGCGGGCGCAGCAACGGTGGACGTAGACATCACCTTTGCGATGACGCAGTAGAGTCCAGCGGCTTGGTCATGCGGGAGAGATAGCGCGAACTTGCCCATCCCTCCCGCGCGCCGCTGTTACTTCTCAGTGCCGTGGCACTTTTTGTACTTCTTTCCGCTGCCGCAGGGGCAGGGGTCATTGCGTCCCACCTTGTCGCCAATCCGGCGCTGCGCGGGCTCGCTGTCATCCCCGCCGCCAGACCTGCTCGCAGCCTCAAGCTCCCGCTGCTTCTTGCGATGGAACTCCTTCTCCAGCGCGTCGATGGTTGTCGAGGGCTGGCGGGTGTGAATCGCAATCTCCCTCGGTTCCGCATCCAGCGTCAGCGGGTGCGCAGCGCTGTCCACCGGTGGAGCCTTGGGAACCTCCCGGCTCGGCCGCGGCGCTGCATCTACGGGCTGCCCGTCCGGACCAAGAATCTGCATCCGGAACAGGAACCGTACCGTGTCCTGCTGGAACTTGTCCATCATTGCCTGGAACATGTCGAACGATTCCCGCTTGTAGGCCACCAGGGGATCCTGCTGCGCATAACCGCGCAATCCGATCCCTTCTTTCAGGTGGTCCATTGAAAGCAGGTGGTCCTTCCAAAGTCCGTCAATGACGCTCAGCATCACCATCCGCTCGTGGTAGCGCATGGTTGTGGGGCCCAGAATTCTCTCCTTGGCCTCGTACTCCTGCTTCAGCTTTTCAAAAATCTCTTCGCCCAGCTCATGCCGGCTCAGTTCCTTCGGGTTGATCCCCGAGGCGCTCATGCCCAACCCGAACTGGTCTACGAGTCTCTCGTCCAGCCCCTTCACATTCCACTGGTCAGGCCGTACTCTCTCGCCTGCGAACTCGTCGAGAAATGCGCTGAGTATCCCGCCAACGTAATCCTCAAGAATCAGCTCTTTCTGGTCGGCTTCTTCCAGCAGTTGCCGGCGCAGGCCATAGACGGCCTCGCGCTGCTTGTTCATTACGTCGTCGTACTCAAGCAGGTGCTTGCGCGACTCAAAGTTCTGCGCTTCAACCGCCTTCTGCGCGCCCTCGATCCGCTTCGAAATCATCTTCGACTCGATGGGCACGCCTTCTTCCATGCCCAGCCGCTCCAGCAGCGTGCTCACCCACTGCTTGGCGAAGATGCGCATCAGGTCGTCTTCCAGTGAAAGATAAAACCGCGACTCGCCGGGATCGCCCTGGCGGCCCGCGCGGCCTCTCAACTGGTTGTCGATGCGCCGTGACTCGTGCCGCTCCGTGCCCAGGATGAACAACCCGCCCGCCGCGATCACCTGCTCGTGATCCTTAAGCGCGGCTTCCGCGTGGCCTTTGTTGCTCTCTGCCCACTCCGGCTCGCTAACCTCGAACTCCTGGCCCTGGTAGTAGAAACGCAAAAATCCCGGCGGAGCCATCGGATTAATGGCCCCCTCGGCTACGCTGATAGCCCTCGCCTTGCTCTTCTTCACCAGTTCCTGCCGGGTCATGAAGTCCGGGTTGCCGCCCAGCAGAATGTCGGTGCCGCGGCCGGCCATATTGGTGGCGATCGTCACCATCCCCAGCCGTCCCGCCTGCGCCACAATCTCGGCCTCGCGCTCGTGGAACTTGGCGTTCAGCACTACGTGGCGCACACCCTTGCGCTGCAGAATGCCCGACAGCCGCTCCGACTTTTCAATCGACGTAGTGCCCACCAGCACCGGTTGCTGCTTCTCATGCAGGATGGCGATGTCGTCTGCAACCGCCTTGTACTTTTCCTTCTCGGTTCTGAAAACCACATCGGGATTTTCAAGCCGGCGCATCACCTTGTTGGTGGGGATAACCACGATCTCAAGCTTGTAGATCTTCTCGAACTCGGCTGCTTCAGTTTCCGCCGTGCCCGTCATGCCGCTCAGCTTCTTGTAGAGGCGGAAGTAGTTCTGGAACGTAATCGTCGCCAGCGTCTGGTCTTCCTTGCGAATGTTCACGCCCTCTTTGGCTTCGATGGACTGGTGCAGCCCGTCTGACCAGCGGCGGCCCGGCATCAAACGCCCTGTAAAGGTGTCGACGATAATCACTTCGCCGTCCTTCACCACATATTCCACATCCCGCTTGTAGAGGGCGTGCGCCTTGATGCCCGTCTCCACGTAGTGCTTGAGTTCCCAGTTCTCGGCGTCGGCAATGTTGCCAATGCCCAGCAGCTTTTCAATCGTCTCCCACCCGTGGTCGGTAACGCCGATCGTCCGCTGCTTCTCGTCCACAATGTAGTCGCCGCTGAAAAACTTTTCGCCCTCGCTGAGCTGGATTCCCAGTTCCCGCTGGCGTTTGTGGTCGCTGTATTCAACCTCTTCGCCCAGTTCCAGTTGCGGAATAATCTTGCGCACACGCGCATATTTGTCCGTGGTCTGGTCCGTAGGCCCGGAGATGATCAGCGGCGTCCGCGCTTCGTCAATCAAAATCGAGTCAACTTCGTCCACAATGGCGTAGTAGTGCCCGCGCTGCACGCAGTCCTTGATCTCGAACTTCATGTTGTCGCGCAGGTAGTCGAAGCCGAACTCGTTATTGGTTCCGTAAGTGATGTCAGAGGCATAGGCGGCTCTGCGCTCGCTGTCGTCGAGATCGTGGACAATCACGCCCACGCTCAGCCCCAGGAACTCGTAGATCTTGCCCATCCACTCGGCGTCGCGCTTGGCCAGGTAGTCGTTCACCGTCACCACGTGGACACCGTGCCCGGCGAGCGCGTTCAGATAGCACGAGAGCGTGGCGACCAGCGTTTTTCCTTCGCCCGTCCGCATCTCTGAGATCTTGCCCTGGTGCAAAACCATGGCGCCGATCAACTGCACGTCGAAGTGGCGCATCTGCACCGCGCGCCAGCCAGCCTCGCGCACCACGGCAAACGCCTCTGGAAGCAGTTCGTCCAAAGCCAGCTTTTCAGCCGCCTTCAGCTCTTCCTCGTCGGTAATTCCTTCCAGCTTCGCCTTGATCCGCTCGCGAAACTCAACCGTTTTGGCCCGTAACTGCTCATCTGAGAGCTGTTTGATGCCCGGCTCCAAGGCATTGACCTCAGCCACAACAGGCATCAGCCGCTTGATTATCCGCTCGTTCGCAGTGCCAAAGACTTTCGTCAGAACTTTATCGAAAAACACAGTTATCTCCGTTTACCAGTGTAAATGGCGCGGGGCAAATGGAGGTTACAAGCCGGTATAAGGAAGCAGCTCAATTGGTTAGCTACGCGCTTTAGGGGGCAAATAGGTCCCAATTCAGGCGATATCTTGCTTGGTTTTCCCAGAACCAGAACATACCCCGAGCCAAATCGACCCATATTCACTGTTTCTCAAACCGGAGTATCATGTTTCCGCTTAGGATCTCTCTGATCTTGCCGCGAGATATTCCGGCAGTCCTGAGTCGCCACTGAAAGCGAGGTGCATCGTGACTCTCAAGGGGAAGAACGAGGACCAGGCCAACAGTATGGAGTCTGCCGACCGCAGGCTGTTCCTCCGCAACGCAATGCGGATTGGCGGGGCGGCGGCCCTGCTGCTCACCTCCGCAAGCCGCCAGTTGCTGGCAAGTAGCCTCCCGCTCAATGCTCAGGACCTTGAGGCGGCCCGCCGAGCTCAACAAGCACCCCACGATCCAAGACGGGATGCCGCAGTCCGGGAAGCCCGCACCGAGAGGAGCATGGGCTGCACTGCCTGCGAGGGGTCCTGCTCAGGCGCATGCACTGGTGGATGCACCAGTTGCACCGGCTGCTCAGGCTGCACCTCCAGTTGTGCCAGCGGGTGCAGTGGAGGTTGCAGCGGTGGATGCCATGGAGGATGCTCAGGCCATTGCTCCGGCTGCTCCGGATACAACCTTTAGCCAGTTTGCGCGCGGCAGCCCTGGCAAATGGTGTTGCATCGCTCAGGTGGATTCAAGTTTTCCGCCGGGCCGCTCAGGCTCCGCACGGATATCACCTTTCGTGTAGATAGAGGATTGCCATGACACAGAACCAAATCGACGAGAAAAATATCCGCGAAGTCACATCCGCGGATCGCAGGCAGTTTCTGCGCAGCGCCATGCAGGTTGGCGGTGCGGCGGCCCTGCTGCTCACCTCCGCCAGCCGCAAGCTGTTGGCTGCCAGCCTCACCCTCAATGCGCATGACCTGGAGGCAGCACGCAGCGCACAGAAAATCAAGGGCGCTCCACCCAGTGCCGAGCGGATTGAAGCCATCACCGCAAGTCACTCCGGAACCTGCTCGGGCGGTTGCGAAGGGAATTGCACCGGTGCGTGTACCGGCGGTTGCAGCGGCGGTTGCAGCGGCGGTTGCAGCGGCGGATGTTCGGGCACATGCAAGGGTGGCTGCGCCAGCGGCTGCACGGGAGCTAACAGCTAGCCTGCCCAGGGCGGCAAGGCTTCGCGCGCCGGCGCGCCGTGGGAGATTCCTGCCTGCGGCCTGGTCGTGCCCAGATCATTCAAGTTCCAGGCCCCCGCTGGATTCATCTGTGCCCGATCACATCCTCAGCTTGACAGGCGGGTGTATTATTTCTGCGCTTTAGATTCTTCAGCCGGCTCGCGCACTTTCATCGCGCCTCTCGGCCTGCAATGAAAGTGAGGTGTGGCATGACACTCGACAGGAGCGAACACGAAGAAAGCTGCAAGCCCGAATCTGCCAATCGCCGGCAATTTCTTCACAACGCTATGAGAATTGGAGGAGCAGCGGCCCTGCTGCTCACCGGGGCCAGCCGCGATCTGCTGGCAAAAAGCCTGACGCTTAATTCGCAGGAGATGGAAGCGGCCCGGCGAGCGCGACAAACACCCGGGGCGCCATCGTATGACGAGCAGGATGCCCGCCGCGCTGTAGCCAGGTCTGCCACGGCCGCAATGCGTGCAGGAGGCTGCTCCGGCGGCTGCGAGGGCGACTGCAAGGGCTGCAGCGGCGCGTGTACACATAGTTGCAGCGGCGACTGCCTCGGAGGCTGCTCCGGCGGTTGCAAGGGCGCTTGCGCCGGGGGATGCAAAGGCGGTTGCGAGGGTACCTGCCAGGGCACCGGCGTAGGATAACCGGCCTCTCACAGAATGGGAACGATAGGCAGTGCGGTCTCTGGTTCTGAGTCGTTCCATCACATCCATTTTGAATGAGCGGGTGTACTATGTTCGCACTCAGGATTGTTGAGTGAAATCGTCTGGTTCCTCCGGCAGCCCTGAACGTACCTGGAAAGAGAGGTATCTGAATGACGATGAATAGGAGCGATAGGGAAGAAACCAACATGGCTGAGTCCGCCGATCGTCGGCAATTCCTCCGCAACGCAATGAAAATTGGAGGAGCAGCGGCTTTGTTGCTAACCTCGGCAAGCCGCCAGGTCCTGGCGCAGAGCCTTCAGCTCAATTCCCAGGACATGGATGCGGCACGGCGCGCACAACTGGCGCAGGGAGCGCCAGCCGCTGCCTCGCAAAGCGGCGAGCCTGTTAGCAGCGGCTATCACGGCTGCGACTGCAGTGGCTGCTCAGGATGCACGGGCACCTGCAGCGACAGTTGCGGCAACAAGTGCACCAGTTGCACCGGCGGCTGCCAGGGAACCTGCGCCGGCGGCTGCAGCGACAGTTGCAAAGGGAGTGCTAGATAGCAACCCATGGCCGAGAGATTCGATTTCCGCACAGTGCAGTTGCACTTGACCGATACCTGTAATCTTCGTTGCTCCTACTGCTACGAAGCCTGGGCGCCACGGTCTTCGCAGGTTATTTCACTTGCGGCTGCACAGGAAATTGCCGCTCGGCACCTCACCGAGGAGGGCTCGCACAAAACAGTCGAGTTCGATTTTATTGGGGGCGAGCCCCTCCTTGCCTGGGACCGGATCGTTGGCGTCGTTGACTTTGTTCATCAGCGCCATTGGCCCAAGGAACACAGCTTCTCCTTCTCCACCAACGGAACCCTCTTCAACGATGAAATCAAGGCGTGGCTCGATCGCCACAACTGCATTTCTTTTTCCTTCAGCATCGACGGCACGCGCGAGGCGCACAACAAAAATCGTTGCGGTTCCTACGATCGCGCCATTCAGCACGTTCCTTGGGCGCTCGAGCGCGCCGCGCGCCTCAAGATCCAGCCCAGGGTCAAGATGACCATTGGCCCGGATACTGTTCCCATGATGGCCGAGGGAATTCTCGAACTCCACGCAATGGGCTTTGACAAAGTCGACGCCAACGTCCCCTACGAAAATATCTGGGGAGATCGCCTCGAGTCGTCGCTGATCTCCTTTGCAGGGCAGTTGGATCAGTTGGTGGATTATTATCTTCTCCACCCAGACCTTGAACCGTCGCGGCTCATCGACCTTCCCTTCTCAAAGCTTGTCGGTACGGAGGGTGAGGATGAGTTCCCCCGCTGGTGCGGTTCGGGCAGCCCCATGATCTGCTACGACGTGGAAGGCCGCCCCCTCCCATGCCATCGCTTCGTTTCCATTTCCACCGGCCGCATCTATGAGGGCCCCCTCACCTTTCCGATCAAAACCTGGGAAGAAGTCAAAAAATCCAAACCCTCCCCCTGCGTCGAGTGTCCTTTCGTAGCCGCCTGCCCTTCCTGCATGGCGCTCAACTGGCTTGAAAATGGCGACGTCGACCGCCGCACTCACTGGCATTGCGGCTTCATCCTTTTGCAGATCAAGGCCAGCGCCAAGTTCAAAATCCTCCGCCTCAGCCGCGACATCGCCGCCGCTCCGCAAACCGACGAGGGCCGCGCCAAGGTCTCTGAGTATCAAGCTGAACTGGACCGCGCCCTGCAAGTGCACGAGTTGCTCTCAGAGCAAGCCGTGTAATTCGTTGCACAGAACTTGTTCCTTGTTCGCCATTCAAATCCGTTCAACATCATCACGATGCGTCCCAATTTGGCGCATCCAGCGCAAAATTGTCCCCACCTCCCGCACGCCGTCGCTTTCCATCGCATACCATCGCTCTGAGTGTCTTCCGCATCCAACCTTGTGTAGTAATAGACGCATGCGCGGTATCCAGCCTCAGCAACCTGGCTCCAACTGGACTCTCCCGCATAAGTGGTGGCGCCATGAAGCAATTCCAAGCAGGCGACAGCCGCCTGATTGCCATTCTGGTCTTTCTCGGCGCATCTCTTCTCGGCGCAATTACCGGCTGTGGAGGTTCGTCCCTGTCCTCCGGCGTATCCGCGCCCGCTGCGCCCGCCGTGTACAGCTTTGCAGCCAATCCGGCAACCATCACCGCTGGCGCGTCCGCCGCTCTTTCAGGAGTCTTTATCAACGGCGTCGGCATTGTCACGCCGGGCAATCTTTCCCTCACCAGCGGAACGCCAGTCACCGTCGCGCCCGCCACCACAACCGCCTACACCCTCACCGTCACAAATTCTGCGGGAGCAACCGCCACCGCTTTAACTACCGTCAGTGTTACTCCGGCTTCTCCTGCCGCGCCATCCATCACCAGTTTCACAGCCAGCCCCGCAACCATCTCGTCCGGCTCATCGAGCAGCATCACGGCTATCTTCAGCAACGGAACCGGTGTCATTACACCTGGAAACCTCAGCGTCAGCAGCGGAGTGCCCGTAGTTGTCGCGCCTGCGGCCACCACTACTTACACACTCACCGTCACAAACTCTGCGGGAGCAACCGTTGCCTCTTCCCTTTCCGTCACCGTAAATCCCTCCACATCGGTCGCCGTTGATCTGGGAATCAACATAGGCTGGGTAAACGACTGGGACCGTACACAGATGTTTGCCGACGCCATGAAGCAAGCCCGCAAATTCGGAAGCGTCAGTACTCCCTACGACGAAAGCGCTACCATCGACTCACTGGGTTGGCCTACGCAGGATTCCGGGGTCGCCATCATCATCGGCAACCAGGGCGCCTGGTCCGCTGGCGCTTACGCGCTGTCTTTTACGGGCCAGGCCACCGTGCAAGCCTGGGACGACCCCAACGTCAGCGTCGGCGCAGTTACCTATAACAGTGCTACCAACACCAGCACGGCGACGGTTACCGTGGGGCCGGCCTACGTGAATCTCTATCTCGTCTTCACCGGCACCAAGCGCACCGCAACCAGCGCCGCGGGCACCGGCATTACCAACGTCTCCCTCATGCGGCCAACCATCAACGGCATGCCCCATGCCGTTGGAACTCTCTTCACTGACCGCTTTCTCGCCCGCCTCAAATACTTCTCCGCCATGCGCATGAAGGACTACACGCTCGCCGACAGTTCTTCTCAGGCGGTGTGGGCTGACCGCGCAATCCCCGCCTACGCCAGCCAGCAGCAGGTGCCGCCGCACGCATCGCAGAACATCAGCCCCCAGTATGTAACCGGAGCCTCGTACGAGTACGCCATCCGGCTTGCTAACCAGACCGGCAAAGACCTGTGGCTCAACGTGCCTCACCTTGCATTCGGAGGAACCTACGCATTCTCCTCCACCGTCTGGGCTACCAATCTGGCGCTTCTGCTCAAATATGGTTCAGACGCAAGCGGTACCCCTTACACCGGGCTGAACGGCACCAGCGGCACAAATCCGCAGCCGCTCACCGGCCCCGTCAATCCCCCGCTCAACCCCGGCCTGCATGTATACATCGAATACTCCAACGAGTTCTGGTCCGGCGTCGGCAACCAGACCAAATGGATTCAGCAGCAGGCTGCCGCGGCCATCGCCGCCGGAGATGCGGATCTCGATTGGGACCACGACTCCAACAACTACGACATCCAGTTGCGCATCAACGCCAAGGGCACAATGCTCATCGCCAATGCCTTTGCCGCCGTCTACGGTTCCTCTGCCTTTGGCACAATCTACCGCCCCGTCTTCTGCGGCCAGATAGCCTACACCGCCTCGTTTGCAGGGCTGGATTATCTCGAGTCGCGCCACGGCGGCGCAAACCAGTATGTGTGGGCCATTGGCGGCGCGCCCTATGTTGACTTCAGCGGCGACGTATACGGAAACACCCTCACCGGCGCACAGATCATCAGCGGCATGCAGGCCTACCAAACCACCAACATCGTGCCCTGGATCAGCAGCCTCTCCTCCGTGTTATCCGGCTATCACCTGCAGGGAGGAATGCTCGCCTATGAAGGCGGCCAGGGAGCCCTGTACTGGACCAGCGGAGCCATTGCCGCGCAAACAATCCCCGCCATGCGCGGAATCACAACCACTCTTTTTGACACATGGTTTGCGCAGGGCGGCAAAACCTTCTTCTATTTCAAGCTGTGCTCAGAGGATACCTGGGGACTCGCCACCGACATCGCCTACGATATCGACGCTGACAGTGCTTACGCGGCCAATCCTGCCGCCTCGGCAGAAGCGCAGCCCAAATGGGGAGCAATCAAACAGCTCGCCACCGTAGGGCAATAGTTCTGCCACAATCGGCGCTTTGCTAAAAGGCACTGCTTTGAAAAGACACGGCTAAGTGCGCGTTCATCCTCGTGGCAACTTTGCTGTGGTGCATGAGTTTCTGTTGACCGGCAGGTTTTGCCGTTATCCCAGTCCAGCTCTTACGCCGTATCTCATTGCGCACAGACCCATCTGTCTGCCGCTGTACCCTCATTGCCACCGCCCCACAGCAGGGTTAGTGCGTGGTTACTAAGGATATCTATCTCTCATGTTGCTCGCTGACAATTCCCGAGTAACATGCACATTTCGGCGCAGGTTGTCGCCTGATGATTCATTATGACATCGCAGCATCAACTTATCATGACACGTAACGTAATCATCCTAAGTAGCCGTTGCTTTTGAGCGTGCCATCGCGCGTCTCAATGGGCTTCGCTCACTTGGATTTGCTGTCATCCGGCATCATAGGTTTTGCTTCAGCTCTTTTTGATCTACACAGTTTTTCTCTCATCGTTAGTGTCCACTCTCTGACTAATAGGGCAGTATCTTCCAGCTTTCCTTCTAAGTGGGTGGCAAGAAAGATGCGTGAATACACTTATCCACGAAGACGTCCCGAATTCCGCACTCAACGAAGGAATCCCTTGTTGATGAAGTGCAGTCCTGTCTGCGCAGAATCTTAAGTATTTGTTCAAGATTCCAGGGTGCCTCTCGATCCGCGGGAGTTCAGTTCAGGAAGCTGCTTTTCGAGATAGTCCCCCAGGCCTCAAGGTCGATGGAAAGGCTTCGATGCATTCAAATCACCACACCTACCGCATTCGTCTGCTTGTTCTAGCCGGCATCATCTGTGGGCATGGCGCAACTCCCAAGGCTATTGCTCAGCAGGCAAGTGCTCCTGCGGCACAGATTTCTGCCTCTGAGCAAAAACTGCCGCTCGTTTCGAAGAAATCGAATAACTCTCTTGTTGTTGACACGGGCCCGACAACTCCTGATTCGACTAATGGCCCAAAGCCCGCCTCCGGTCCTACAGAAGTTCGTCAGGTGTACACCACGATTGAGGTGAACGCGAGAGAGCAGACTCTCCGTAATGGACTCGCTGTGCCGTATCACATAACTCGCGCCGAGGTACTCTCATCCGCGGGAACATGGGAAGACTTCACCCGTTACCTTCAGGTATTGCCCGGCGTGGTCTGGAATACAGATATGAGTAATGATGTTATGGTGCGCGGCGGGCACCCGTCGGAGAACCTCTATGTTATCGATGGAATCGAGGCTCCAAACATCAACCATCTTGCTGTTGAAGGAACAACTGGAGGATTTACATCCATGCTCGATTCCGCATCAATCAGCAGCGTTGACATGAAGGCGGGAGTTTATGATGCACGCTATTCGAGTCGCCTTTCCTCATTGATCGAGATCCGTACCCGCGAAAACCAGGGAACCGCGCGCACGGGGGAGATCAACGTTGGTATTGGCGGGGTTGGTGGATTTCTTCAACGTCCTTTTGGAACCAAAGGCAGTCTGTTGCTCGCTGCGCACCGAAGCGTTCTAAACCTTTTGACTAATGACATTGGTTTGAATGGCGTCCCGATCTATACAAATGGCCTGGCGCGGTTCGAGTGGTTACCGAGTGGCAAGAACCATGTATCCGCACTGAGCCTGAACGGAGCTGACTCAATCTACATAACTCCCACCCCCTGTGACGACGGACTAGTGCTTCCTTTTCAAACCAGTTATCGCGGAATCAGGTCGACCGACGGTCTGGTCTGGCAGCACTTTCACAACACCACTACTGTCTCGACACTGACCGCAAGTTATTCTGCACAGAATCAAACTATTGGGCAGCAAGCATTATATTCGGATATCACTCATCAATCCACGTGCCAGAGCGAACTCAACCCAACCACCGTTGTATATGGCGAACACACGAGGGATGGCTCGTCGAATGTCGGGTATAGCCTGCAATTCGATCGACGCAACTGGTACTCTTCCTTCGGAACAACGGGGCGGCTGGTGCGGATGGATTATGCAGTCACGCAGCCCCTGGGTCAGCAGTCTCCCTTCAATCCCAATCCCAACTGGACCGATGCCGACAACTTCACGCGCAGTTTTTTAACCGGTCAATCGGGTACTTATGCTGAAACAACCGGGCGAGTTGGCACACGATGGACAGTGATTGCGGGGGCGCGAGAAGAGACATTTGCGCTCACTGGAGCGCATGTGTTCGAGCCGCGTGCTTCTGTCGCATTTCGCATCAGCGAACATCAAGTTGTAAATGGAGCGTATGGCCGGTCATCGCAATTGGCGCCGTCTATCAATATTCTCAGCTACGCTCAGAACGCTCGCCTTCGGCCCTTGCAAGTCGAGCAGTTCATGGTAGGGGCAGACCTGTGGCGTGCTGGCTGGGGTACAGTGAGCATGGAGACGTATCACAAACGCTATTCCAATGAGCCGGTGTCTACGGAATACCCAAGCCTGATGTTGGCCAACATGGTCGATACTTTGGGACAGCAGTTTGTTTGGCTGCCGCTGAAGAGTGGGGGGCACGGACACGCCGAAGGAGTTGAACTGTTAGTGCGCGCCCGCGTGGCAGGCCGTTTCCAGATGCTGGGGTCAGCAAGTTACGCGCGAACGCTCTACGCAGCGGCAGACGGAGTTCTGCGCGCCGGCAATTTTGACTTTCCTTTGGTACTCAACTGTCTGGCAAGCACCCGGCTCCCATGGGCTTTTCAAATCTCTGCTCGAGACTCGTATGCAACTGGTCGTCCCTACACTCCATTTAATTTGTTGGCTTCCGAGCAGCAGTATCGGGGCGTTTACGACTTGGACCGCATCAACGCATTGCGGGGCCCGGCCTACAATCGCCTTGACATCGATTTGATTCGCGACTTTCGCATCCACAAGGGGATTCTCAGAATTCACGCCGGAGTCGAAAACGCCCTGAACCGTCAAAACTTCCTGGGGCTTGCATGGATGGGTAATTGCCACGCTCCTTCAGCGTCGGTTTGCGGCTTGACTCCCATTGCCACACCCGGAATACCCGATACGGTAGTAACTCAAATGCCGATCTTTCCCAACGTTGGTGTGAAGTACAGCTTCTAAGACAGAGCTTACCTGTCAGAGCTTCAGCTTACTCAGCCAGATACTGGGCATACTGACTTGGCAGTGCAAGTCCTCCACGCACGGGCAAGCTTTGGGGTTTCTGCAAATACCTGCTCTATGTAAGCGTATGAGTCTTGAGTCGGTTAGATGGCGGGCTCACACGCTTGTTGATCACTGTTTAGTGACACACTGTTTATGCAAACAGAAAGCCCCGGCCAATGACCGGGGCTTTTGCGCCATTGCGTTAGCAGCGGCTTTTCCATCAATTGCTGAACAATAAAATCCCCGCTGCCTTTTCCTCGCCAGCGTTCTCGTCGCTCGCGCTTACCGGGCGATAGAAGAGCTGGTTGTTTTCCAGGTAGACTTCCAGGAACGCTGGCCTGTCGGTGATTTTTCCGGCAATCAGCGCCTCGGACAACGGGTCCTCGACATACCGCTGCAGGGCACGGCGCAAGGGGCGCGCGCCGTAACTGCGGTCGCCCAGCGTCTTGTCCAGAATCCACTTCTTGGCTTCCTCCGTCACTGAGATCGTGATGGCCTTCTGCGCCAGGTTTGCGTTCAAGCTCTGCACCAGCAGTTCGACAATCTGGATCAGGTCGCCATCTGAAAGCGACTGGAACAGGATCACTTCGTCGAGACGGTTCAGGAACTCAGGATTGAAGGTCTTCTTCACTTCCTGCTTCACCAGTTCCTCCACCTTGTCGCTCACAATGTCTTCGCGCTCGCTCTGGAAGCCGAGTCCCTGCTTCTTCATCAGGTGCCGCGCGCCAATGTTTGACGTCATGATGAGGATTACGTTCTTGAAGTCCACCGTGTTGCCCAGGCCATCTGTCAACTGGCCGTCTTCAAACACCTGCAACAGGATGTTGAATACGTCCGGGTGCGCCTTCTCAATCTCGTCCAGCAAAACCACCGAGTACGGCGAGCGCCTGACGCGTTCCGTCAACTGGCCGCCTTCCTCGTAGCCCACATATCCCGGAGGCGAACCGATCAGCTTCGATACCGAATGCTTCTCCATGAACTCCGACATATCGAAGCGGATAAGCGCCTTGTCTGACCCGAACAGGAACTGGGCCAGCGTTCGCGCCATCTCCGTCTTGCCAACGCCGGTAGGCCCAAGGAACAGGAAGCTGCCAATCGGCCGGTTGGGAGACTTGAGTCCCGCGCGCGAACGGCGAATGGCGCGAGCCAGCGCACTGATCGCCTTCTCCTGCGAGATGACGCGCTTGTGCAGCTCTTCTTCCACCCGCAACAGCTTGTGTGTCTCTTCTTCCTTGATGCTGGTAACCGGCACGCCAGTCCAGCGGCTCACAACATCCTCAATGTCCTCGCGGTCCACAATGCCTGAGGCTGAGTCGTCGAGGTGATACTTGTCCCGAAGCGCACGCAAATTCTCGCGCTCTTTCCGCTCTTCGTCAGAGTAGAAACGCGCCTTCTCAAACTCATGGTTGGCAATCGCCGAGTCCATCCTGTGCACAATAAACTTGATGCGCTTCTGCACCTCGGTAATCTCTTCAGGCAGCGAGGTCTGGCGCAGCTTCACGCGCGCGCCGGCTTCGTCGATCAGGTCGATTGCCTTGTCAGGCAAAAAGCGATCCGGTATATACCGGTTCGAGTGCGAAACAGCAAACTCCACCGCGGCGTCTGTATAACTGACTGCGTGGAATTTTTCGTAGCGCTCCTTGATGCCCATGATGATCTTGATGGCATCGGCCTCGTTCGGCGGCGGCACCTTTACCGCTTGAAAACGCCGTTCCAGTGAGCGATCCTTCTCAATCGACTTGCGATATTCTGCCGGCGTGGTTGCGCCAATGCACTGAATCTCACCGCGTGAAAGCGCCGGCTTGAGGATATTGGCCGCGTCCAGTGAGCCCTCGGCCGAGCCTGCGCCCACCAGCGTGTGCAACTCGTCAATAAACACGATGGAGTTCTGATTCTCCATCAGTTCCTTCATGATGGTCTTCAGCCGCTCCTCAAACTGGCCGCGATATTTTGTTCCCGCCACAATAAGCGAGAGGTCCAGGCCCAGTACCTTCTTGTCGGCCAGGAAGCTGGGCACTTCGCCATCGGCGATGCGCTGCGCGAGCCCCTCGACAATGGCCGTCTTGCCCACGCCGGGCTCGCCAATCAGCACCGGGTTGTTCTTGGTGCGGCGGCACAGTATCTGCACTACGCGCTCCAGTTCGGCATCGCGCCCAACCAGCGGATCCAGTTGCCCATCCTGCGCGGCCTGCGTCAGGTCGCGGCTGAACTCGGCCAGCAAGCTTGACTCGCGCTGCCGCTGCTGTTGCGGAGCCTTCTCCTGGGTCACGCGCGCCAGTTCATCGCGAATCTGCGCCAGCTTCAGGCCGCGCTCCTGCAGTATCTCCGCGGCAAAGCATTTTTCTTCCCGCAGCAGGCCCAGCAGCAGATGTTCGGTGCCAATATGCTTGTGCCCCAGCCGCTCGGCTTCTTCCGCCGCGTAGGCCAACACCCGCTTGCACTCATTGGAGAGCGGCAGGTCAACGCTGGTAGACACCTTCTCGCGAATGGTGGTGTGCGCTTCAATCTGCTTGCGAATCGACTCCACCGAGGCGTGCGAGCGCAGGAAGCGGTTGGTCAACGCCTTGTCCTCGCGCAGGAGACCCAGCAGCAAGTGCTCGGTCTCGATATAGGGTGAGCCGAATTGGCTGGCCTCATACCGCGCGAAGAAGATCACGCGCCGTGCCTTCTCCGTATAGCGTTCGAACATGATGTTCTCCCTACCCAAAGGCTTTCGGCTGGAGTAGCCGTCCGGTTCAACCCCGGCCTCGACTCAACCCGCGCGTGCCCTTCATTTGACTTCGCCGCCGAAGGCTGTTTGGAAAGTTGCAACCCTGCCCTCGAACAGCTATTTTGATGGACGCGAGCGATATGCTGCTCGTTCTTTCCCGGCCTGGGTACTGCCAGGAGACACCCATCCTGACCTCTTCAGCCTGAAGCAAACTAAAACTCTTCGTGCAGGCCGCTCACTTGATAAGACTCATTGAACACTTGAAACGGTGCTTTTTTAGCTCAGATTCTTCCCCGAAGTCGATCCTGCTAGTGGTGGGAATGCAAGTGCGATCAGCCTGCCGCTCTCCAGACGCAAGGCCCGCGTACAGCGAGCCGCCAAGTCCAGGTTATGCGTAACCAGTATCGAGGTCAGGCCGTGACTCTTGTGCAGCCGCTCAATCAGATCGAAAACCCTGCCAGCCGTAATCTCGTCCAAATCGCCGGTAGGTTCGTCGGCCAGCAGCAGCCGTGGATTGTTAACCAGCGATCGGGCCAGCGCCACGCGCTGCTGTTCGCCGCCAGAAAGCTCACCAGGCCGATGGGCTCCACGATCTTCCAAACCCACCTCCCTCAGCCAGTTAGCCGCCACCGCCAGCGCCTCTGTCTTTCTCACGCCGCGCGCCAGCAGCGGCATCGCCACGTTTTCAAGCGCAGTAAACTCTGGCAGCAGGTAATGGAACTGCCAAACGTAGCCGATCTCCCGATTGCGAAACGCTGCTGCCTCGCGTGCGGAGAGTGCCGCCACGTTGGTTGAGGCGCAGTATACAGTTCCCGCGGAAGGAGCATCAAGCGCGCCCAGAATGTGCAAAAGTGTACTTTTCCCCGCGCCCGACTGGCCCACAATGGCCACCATCTCGCCGGGCTCTACCCGCAGGTTCATCTCTTCAAATAGATTCAGGGTTCCGCGGGCGGTCTTGTAGGTCTTGCGCAGACCTTTCACCTGGATGAGCGGCGCATTCCCGGCCTGCGCCCGCAACTCTGGCTCCCGCTCGGTGCGGGGTGTCTGGAGGGCAGCCGCTAAGGTGGAATCGGTCATCCGTTCAGGCATGATTTTACAGGACAGGGGGATAAGTTTCCGGTAAGGAAAATGCGAATATGCTCATCGGACGCCAAATTGCCGCGCCTTGTCCTTCCCGCTTCCTTTTACGGAAAAGGTAGGAGAATAGGACTATTGCCGAGGTCAGTACTTGGGCAAAGCCGTTGTATTCATCCGCGCAATACGCCCATTCGGTCCCACAATAAAGGGCAGCGAAAGAGCGTTCCAGTTGCCGTTGTCGAGCGGCTGCCAGGTTTTCCCATCGTCGCGGCTGATGTCAGAGCCGTTGGTCCCGGCCGTAATCCACGCTTTGATCGGCTCGAACCATTGAACGGTTGAGCGATAGCCGTGAGGTGGGGTGGTGGAGGCGGTCCAGTGCTCACCGCTATCGGCTGACCATGCTGCAGTTCCCACAAACTCAATTGGCTTCGCGTAGTCGCCACCTACGGCGACTCCATGCTTGTAGTCTCCCCTTCCGGCCGGAACGATACCGCCTGGAAACTCGTCCAGGGGAATTATCTCGGCGCGAAACCATACAGAAAATACCCCTGAAGAATCCGTCCCGCCAGCAATAGGCACCCGTATGCCCTTTGACCAAGCAAACCTTAGCTCGTCTTCCCACTTGTCGCTTGGGCCTGCGCACACATCAGTCATATTGCTGAACCCCATCAGGACTCGCGCCCCACCTTTGCCGCCAACTCCAATCCATGATCGACTTGTTGCGTACTCTGGCACTGGGCGACAGTTGGGAAGCGCTTGAAACGGGACATAAGCGGATGAGTTGCTCGCTGCAAATGCCGCGCCATCAGAAGCCACGTCTTCAGTTGCGTAGCCGCGCCCTGAGCCCCAATATGCCCAGTTCGTACCACCGTCAATCGTAGAGAGCGTGAGGAATCTCCGATGTTTCAACGTCCGATCCACGAATGGTTCTGCTTTTTCGCCCGCATGATATTCGAGCGGATTAGGTTCGTTCCGAATGCGTAGCCGGAAAACCGGATCACCCAACAGAAACCCATGCTTCACATCCCAGAAGGTGAATGCATCGTAAAACCCTTCAGGGTCAGTGTTCTTCAGCATCAGCTTCCAAGTCCCGCACCCATCCACCGTCTTATACAGCCGGCTCTTCTCCCCCGGTCCGCTCGCCATCACAATCGCCGTCTGCGCATCCCACGCCTGCGCTCCGCGAAAATCCAGCGTTACCCCATCCTTATCCCCATCCGGCACAGCGCACTTGCTCCAATGCGCGCCGCCGTCAATAGTCTTGAGCACCGTCCCACCCGTCCCGCTGGCCCACGCGACAGTCCCATCCACCGAGTCAATCCCGCGCAGCCCCGCGTTCGTCCCGGAGTCCTGCATCTGCCAAACCGCCTGCGCGGGAGCCTGCGCCGCAGGTGCGGATTGGCCGGCGGCCACAGCGGTCGCGGCCAGAAGCAAACTAAACCCAACAACTTGCATGGCTCGAAGTATAGAGCGTGTACCGCAGGCTGATACACAATCTCCTCAGTGCCTCAGGTCACTGATTGCCCACTGATGAACTGCTAGATTGAGTTTCAACTCGTGAAAAATTATTCATTGCTTTCGATTCTCATATTGGTGGTCCTGGGCACAGGAGTTTCCGTTGCGTTTGCACAGCAGGCGCCCGCAACCCAGCCCGCCGCTCCGCAAACATTCAAAGAGCGCTTCTTTGCCCACAACTACGAAATGACCAAGGTGCAGCCCGGCTTTGCCACGCCGCTGGTTGAGGCTGACCCGCGCCTGATCCAGTACGTCCGGTTCTCCTTCTCCAACGAGTACACGGCTACCCGCACGCAGACCGTCAATTACGGCAACCTCCGCGGCGGCGGAATCATCGCCTGGAATCGCGTCGAGTTTGACGTGATGCAGCCTCCTTACATCCAGCACAACAGCACGGCAGTCGATGGCTTTGGCGACACCACCGTCTCAGCCAAGCTCCGCATCGTCTCCGCCAACGCGCAGCACGGCAACTACATTCTGTCGGCGATGCTGGGTCACAGCTTCACCACCGGTAGCGCCAAAAACGGCGCGCTCACTGACTGCTGGAACCCGACCGTGGCCGGCGCCATCGGCTTTCACAAACACTTTGCTCTGGAGTCCGCACTGGGCGGCAGCATGCCCACGGGCAAGATCGCGACCCAGGGCCGCACCATTGGCTGGAACGCGCTGGTGCAGGATCAACTCAACAGTCATGTGCGGCTGGAGCTTGAAAACAACTCCACCTTCTTCTTCTCCGGCAGCCACGACGGAAAGATGCAGAATTTCATCACTCCGGCGGTGTTTTACATTGCGCGCAGCAAAGCCTGGAAGCCCACCCACCCGTTCTTCATCTTCGACGGCGGCATGCAGATAGCCACTTCAGGCTTCCATACCTATAACCACAATCTAATCTCAGAGATGCGCATTATTTTTTGAGGTCCAGAGTTGGCGAGAGACTCGATAACGCCACTCGTGTGCGACAGGTCACTTGCAGTTCTGCGCAGATTGTCTATAAATAAGTTCAACCCGTGAATTTACTCAAAATCAAATTTCCCCTGGCGCTGGCCATTGTTTGCGCGACCTGCACCTGTGCCGCAAGCGCGCAGCAGTCCTTCTACGAGCGTATAAGAGGCAACAACGCCTCCATGACAGAAGTGCAGCCCACCTGGATGGGAGCACTTATCCAGTCCGATGGGCGGCTTGGGCAGGCACTGCGCTTCTCTGTATCCAATGCTTCCTTCTCCGGCGCGCGCACACTCAATTACGGCAACGGGCACGGCATCAGCATGATTGTGCAAAAGCGCTATCAACTGGACTTTGATCCGCCCTCGTTCTTCCGCAACCACTCCAGCACATCAAAAGACGGATTTGGCAATGCCGGAGCCCAGGTGAAATATCGCATCGCCTCGGGCAATGCGCAACACGGCAACTTCGCTGTCTCCGCGGTTCTGTTCCACGGATTCGCTCCCCGCGCCTACCAGAACCTCGCACTTAGCTCCTTCTACGTGCCATCAATCGCCGCCGGCAAGGCCTTCGGGCGCTTCGCCTTCCTCCAGAACCTGGGCGGATTCCTGCCCACCGGCAAGATCGATCAGCAGGGGCGCGCGATCGAATGGCATTCGACCACGCAGTTACACACGAGTGTGCACACCTGGTTCGATATCGAGAACAATGCCACTTACTTCCACGGTGGGCAACTTGACGGCAAAATGCAGAACTTCATTACTCCAGCTGCGTTTTACATGATTCGTCGCAAGCAGTGGAAGCCCGAGCATGCTGCTTTTGTGGTTGCCTGCGGCATGCAGACGGCAACTTCTGGATTCCACTTCTACAACCACAACCTCATCACCGAGGTGCGGGTCACGTATTAAGCAGAGAATCGCAGCCGCAGGCCACACTCAATATTGAATCTTGTTTACTGAAGCCAGCCATGCCGCAAAACTGCTCCAGGCCTCATCGCCAAGCAGTTGCGTGGCGGGCAGCGACCGTTCACTTGGGTCGCGGCGGAATTCCTCGTAGAGAAAGGCATCATCAAAGCCGGCGCGGGCTGCATCGGCGGCGCTGGCCCCGTAGTAGATGGCGTCAATGCGCGCCCAGTACGCGGCTGCCAGGCACATCGGGCAGGGTTGGCAACTGGTATAGAGCTCACAGCCGGCCAGCGTGAACGTGCCAAGCGCCTTTGCGGCAGCGCGGATGGCGTTGACCTCACCGTGTGCTGTAGGGTCGTGAGTAGCGGTCACCGTGTTCACGCCCTCGCCCACTATGCGGCCGTCGCGAACAATGACCGCGGCAAATGGCCCGCCCGCTCCGCTCACCACATTCTCTGTGGCCAGCCGGATGGCGTGCCGCAAAAACTCCGAATTGGCTTTCATTGGCACCGCCGTTAGTGTATCGCAGCGTCCATCAGCCAACTTTGAGTTCAGAGCACACCAGTCCTTGACCTGCCTGCCCTGCGGGCGCAAAACTGGGATTACCTGAATAAGACAGAGGACAAGCATGAAATCCCGCAGATTGGGTACAAACGGCCCTACAGTCTCAGCCATTGGCCTCGGTTGCATGGGCATGAGCGAGTTCTACGGCACCGGCGACGAACAGGAATCCCTGGCCACAATTGATCGCGCCCTCGATTTGGGAATTAACATGCTGGACACTGCCGACGTCTACGGCCCCTTTACCAACGAGGAACTGGTGGGTCGGGCTTTGAAGGGGCGTCGCAACCAGTTCTTTGTTGCTACCAAATTTGGCATCCTGCGAGACCCGGCCAACCCCGCACGGCGAGGAGTGGATGGCAGCCCGGCTTATGTGCGCGAGTGTGCAGAAGCCAGCCTGCGGCGGCTCGGCGTCGACACCATCGATCTCTACTACCAGCATCGCGTAGACCCCAATGTGCCGATTGAAGAGACAGTGGGAGCGATGGCGCGGCTGGTCGAGCAGGGCAAGGTGCGCTTTCTCGGCCTTTCCGAGGCCGCTCCCGCCACGCTGGAGCGAGCGGTAAAGGTGCACCCCATCGCCGCTCTGCAAACCGAGTACTCGCTTTGGACGCGCGATCCAGAGCCGGAGATCTTGCCCACATGCCGCAACTTGGGCATTGCCTTTGTCGCCTACAGCCCGCTCGGTCGCGGATTCCTCACCGGCGCCTTCAAGAGCCAGCAGGACTTTGCTCCCGGCGATTATCGCCGCACCAGTCCGCGCTTTCAGGATGAGAACTTCACGCGCAACGTCGAGCTGGTAGCTAGAGTTGAAGCCCTGGCCGCATCGGTCGGCGTCACCGCCAGCCAGCTTGCCCTGGCCTGGGTATTGGCGCAAGGCGAAGACATTGTGCCCATTCCCGGCACCAAGCGCCGCAAATACCTGGAACTGAACGCCGCAGCAGTAGACTTGGAACTAACGAAGCAGTTGCTCGATGAACTCAACGATATTTTTCCGCCTGACGCGGCCGCCGGTGACCGCTACGTACCGGCAGTAAAAGCCTACGTCAACGGGTAGGCACCAGTCGCCGCAACCAATTCGCAATCGATAAACTCGAACGTGGAGCTTTCATGACTGCACGCCATTCCATCTCTTCACCTTTGGCAATCACGCTTGTATTGGCCGTATTAACGACTTGCGCACAGGTTAGCGCTGGCGGGCCGCAGAAGCCGCATAATAGCGGCCAGGCCAAGATCAATATCGACATACAGAGTTCAGTGGGCACGCGCATAGCCCACACTTCACGCGCTGAAGCAGACTCGGCAACACTTGTTTTCGACCATGAGTACCAGCCCGGCGATCGCATACTTATCGCCGGCCCGAGACGCATGGCGGTTCAGTTGGATGAGGGCCAGCCGGAGTGCCAACTTTACCTGCCCGATTCTGCCCAGGATCGATTTCTGTTTGAGATTCCCTTCGGCCGTAAAGAGCCGGACACGGGGAGCGCCTATGCGCCCACGGCATTTGCGGGCACAACGCATCGGGTCACCGTGCGCGCGCTTCGTGCGCGGGACATGCGCGGCTATCGCAATCTGGCACTGAATCCCTGCGATCGGCAGTGGCCAGTTCAGGCGCCGAGCGAAGCGCTGGCTTCAGCCGCCGATCAGGTACCTGCGCCGCTTGAGGCCCCGCCGCAACGGTTGGCCTATCCCCATGCGAGCTCAAACAGTGTGCACAGAAACTGGCCGGACTTTAGAGAACGAAACGCCATCGATGGAATTGCACAGAACGGACATCACGGCATTTGGCCCTATCAGTCCTGGGGTCCAGAACGGCGCGCCGACTTGTGGTGGAAGGTGGATTTCGGAAGAACCGTGGCCATCGACAAAGTCCGGCTGATGATCCGTGCTGATTTCCCGCATGACAGCTACTGGAACAGCGCCACACTGGAGTTCTCTGACGGGAGCCGCCTACCCATTCGAATTCAGCAGTCCGCAGAGTTTCAGCAGTTTTCCTTTCCTCGGCGCGGAGTTTCCTGGATACGCCTCACCGGCCTGACTCCGGTAGACCCTGCCCACTACTGCAGCCTGCTGGAATTTGAAGCCTGGGGCCGTGAGTTGCCGTAGACATGCGCTCTGTGCGCCTTGGGCGTCATGGCCTAGAATTTTCCCATGTCCTCTGTAGCTTCGCTCCAAGAACTGAATGAACGCATAATTGCCTGCGACCGCTGCACGCGGCTGCGCACGTATTGCGCTGAAGTGGCGCACGTTCGTCGTCGCGCCTATGCCGATTGCGAGTACTGGGGCCGCCCTGTGCCATCGTTCGGCGATGAAAATGCGCGCGTACTCGCCCTGGGATTGGCTCCGGGAGCACACGGTTCCAACCGCACCGGCAGACCATTTACTGGCGACGGGTCAGGCGATTTTCTGTTCCCGGTGCTCCATGAAGCAGGATTTGCATCGCAGGCAAAAGCTCACTCGCGTGACGATGGAATGAAGCTCACAGACTTGTGGATCAGCGCGGTGGTCCGCTGTGCGCCACCGGCCAACAAGCCTACGCCCGAAGAACAGCGCAACTGCGCGCCCTGGCTCGACTTGGAAATAAGCCTGCTCGCCGACCTGCGCGTAGTGGTATGCCTCGGCCGTATCGCATTCGATGGACTGCTGGCCCATGCTTATAGAGTCAATCGCGGAAAAAGTGTGCTGCAGCCGCGCTCGCAGTTCGCCTTTGCACATGGAGCGGAGTACACGCTGCCCAGCGGACTTACCGTCATCGCAAGCTATCATCCATCCCTGCAAAATACCAACACCGGCAAGCTTACGCGGGCAATGTTTCTTGACATTTTTTGGCGAGCTAGAGCGCTGGCGGGTTTGCGATAGGAGAGTGCCAAGGCAGTTTGCCGAAGGCAGCGTCAGGAGGGAAGGTCAATGCATAACCTGGCTGTGCCCTACCAGGTGCTACTAGCCAGCGAGGATTCAATCCCCCGTTTTTTGACGTGTGTGCGGGATGGAGCCTATACACCGGAAAAAGAACTGGAGCGGGACACCGGGATCGAACCGGCGACATACTGCTCGAGAATCGCGTTAGATTTCATATTTTCAAGCGCTTGCCCCGCCTTCTTCAACATTCACTAACCAATGGAATCACCAATCTGCCAGGCAAGAAAGAAGCTGGACCAAGGTCTTGATTCTTGCAGACGACAGTCCCACACCTTGCTGGGTCCGGTGTACATGCGTGTCAGCGGATCGTGGGCGAACAGCACCTACTTCCAGGACGACGATCTGCCCGCCTTGATAGATCCGCCGAAGGGCTTCCGCGGCGTACTCACCCGCGCGGAATGGAAGGGCGTTGTGGATTTCTCGCGCGCTGTCGATGCGAAGATCGTGACCTCAGCCGCTGTTAGCCCCGGAGTCCGCAATGCCAGCGGCATCTGGACGCAGCATCAGGCCAAGGCCCTGTTCGACTACACAAAAAAGGTTGGGGGCAGCATCGCTGCAACCGAGTATATGAACGAACCCACGTTCCCTGGTCCAGGTGGCGCGCCAGCCGGGTACAACGCAGACACATTCGCAAAAGACATAAAAGCCTTTGAGCCATTCCTCCGCAAGGAGTCTCCACAGACAGTATTCCTTGGTCCTGGTGGCGTCATTGAGGGCCTATCTGCAGCACAAGGCGGCATGAGCATCAAGCTACTCGGCAGTGAGGAACTGATGAAGGCAACAGGTCCGGTCTATGACGCCATGTCCTACCACTTTTACGGAACGGTTTCGCGTCGCTGCATGGGTAATCTCAAGCTTGCTCAAGCCCTCTCCGCTGAATGGCTCGATCGGACAGATGAAGTTGAAGCCTTCTATGCGGCCATCCGGGATAAGTACCTCCCTGGCAAGACAATATTCCTCAATGAGACGGCCGAGGCCGCTTGTGGCGGAGATCAGATCGCCGGCCAGTTCGTCGATACCTTCCGCTTCCTGAATCAACTGGCCACGCTCGCACAGAAAGGTGTGCAGGCGGTCAGGCACAACACTCTCGCTTCGAGCGACTATGGAATGCTGAATGAAGACACATTCGAGCCGAGACCCAACTACTGGGCCGCGCTGCTGTGGAATCGGACCATGGGCGCCGTCGTTCTCGACCCTGGAATGCCCAAAGATCAACCCCTGAGGATATATGCTCAGTGTTCCAAAGCCGGTAAGGGTAGCGTTACGGTCCTTGCTTTGAACACAGATACTGCGAACGAACAGTCATTTGCGCTGCCGCAGCAAGCTGAACGCTACACACTAACCGCTCCCGACCTGACCAGCGGCCAGATTCTGTTGAATGGCGCTGAACTGAAAGCCGAATCGGATGGAACAGTAGCGTCCATTAAAGGCGCGCATGCCAGTGCAGGCGTTATCCAACTTGCACCCGCCAGCGTAACCTTCTTTACGATCTCTTCGGCACATAACAAGTACTGCAAGTAAGTTCAAGAAAACTCGTGCCAGGATCGGCCAGCCAGGACCCAAATTGACTTGATTACGTCCGCATTGCCTCCAGCTTATGTTGACTATGGCACGCAGTGCCATATACACTCTCAACATACTCTGAAGGGTCGTTGCGAAGGCGCTTGCCTTTGCGGATAGACAGGAAATGGAAACAAGAATGATACCCCCCTTCGCACGGATACACGGTGTGCCTACGCTGAAGCCAGAGCGTCACGCTTCGATTCCTTGGCGCAGGCGCGTCAGTCGCATGTGCCTGTTGGCGGCATGTGTGGCGGCGTCAACTTCCTATTCACATTTGCAGGCGCAGTCGCGCGCCCAGTTACCCGCGCCTCTCCCGGATCTACCGCGCCCCGGCATCAACCAATCCGTGATGCCCAGCGGCCAATCCAGCGTCAACTCAATCAACACTTCAGTCCTGGTGTCGCCCCCTTATGCTTCAAGCATCCTTGCTCCGGACGCAAGCGGCGCGCTTCTCACGCTGACAATTGACGACGCATTGCGCCGCGGCCTGCTGTACAACCTTGGCGGAATCTCTGCTTCTGCGAGACGCAATTCAGCCAATGCCGCAGTGCTCGGATCGAAGAGTGCGCTTCTCCCCACCATCACCGGCAGCGTTTCAGAGAACGTCGATCGAGTCAACCTCGCCGCGCAAGGATTCGATGCCTCTTCTCTCCCTTCGATCGGTCAATATTTCCCCTCTGCCGTTGGGCCGTTTCACTACTACTCGGCCATGGCGCAGTTCTCGCAGAGCCCGTTCGACATGGTGGCCGCTCGCAACCTCATGTCCGCGAAGGAGTCCGGACGCGCCGCCGCTTTCAATCAACGGGACGTCCGCGAGCAGATCATCTTTGCCGTGGCGGCGGTATACCTTCAAGTGCTCGCGCAAGACGCCCGCGTAGCTGCTGCAACTTCGCAGGTCAAGTACGCACGCGCTATCTACGACCAGGCCGTGGAGCAGAGAGCCGCCGGGGCAAAATCCAGCATCGAGGTCAACAGGAGCCGGGTGCAACTTCAGGCGCGGCAGCAACACTTGCTGGCCCAACTTGGCGAAGCCCGGAAGCAGAAGATGGTGCTTGCCCGCGTCATTGGCCTCTCGGCCGACCGCGAGGTTCAGTTGGTTGAGACCCTGCAGCCAAGCACTCCTTCAGTCCCAGCGCTGGACTCGCTCTATAGCCAGGCAATGGCCCGCAGCGACGTCAAGGCGTCAGAGGCAACGCTGCGCTCCGCTGAAGATGCGCGGCGCGCAGCAACCGCGCAGAGACTGCCCAGTGTCCGCCTCAGCGGATTCTTCGGTGAACAGGGCCCGAGCTTCCATAGTGGAGCAGCAGTTTACAACGGCACCGTCACTCTGAATGTTCCCATCTTCAACAGTGGGCAAACCAGCAGTGACGTGCAGCAGGCTGACTCCGCGCTTCAGGAACGCCGCGCCGCCTTCTCGGCAAAGCAGGAAGATATTCGCTTTGAAGTTCGCTCTGCATGGATAGATCTGGACACGGCAAGCAAGCAGTTGGAAGTGGCTCAAGACAACAAGACCCTTGCCGAACAAACTCTGAATCAGTCCATCGACAGGTTCAAGGTGGGCGCCGCCGATTCTGTTGAGGTCGCCCAATCGCAGGATGAATTCTCTGCGGCAGATCAGGATTACATAAACAGTCTATATTCGCTGCGCCTGGCCCAGATCAGTGTGGCTCGTGCCATCGGAACGGCAGAGAATGACGTGCCGCCAATATTGAAGGGAGTCCGTCCATGAAGACCGAAGAAATCAACGAGGCGGTGGATCCAATTTTGCGTGATGAGAGACAAGGCGAA
>Ga0316227_1001145_pt1 | contig 30562 bp, 10 predicted proteins | sample TBH18019metaG_FD_206012 | JGI IMG/M metagenome (GOLD analysis project Ga0316227, IMG submission 206012) | Freshwater microbial communities from Trout Bog Lake, Wisconsin, USA - TBH18019 | ecosystem: Environmental > Aquatic > Freshwater > Lake > Hypolimnion/Profundal zone | place: USA: Wisconsin... | reverse complement strand
CAGCCGCCGAAGGCGATTTGAGACCTGCTTCTGTCAGCCGATCCCGAGGGGCCTTTCCCTCATCAGTTGTGCAGTTACGCACTGCATCAGCCTCACGGCTGATTTCGCGCTCGTGGCGCACCGGAGCTCAGCTCCGGGGATAGGTGCGTGACGGAGATCAGCTCCGTCACGAGGGGAAAGCAACCTCGGCGGAGGCCGCGTGGAACTTGGGCTGATCACGAAAGACGGTCAGCGCGGGAGGCGCGCCTCTGGTGTTCGACAGCACCGGACGCTCGTTTCCCCCTCGTTACCAATCTCCTGATTGGTAATGCCAATGTCCCCGAAACTCCGTTTCGTGAACCGTCGATGGCAACGAAGCCGCCCTGTGGCCTGAACGTCTCATTGGCGAGCCACGGTTTGCGAATCGAAGATTCGAAGACAAGTGCGTTCCCAATCTGGAGATTGGGAACGAGAGCGCGAGGGGGCGCGTGGGAGCATTACGATGGCAAGCTGCGGAACGAGGGAACGAGGACAACGCTTGCGGGTAATGGAAAGCTCACCGCCCCGCTTTCAGGCTGAAGCGCATCGGCATATAGTAATCCGGTTGCACTTCGACGCGGGTGTCGTTGCCGTCGGGCGTGACGGTGAGGGTGGCGATTGCCGGGGTTGCTACCTTCCACGCTCCTTTCAACTTAAGGCGGATGGGCTCTTTGTTCAGGATATCCGGGCAGGCAACGCTGACGCGCAAATCGGTTCCCGCAGATCGCACCATGACATGGCAGGGCCGGCTGTTCGATAGGAGGAGGCCCTCGGCGGCGATGGCTTCGTTGGCGGCGAACAGGACATAGCCGGTCGTGCGGGTTTGCGCGTCGAAGAGCGCGTGAACCTTGGCGTCCCGCGCGAGGATCTTCTGCGGTGGATTCGCGGCGAAGGCCATCATCTCCGGCGGCGTGGTCCGGATGAGCATGGTGTAGGCGCAAGCCTTGCCCGCCGGCTTGGGGCCGTGGTCGAACCAGGCGAGGGCGAAGTCGCCGGAACTGGGCTTGTAGCATTTGACGTATTCGGAGACCAACTTCCTCTGCGCGGGGCCGAAGCTGGCGTAGGCGTTGACCTGGTCGTGCTTGGGCAGCGGATTGTTGTTTTTGTCGATGAGGCACTTCTCGATCATGTAGGTCCATTCCTGCCTCCGGGTCGTCACGGTGATGGGGTCGTGCCCGGCGGGTATGAAGTAGCCGGTGCCCTTGTTGTCGATCAGCCAATGGGTCTTGTCGCCGCTGATCCTCGTCTGAAAGGGGAACGCGGCAACCTTCTCGGCGTCGAGCCAGAGCGCTTCCGTCCCTTGCGCCAGGGCGTTCTGGAAGAGGGTGGTGGCCATCGGGTCGCTGGTGGTGCCGGTGATGTCCGTGGTGAGCGAGGTCACGCGGTTGCCGAAGCAAAAGATGGAACGCTTAAACGTGTTGTTGTCCGCGCCGCCCTTGAAGTCCATGCCCCAGATGCCGTCCGCGTCCAGGCTGGTGCCGCCGGTGCCCGCACCGCCGCCGCCATACCCGCCGCCGCCGTCGAAGATGTCCTGCTGCTGCGCGCGCAGGGTGTTGGTGGCGCCGGGGAAGTGGAACCAGTCCCACCCTTCCTTGCGCCAGCCGCCAGCTTCCACGGAGGTCGGAGAACCGCTTGAGGCCACGCAGATGGAGGCGTTGCGGGCGTAGCGTCCGTAGTTGTTCCCTTGCAGCCAACCGTAGATCTCGACGCAGTTGTAGAATGGCGAGAGCCCGCCGATGTTGACCGACCAATCGTCCCGCCGGTGGATGGCCACGGGGCCGCCGTTCAAGGTGAGGTGCCCGGTCTGCGGGACTGGCGCGATGCCTTGCGCCGCCCAGGATTTATAAGGCTCGCGGGTCTTTCCATTGGCGTCGAGTTGGTTGAGGCAAAGCGCCGCCATCTCGCGGTTGAGGTCTTCCTTCCGTCCGGTCGTCCCCATCCTGGCCAGGGTGGTGGCGGGGCCGAGGACGTTCCCCCTCAGCGGATCGCCGCAACGGGGCACGATGTTATAGGGCTGCTCGCCATCGGTGAGGGTGAAGACGATGGTTCGGACATAGGTTTTCAGGCGGTCCAGGGTTTCATCGCTGATGCGGAAATCCGTGTCGGCGAGCTTCGCCACCATTTCGAACACGCCCGGCAAGCAGTAGGACGCATAGGCGAAGTGGAATCCGCCGTGGTGGTAGCAGCAGCCGTCCGGGCCGAGGGTCTTGGGATTGAGGAGCGCCAGGCTGAAGAAGCGCTGGACGGTGCGCAGGTGCTGCAATCGCTCGGCCTCGTCGGGCAGCAGGAGCAGGCAGGCCATGAGATTGGCGTTCCAGGAACCAATGCCGTCCATGCTGGCCCAGGGTGTTTCCGCGAGGTATTGGCCGTAGGTTTGGCATCCCAAATCCTCGGCCAATGAGAGCGCCATCTCCCGCGCAAGGCCGGCTTCGGCCAGCACGTCGCGCATCGCGAGGAAGCCATTCAACCCAGCTCCGGGGTAGTTCACAGGGTGCCGGGGCATCCCCAAGGCGCGTCCCTGGTCCAGCCAATGAGCGGCCAGGTCCACGAACATCTGCTTGAGTTCGGCCTTGTGCTCCGGGGTGTTCGCCTGCGCGTAGGCGCGCTGGACTTCCTCGCAAAAAGAAAGGTATTTCCACTCGTTCTCGGCGTCCGGGGGCGACAGGAAGATGTCTGTGCCGAGAGGGCGGCCGGTAACGATGCCGTTCTTGCGGACGATCTGGTATTTCTTCATCTGCTCGCGCAGCGGGATCAGGCTCTCGGGCTTGAGGCCCTTGCCCGGGCGGGTCAGCGCGGGCAGCAGGCGCTCCGCGAGTTTCGCCATGTCCGCGCGCTCCTGCGCGGTGATGTCCGCCTGCGCCTTGCGCGCGGGAAGCCAGGGGCGGTTGAGGCGAATGTCCGAGTCGCTCAGCACCACGGATGGCATATTCTTGAGCGCGCCGGGATGGGCGATCCACGGCATCTGGTAAGTGCCCGCGCGGTCGATATGCCAATCCCCTTGCGCGGCGAACTGCGCTCCGTCGAGGAAGAGCCTGCCCGCCGATGTTCCCTCGGGCGCGTGGAGGCGCAAGCCGTCCACAGCCTGATTGAGCTTGCAGCCAACCTCCTTGAAGGGCGCGCCCAAGGGACGCCAGCCCATGTAATCCATCCAGAACCAGAACGAGGCGACCACCTCGTCGCCGTGCAACAGTTCCGCGCGCATGGCGGCGGCGACCGGCGTTTCGTTGTAAACCCACGCGCCAAAGGCGGTCGTGTCGTTGCGCGAGGTTTTGGAGGTGTTGGGATTGTTTTCCAAGCGGAAGGTAGCTGCCCCGGATGGTTCGCTCCAGGACCACAGGGTGCTTTCCTTCGCAAGCTTGAATCGGTCGGTGGTCAGGCACAATTCGCTGCCGGCGCCGGCGATCCAGCGGCTTCCCTCCGTCAAGGGCGCGCGCCGGTCCGCGATTACGGGCAAGGATACGGTGGGCGCAACAGGTGCGGCGGGAGTGACGGGCTTCTTGGGTGCTTCGCCGGGCTTAACGTCGCATCCCGGAAAACAAACGGACGCGGCCAGCAGGGCGAGGAGAGAGAGGGCGTGGGAGAATGAAAAGAATTTCATAGAAAATGGGCTATCGCGAAGATGATATTAATTGGCATTTGGACCGTCCGGCATCGCTCAGAAACCTAACCGCAGGGTGACGAAGCCATTGGCTGGAATTTCGATTTCATCGCCTGCGGATTCGCCTGCATTCTCATCGACTTTACAGAGAGTCACGCTCTTGGGGCGACCGGCGGGCCAGCCCAGCTTCACGGTGTCGCTTTTGTCCGATACCGAACGCAGGCGCACGATCACGGCTTTGCCATCGGCGCTGGCTTTGAGGATGGAGACCGAGACGCGGTCGTTGTTGACGGCGATGAGCGGCTTGATGGCGGGATCGGTGTTGGTGGCGACGTGGGCTAGCGGTTGCGCCTGCTCCATGCCAAAACGGTTGGCCGCCGCGGCGTCGAATGCGCCATGCGGCAGGATGCGGTAGCGGAAGGTCACCGGGCCGTCCTGGGTCAGCGGGAAGTTCGTGTGCCAGTGGTTGTTCATCACCCAGGAGTAAACGGTGGAACTGCGTTCGAGTTTGTGGAGCCATGGACCACGCCCGCCCCAACCGGTGGAAATGTTGGCGGTCATGGCGCCGTATTCAAAGAGAGGCGTGTCGAGTGAGCACCAAGTGACGCCTTCCTTCTCGTTGGAGAGATCGAGCCAGCGTTGCATGGCAAGCCAGTTGCGGTTGCCGCCGGCCCACTGGTCGTCTTCCACGCGCATCACGCCCCATGGAATATCTACGCGCGTTGTGGCCTGGTGAAGGTCGAAGCCGAATCCGAAATGAACGCCGTCCTTGGCCGCCAGCGGCAGTTTATCCACCACGTTGCTGATCTCAACCCACGGCTGTCCTTGAACAAGCCGCACCGAGCGCGTGACGGCACGGCAACCCGTCGCTTTGGACGCGACGCGCAGTTCCACGACCAGCGGACCGGCTTCGACGGTGGAGATGGCGATGTCGGTATCCGGCTTCGGTTCGTACCGGTTGGCGGGCAGCCAGCGGAAGGCGTTGAGCCCACCATTGACCTTCGCATCCACCAAGTTGCGTCCCGTGGCAACGTTCACCAGTTGGGTGATGTTGCCGGTTGCGGGGTCCAGCGTCACCCGCAGTTGTTGGTTGGTGAGCGTCGTCCCGTTCAGTTTGCAGCCGCCGGTCAGCGGAGCTTTGCCGGGCATCACGCGGTAATGGCGCGAGCCGAACGCAGGGACCTCGGAAGCGATAAACGCCAGTTCGCCGGTCGAAAGCCGCTGGGAAGGGACCTCCTTGCCCTGCGCGTCGGTGACGCGATCGCCACGCGAGCTTTCCTCCTTGGATAGCGTTACCAGTCCGCCGTGTTTCCAGGACTGCGTATTGAACACCGCCACGCCGCCGTTGGCCGGGCCTTCCTTGGGTCCGAGGCCGCCGGAGGATTTGCTGGTCGCGGGGGCCAGGGCATCATCGAGCAGGGATTGCGTACGGTCGTCCGCCTCGCGAAAGTAACTCTGTTTTACCTTCCAGATCGCCTCTTGAAAGAACGGCTCGGTGGGGTTCTCCGCGCACCACGTGTGCTCGGAGCCCAGGCTAATATAGCGCCACGCTTCGTCGAACTCAGCGCGCGGCGCCGGTTTGCCGGGCCGCAGCATCGTCCAGAGAGTTTCCGCTTGCACCAGTCGTTCCTTGGCGTTGCGATTGACCGCCGTCAAGCGCGCGGCGGTGCCCAAGCCGTCAGTCCAATACTCGGTGAAGTCCCCTTTGACCACCGGCAGCTTGTCGCCGTAGCGCTCTTCAATGGTGCGCATGATCTCGTGCCCACCGGCGATGATGATATGCGGGTAGGCATATTGCTCGTTCCAAGCCTTGACTGCATCCGGCACGTCGGCATCGAGCGGGCAATTATCCCACAGGCACCAGGAGAGAACCAGAAAGTCAAAAGGGTTGTTTGCGTTTTCCGCCCTGGCCGCAATGTCCGCGAAGTTCACATTGGCAGTGCCGGTCTTAATGACCGCCGGGATCTTGTCCGGGTCGCGCTGGCCAAACCAAGGGCGACCGGTGCGCCCGCCCTTGCTCATGCTCCCGCTGTTACCATAGCTCCCGGGTTGCAGAAAAAGCACCTTGGATTTTCCGTCCGGCCCCACCCACCAGAACGGCTTGCCGTCGATGCCTTGATGAGCATAACCGGCGCGGTCGGAATTAGGCCACGCCATGATGTATCGCACGCCCTGCTGCGCCATCACCGGCACTAATCCCCACGACATTCCAGGAACATCCATTTGCTGGAAGGTATCGATCGGCACGCCGGTCAGCTTCTGCAGTTCGCGGCTGAAACCGAAAATATGAAAGAGTTCCTCATCACTGCAAACGCTCGTGTTGAGGTTCACATAGCTCGCATCCACGCACAGATACCCGTCGCGGATTGCTTTGATGACGCGATCTTTGCTTTCAGGCGTGGCCGTTTGCCAAAGCCGTTCCACCGGCCACATTACTTCGGGATTCCATCGGTACCGGGCGCCTTCCGGGTAATCTTTCGTCGCCTCCGCGAGTTTGATCCCCTCCTCGATGTTGCGCTTGTGAACGAATTCCACCGTCTTCTGCGGCGCCGTGTAGCCGATGTCCACATGCGAATGCGGAAATAGATAAACCGTCCAGTGGCGCAATGCCGGGACCGTGATCGATTTCGTCAGCACCCTGGCGCCCTGACGCAACGTCAGGGTCACCTGCGACGCCGCTTTCACGCAGGCATCGCCCGGCAACAACACCCGGCATTCGGAACACCCGCCCGATGCCAGCGCCACCTCTGTCGTTTCCGTTCGTCCATCCACCGTCACCTCCAACTCCGCCTTGCCAACGATTTTTGCGTCCTTGAAACGAACCAGGATTTCGCGGCCCGGCTTGCCGTCGGGACGATTGCGATACACCGGCTGGGGCACGCCCTCCAACTCGTTGGGGAACGGCAGCGTCGCCGCGGTCGCTTGATTGGTTGTGGCAGAATCGAGTTTGCCGTTTGCAGCCGAGGGCGCCATCTCCACCGCACGGCAAATAGCCACAGGCTGAGCGATCAATGCGGTCAGAATTCCCAGAAGGAGAACACGGAAACGTTTGCGAGAGTTTGTCAGTGGGGGATGAGCAATCATGGGTTTTATATTGGTAAGTAAGCGGCAGTGGTCAACCTTGCACGCGAACGGTTTGCGGGTGATCCGCTGACCGGGCGCCATGCAGGCGGAACCGATCCTAGACGGCAGCCCATCGGTAAGCAAGGCCAGCGTGGCTCAAACCGTTGAGTGGCTTCGCTCCGTTCCTAACGACAATGCGCTTAACTTTGGGAACGGGTCCCCATGGGCTGCCGCCCACCACGCACGTCGCGCAGACACCCGACCCTCGTTCCCAAGTTGCACTTGGGAACGCACTTGTCTTCGAAGTTGCACTTCGCGGACCTCGGTAGGCCCGACCGTCTCACGCTGTCCGCCCAGGCACCGAGAGCACCCTTTGAAAATGCGATCGTGTCCGGTATTCACGGCCGCGAAGTGCAACTTCGAAGACAAGGCATTACGAAGTGCAACTTCGTAACGAGGCGGAATGAAGCCACCCGCTTTCGCCCGAACGCCTGAGTCGCGAGCCACGGTTTGCGAGTCGGAGATTCGAAGACAAGAGCGTTTTCAGCTCGTGCGTCTCTATGACTCCGGTTGGAGTTCGAGGGTCTCGTTGATATTAGTCTTGAGTGTGAAGCGTTCGCCGAGGGCGGATTTCGCGGGTTTGCCATTGCGAATCACGCGGACGAATTTGCCGGGCCACGGATTGACAAGCGTGCAGTCCCGGCCTTTTTCGCTCGTGATTTTCACGCCGGTGATCGCGCCGGTTTTGATTTCTGCGGAGACTACGAACGCTCCTCGCGCACGCAGACGCACGAAACGGGCATCTTTCGCCTTCGGCCAGCAGGGGAAGAGGCGGAGCACGTTGTCGTGGCTTTGGAGAAGCATGGAATGGATTGCCTCGATGCCTCCGCAGGTCTGGGTGCCGACGCTGCCTTCGGTCACAATCTGGTTATTGCGGATATTCTTTTTGATCCGGTCGCACAGCCTGCGGTGAAGGTCCTCCGGATTCCACCCAGACCGCGCCGCGTAGGCGAAGATCTGCGCGAATGCGTCCCCCTCGTTCCAGGACTGCCGCTTTGGATCGCTATTGAGGTAGGCTAGCGTGTTGCGCGCCGTCTCAAGCATTTGCGGCGGAGAATCCAGGCTGATCTGGTTGCCCGGCATGATGAACTGCAGGAGGCAGGGATTGTCTCCCGGGCCGTGCAGGGTGATGCGAACGTCGTTTTCACACTCTTTGAAACAACGCTTGCCGTCCACTTGCGCGGTGGGGTAGTCGCTCATCCTGGCGACGATGTCCCGCCACTTGTCGCGGCGGTCGCCATCGCGCCCAAGCGTAATGCTGGCCTCGATCGCGGAGGCATATAGACGCCGCAGGAGGCCCAGGGAGTAGGCGGTGTTCTTGTCCTTCTGGGTGCCTTGGCGCGCGGCGGATTCGTTCAACACATAACGGCTTTTCCCAGGCGTTTCGGGCACCGGTTCGAGCACCAGGTAGTCGTCGTAGAAGTCCACGCAGGCCAGGATTACCGGATATAACTGCTTGCTCAGAAAAACGGGGTCCTGCGTGGTGTCGTAGCGCTCGATGAAGTTCATCGCGCTGAAGGCGCTGGACTCCAGTTGGTCATTGGGGAGGCGGCCCCGGTTTTTCATGGGGGCCATCGGAAGCAGCGGGCGCTCGCCTTCCACCGGCGTCCCGTAGCGCGACAGCACTACGCCGCGATATCCGCTCACCGGCATGCTGCGCGCCGAGTTCTGGAAAGCCTTCCATTCCGTTTCGAAGAACGGGTCGGCCAGTTCGGGGCGGTTGCCCGAGAATACGCCGTAAAACGGGGCTTGAACGTTGTAATTGCGCACGTAGATATTCCCGTAACTTGGATTGTCCGACGTGACCCAAGGGCCGCAGATGCCTGGACAGGGTTGTCCCGAGCGCGCACAGGCGCCCAGCGTGTAGAATGCGCCGTACCAAAACCTGTCGAGCAGCGGGTCGCCCAATTCCACGAACGATCTAAGCCAGAACGCGCGCCACCAATCGCGACGGGCGGCGTCCAGAGCCCGCACCGAACTTAGCGTCTGGCGGTTCACCCGCGCCATGGCCTGCGCTCGGTAGACTGCCAAGTCCGCTACCTCCGTTGTGTTGCAAGGACCGCTTTTGCCATCTGCCGCGATCACCACGGTGGCCGATTCACCCGGCGCCAGCGTGCAGCGCTGAAGGGTCCCGTCGAAAATCACTGGCCGGTCGAGCACGCGGCAGGCGATGACCGCCCGTGCCTTACAGCGCTTGGTCTGTTCACGCCACGCGAAACTGACTCCGTTCCCGGCGCCGGCGTTAACGGGCGCGAAGGGAAGGCTGGGATTGGTGGCGGCTTTGTCGGATCGGCGTGACGACACATCTTCCTCGGGGCCGTTGGTCCAGGTTGACAGGGTGTAGGTCACCGGCCCGGTGCTGGGGTTGGTGATCGTCAGAAGAAGCAGTGGATCGTTTATGGCCACTCGACAGGAAAAGGAGGTTGCGTGGCCGTTGATGGAAACCGCGGCGCGGATTTCGCCTTGAGCGAGATCCTGTTCGTAGCGATAGCGCTCCGAATCCTTGCCCGGCGCCGCGGTGATGGAGAGGCCGCCGAGGGCGCGCGCCCAATAGTCGGCGCGGTTGAGGTGGATCGTCTGGTATTCCTTCGTGCCGCCAATCACGGCCGCAATCTCGCCGTTGCCCAGAAAAGGGCCGATAGGCATGTCGGTACGAATTCCGGTTCCTGGGATCTCTGTGAAAATTCCGGTGCATCGGGCAAGGATCGGCTCAACGGCCGCCCAGTCGTCAGCGGTCGCGGCGGTGGAAACATTTGGCGCTTGGAGTAAACAGGCGCCAAAGGCGAGGGCAATCAGGCGGATAGTGATGTGAGACATGGGAAATGAGGTGAAAGTGGGCGGGATGCGATGTACGGGTCTTTTGCCCTCGTGACGCAGTTGCACTGCGTCACGCACTTGTCTTCGAAGCTGTGCTTCGCAACCGTGGCTTGCCGGACACGCCGCCATCCTTCCAAGAGCGCTCTCGAAGGCCAGGGCAATGCCGCAACGCTGTCCGGCGTTCGAAGGGGCGCGAAGTGCAACTTCGAAGACAACGCATTACGAAGTGCAACTTCGTAACGAGGCGGAATAAAGCCGCCCGCTTTCGCCCGAACGCCTGAACCGCGAGCCACGGTTTCCGAATCGGAGATTCGCAGACAAGTGCGTTCCCAATCAGGAGATTGGGAACGAGCGCAAAGAGCGTAACTAGTCGTTTTCATCGGGTATTGCTAATGAATTGGTTCACAGGTCTTTCAAAGCTGCAAGCGATCCGCTCCCTTCCGCCCGGCCGCCTGTGGTAACAGGCCAGACTAGCGCCGGTTGGCGATAATCGCGGGCGCGGGACTGGATTTCTTGATTCGTCGTTGCACCAAACGTAAACAGCCCATACCGGAGGCGGATGCGACCGGATTGCACCCTGGGAAAGTTGGTGTCCCAATAATTGTTCACCGGCCAGGCCAGGAGCAGCGGATTGGCCGGACGCGGCAGCCGGTCCATCGGACGTTTGAAATGGAAGTCTCCGAACTGCACCATCGGAGCATCCGGCGTGAACAGCGCAACCCCGCCGCCCGCATCGCGCATGATGGCAACCGATTCGGCGGTGACCCAGTTGCGGCACGCACCGGGAAGCTGGTCGTCATCCACCCGAACCAGGGCTCCGGCGGTATCGAAGAGCGCCTGCCATTCCGCCTGCATCGCCAGCGGAAATGCGAAATAGATCGCTTGCGGCGAGGCATCGGGCTGCAATTCCATCTCGACTTCGAGCCGAATAACGGGATCGTTGGCAAAGAATGACATCCTCTGATGCAGATGCAGCATTCCAGGCGCTTCCAGGTCGCGTTCGAGGGTAATGCAGCCGGGTTTCTCCACGACGGAGCAGTGGGTGACCCGGGTGGCGCGCTCGCGGATGGGCGACCAGTCTTGCCAGCACATCTCGTCCACCTTTTCCTTGTCGAGATCGCGCTGGTAAAAGGCGTAGCGGCGATCTTCGACCAGCGCATCGGTGCGCTCGCGAACGAACGCGAAGAAATCAAGACCGTCCCGCTGCGATAGCAACTCGCGGTCGAGAGCGCGGTCCAACAGCGAAAGAACACGCCCGGAATCGGAATCGTAGCGCAGAATGTGAAACGGCGATTCGATGCGCCCCACGCGGCGGCGGTGGTTGGCGACCGGTGCGAAGTTAGCTTCGCGGCGCTCGATGTTCTCGGTTTCGAGCTTGTGGAATAGCTCAGGCGTTGGTTGTGGCGCGGGCAATTTACTGAGGCTAATGATCATCCACGACTCCGGCGGCAGTTCGATGCGGCCGAACGAACGAGATCCTCCCGCGCCGAAGCGGCTGCCCCACGGGCGGCCGTCGTAAAACATCCGGCTCGCGCGGTAGGTCCGTTCGGTCATTGGTTCAGGCGCCGCAAACCAGGCCGAGGGAAGTTCGGGACGGATGGCAATCGATCGAGGGCTTGGATTGCAGAACAGAACCGCTTTGAATCCTTTGTCGGCGACGGGATTCCCCGCGAGTTGCTCAAGCGCCGCTATCAGTGAGAATGCGGCGAGTTCGTGTCCCTCGTGCGCCAGAGCTTGCTTGAGGATTTCCGTGGTCTGGGCCTGCGGGTGGTCGGCGTTGGAATCGTAGTAGCCGCAGGTGTGTTCGTCGTAGAGATCGATCTTCTCCTGCGCCTCTCGAACTGTGGCGGGTTTGGCGCCGAGCCTTTCAGCGGCGGCGAGCAGGGGCTTGGCAGATTGATTGAGGGCGGTGGCGATGGGGCTGGCGGCACAGCCGAAATTCCAATAATCAGTCCAGTCGCCGCGCATCACCTGAAGCTGCGAGTCTGGAACGGCCATTGCCCGCTCACGCAAATCGTCGAAGGTGGCGTAGCAGATGCGCGGGCAGCGCCCCGATTCATTCCAGCGTCCCAGCAAGTCCGGGAGAAAGGGATTGGGCGGGGCGTTATCCCACATGACGGGCGAGCAGGTGGAGGTGAGATAGACAAAGTCGAACGGGTAATTCAACTCCGCGAGCCTTTGTTCGTGGGCAAGCCAGCCTTCAGCCATGCGCTCCACCGAATCTTCCCAGGCCAGCAGGAGTTGGTCAAACATGGTGTAGTGGTTGCCGTTAAAGACGCGGATCTTTCGACCCGATGGTGCTTCCCAAATAAACATCCCAGGGCGCGGCTTCACGGCGCGACCGAGGTGAATATTGATGGCCATGACAAAGAAGTCCACGCCGGCATCGAGCAGGAAATCCGCGAGCGGCCAAGGCACACCGGTGACATCGTGCTGGCAGGCAACTTTAATCGTGGTTCCAAGTCGCTGTTCAAGTTCGGTTTTGCCGTCGAGCAGACGCTGGAGTCCGGCGCGGTCAGCCAGCGGAGTGGTATGCCAGCGCAGGGCCGAGAGTCCGATACGGCCTTGTTTGTGCAGCCTTGCAAAACGCTCGACCTGCGACGGCGATGAGTTGGCGAGCCATCGGCGAACGACTTCCGTGGCCTCGCACGTCCACTTGGGCCGGTTGCCCTCGCCCAGATCGGCGGTCGCTTCGAGCCAGTCCAGAACCTGATCGAGAAACTCATGCTGAAGCTTCCAGAAGACCGGCTGCGAATGCGTGTAGCCGACATCCATGTGGCTGTGATGGAGAACGAGTATATCTTTGATCTGCATATTAGTCCTTTGGAAGAGTTTTGTACCAGGTGAAATAGAGCATCATGGAGGAGCCGGTGAAGAGAAGCGCGCAGGCTGTTCCCTCGAACGTCCAGTGGCCCAGGAAGTACACCGGCGCCATGTAGAGGGAGAATGAGGCGATCAGCCCGAGGACGATATTCAAAAATACCAGTGGCACATTCATGGCCGGGGCCATCGGCAGATTCAGAGCAAGGGCCGCAGCCTCTTCTTTTTTCCAGAAACCGAACGGACGCACTTTGGCATAGAAGGCGGCGCTGACCTCGGGTTCGAGTCTCGGCGTCAGGAGGGAGACGATCACGCAGGCCAGCGTTGAGACGGCCAGCGTGGCGTAGGTATAGACGTTTGGCCCCACCCGATTCAGTAGATGCTCCTTGCCAACAAAGCCGCTGGCCAGCATGAGCAGCGAAGGCGCCAGGCCCGCAAGGCAGCCCGCGGCAAAGCCCCAGCCGTTCATGCGCCCCCAATACCAGCGCAGAGCCAGTGGCACGACAATGCAGGTGAGCAATCCGCCGAGCATCCAACTCCAGATCACGTTCAAAGCACTGCCATTGCCCTGATGCTGCGACTCCACCATTCCGTAACCGAGCACAATGGCGACCAAAGCCAGCAGGCCGGTGACTAGGTAGCTTACCCAGATCAGTTCCCTGGATTCCTCCGCGATGCGAGGCCGCAGCAACGGTTGGTACAGGTCGCGAACGATGATCGAGGCGCAGGCGTTGATCTCCGAACAAAAGCTCGTCATAAAGGAAGCGGACAGACCGGCAATCACCAAGCCGAACAGGCCGGGCCTTAACAGCCCTGATTTTAGAAACAACGGCATGACGCATTCGGGATCCGCGCTGATCTGCGCCCGGTATATTGAATAGCCCAGAAAACAGAGTCCGGCGGTCATCAGCCAGCGGGGGAAGCCCAGGAACTGCCAGAGCGCCGCCATCATCGCGGCTTCCCGCGTGTTGCGCGTGGCCAGAAAACGCTGTTCGCCATAGCGCCCGCCCGCGCCGCCGATGCAGCCGATCATGCCAATGATGGAACCGGCCAGCACCATCCCTGAGAAATCTTTCCAGCCCGCGTACCCGGAAGCGTCGAACATGCCGATGCGGGGAGCGGCTTCCGGAACTAGCGAGTGCCAATACGCGGGGGTCACCGCAAGAGCGCCCGTGCCATGCGCCATCGCAGCGTGCAGCGTGTCGGCGGAATACTGGCAGTAGCAGACAAGGCCGATGATAAAAGCGACCGAGAACAGCACCACGGTCTGCAAGAATTCACTGAAGATCACCCCTTTGAAGCCTCCAAAAAGGACATAGACACTCGTCAACGCCACCGTGATCAGCGAGAGCCAGTGTGCCGCCTGGTAGCTGCAACCGAAGACGATGGCGAACTTGTGAATGATGATGTAGGACATGCACAAGGACGCAACGCTGAAGAGCGTGATCATGAAGGCAAAACTGGTGCGCGCCCATTTTGCGCCGGTGCCCACGCCAAAGCGGACTTTGTTGAGTTCCGCCGCTGTCATGGACCCGCAACGCCGGATCCAGATTCCCGAATAGGCCATCAGAAACACCGCGTTGGGCATCCACCACACCAGCGTGACGTAGAACGATTTCATCCCCAGGACCATCAGGATGGCCAGGTTCCAGATCGTGCCGTTCACCGAGAAATTGGTCGAAGCGCCCGAGGCCGCAAGCATCCACCATTTGTTCTCCGCACCCAGAAAATAGGATCGCTCGCTTTCCGCGGATTTCCGGGAAAAGAAAACCCCTGCGCCGACAGCGATGACGAAGAACGCAGCTAGAATGAGATAGTCGATGAACGCAAAATGCATACGGCTTTAGATTTTCAGAGTTTATATAATTTTGCAGGCGGATTCTCCCCGAAGCTGTTCGCTCCCGTTTGCGTCGGAGCTTTGAAAAACGCGCCAGCGTCTTGGAGTGCGGCAGTCCTGTGCCGCCTTGAGATGGCGCGTCGGTACCAGGGTTTCCTCGCTGCGGAGTTGCACTCCGTCACGCACCCATCTTCGACGCCAGGCTTCAGGGATGGGTGCGTTGCGCAGTGCAACTCCGCAGCGAGGAAGCAAACACGCTTTGCAGTGGAACGAGGGACGGTCCGGCATCCGAAGGCGGCACAGGACTGCCGCACTCCAAGACGCTGGCGCGATCATTAGGCTCCCACTGCTCCCGGAACCGCCCCCTAAACGAACGGTTTTGGGCTGGAAGCCCGTGCCACGGTTGGGATTACCCCGATTCCATGTCTCTATCAGTTTCACTTTTTTAAAAATTGAACCGGCGGCCCGGCGCGCTCCCCAAATTGCGCACCAAGCCGCCGGGAATGGTGGGTCGGCAGCCCCCAACCGCCGACGCCACCCACCACGGTTCACCCCCCAAGGCCGCTCCCTAAAACGGCACTAAGCGAACCGTAGAAATTCTTACCCAAGATTGTTTCCCCTCCGCCGCAAGCCGAAGAGCCCGAGAGCGCCCGCGAGCAGCAATCCAAGCGCGCCGGGCTCGGGAACCGCTTCCGGCGAGGCGGGCTCAATGTCGCTGGCTGCCGCGGCCTGTGCCAGCGCGCATCCCGCATTGGTCAGCACACCTGTGTTGGGCTGGCTGACAGCGCCAGCCGGCGTATAGGCGGCGTCAGCTGCGACCGCGTCGTTTGCGCTGGCCAGCGCCGAGGTAAAACCGGAAATGGTCAGCGATGAAACGCTTAGCACGTTGTAGTTGCCGCCCGTGTGCGCCGCCATCGAGAGCGTTGCCCCCGAGGCAACGTTCACCGTGCCGATCGACCCCGATTGGGTCAGATCGACATTGCCGGCGTTGGCGTTCAAACCGGCCATCTGGAGCGATCCGCTCAGAATCAAAGCGCCAGTGCCGCTCTTGGTCAGCGCCACGGAACCGGCGCCATTGGCGATAGCGCCACCGTAGCTGGAGGAGCCGCTGGACACCGTTGCACTCAAGGTGCTGGTGCCGCTCGCGCTATTGTTGGTTACGCTCCCGCCGGCACCGCCAAATGCCGTGACCGCAACGCTGATTCCGTTGAGATCGAGCGTGCCGGCGTTTACGGTCAGCCCGCCCGAGCCGAGCGCGTTGACGTTGCCGATTTGCAGCGTGCCGCTGCTCACCGTGGTCCCGGCGCTGTAGCTGTTTGAACCGGAGAGAACGGTCTGGCCGGAGCCCGCCTGGACCAGGCTGCCCGACCCGGAGATCGTTGACGCGAAGTCGGTTCCCTGCGTTACCGTATTCGACCGGTTGAAGACCAACGTTCCATTAGCGATGATCGTGCCGCTCGGTGAAAGCGAGCCGGTTGTTCCGCCGTTGCCGAGCTGCAGCACCCCGGAGTCTACAGTGACAGCCCCGGTCGTGTTATTGGATCCGGTAAGGGTCAACGTTCCCGCTCCCTGCTTCGACCAGGTCCCGCTGCCGCTGAGCGCATAAGCGACGGATTGGTTCCCATAAAGGTTGTACCGCACCTGGCTGCTATTGACGATGCCCGTGGTGGCCAACGAGCCGTCGTGACCAGCGGTGCCGTCGCCCAATTGCAGCGTGCCCGCATTGACCGTGGTTGTGCCGCTGTAGGTGTTGGCATTCTGCAAAACGATCGTGCCTGTCGTGCCAGGGGCGCCGATGTTCAGGTTGGCCGTGCTCGATCCGGAAATCACGCCGGAAATGATGCCCATTCCGTTGGCCATCAGTGCCGTGCTGGCGGCGAGGGTCACGCTTCCGGACACGGTTGCCGCATAGCCGACATCGCCGAGTCGCAGGGAGACTGGAAAACCGGCCTCTCCCCAACCGGTGCCGGAAAGAATGAAGTTTTGCATGAACGTGCCGCCATACCACGCCGCAAACTGCCCGCCCGAACCAACGATCACCGTGCTTGCGTTTCCCGCGCTTCCCGCCCCGTAAGTGGAAACCCGGCCCGAGTCGATCTGCAAGGTTCCGGTAAAGCCGCTGGGAAGCCCTGCATAGCCCCAGTCTTGGCCGGTGCCGCCCGTGGTCAATTCCAGCGTGCCCGCACCGGTAAATTTGCTCCAGGGAGGGGCGGCGACGGTGGTGCGGTTGATCTGCAAGGTTGCGCCGGCGGAAATGCTGTTGTTGCCTGAGCCAAGCGCTCCATTGGTCACGCCGTTGCCGATCTGAAGCTTGCCAGCGGTGACACTAACAGCCCCAGTCGTGGTATTGGGCCCGGTAAGGATCAGCGTTCCCGCGCCCTGCTTCGTCCATGACCCATTGCCGCTGAGCGGATATGCGACGGTTTGGTTTCCAAAGAGGTTGTACTGCACCTGGGCATTGTTCACAAGGCCCGCGGTGGCCAGCGAGCCGTCGTGACCGGAGGTGCCGTCGCCCAATTGCAGCGTGCCATAGGCTACCGTGGTGGTTCCGCTGTAGGTGCAGGCATTCTGCAAAACGATCAGGCCATTCCTTCCTGTGGTGCCGAAGGTCAGGTTGGCGGTGCTCGATCCGGAAATTACGCCGGTAACGACGCCCGTTCCGCCGACCAAAATCGTCGTGCTGGCGGCAAGGGTCACGCTTCCCGACAAGGTGGTCGTAGTGCCGGTATCGGCGAGGCGCAGGGATCCTTCCAAGCCGGCCTCCCCGTACCCGGTGCCGGAAAGGATGAAGTTTTGCGGAAACGTGCCGCCATTCCACAAGCCAATCTGCCCGCCCGCTCCCACGATCACCGTGCTTGCATTGCCCAGGATTCCCGTCCCGCCGCCCGGCGGGACCCGGCCCGAGTCGATCTGCAAGGTTCCGGTAAAGCTGGGGGAAAACGCCGCGTTTCCCCAGGATTGTTGGACCCCGCCCGTGGTCAATTCCAGCGTTCCCCCACCGGTGAAGCCCAAGTTAGAATTGCTGGCGGTGAGGCGATTAAACCAAAGAGTCGCTCCGGTGGAGATGCTGCCGGAGCCAATCACGCTGCTGTTGCCATTGCTCGTGGTGCCATTGCCGATCTGAAACGTTCCAGAGGTCACATTCACAGGCCCAGACATGTTGTTTGACCCGGTAAGGAGCAACGTTCCCGCTCCCTGCTTCCACCATGACCCGCCGCCACTGAGCGGATAAGCGATGGTTTGATTCCCAAAGAGGTTGTAAGTCACCTGGCCGCTATTCACAATGCCCGCGGTGGCCAGCGTGGCATCGTGACCGGAGGTGCCGTCGCCCAATTGTAGCACCGCTCCTCCATTGACCGTAGTGGTGCCACTGTAGGTGCTGGCATTCTGCAAAACGATCACGCCGCTGGGGATGGTCAGGTTGACGTTCGAGCCGGAAATCACGCCGGTAAGGATGCCCGTTCCCGAGGCCCCAATCGCCGTGTTCGTGGCGAGGGTCACGCTTCCCGTCACGGTTGCCGTTGAGCCGACATTGCCGAGGCGCAGGGGCTCTGGAAAACCGCCCTCTCCCCACCCGGTGCCGGAAAGGACAAAGTTCTGCGGAAACGTTCCGCCATTCCACGCCGCGAACTGCCCGCCCGCTCCAACGATCACCGTGCTGGCGTTGCCCACGCTTGACGTCCCGCTCGTGGCAAACCGGCCCGCATCGATCTGCAAGGTTCCGGTAAAGCCGGTGGGAAGCGCCGGTGATCCCCAGTCTTGGTTGATGCCGCTCGTGGTCAACTCCAGCGTGCCCGCGCCGGTGACGTTGCCCCAGACAGGAGCGACGGCGGTGGCATGGTTGAACTGTAAAGTTGCGCCGCCGGCAACGCTGAAGGCGGCTGAATTTAGCACTCCAGTGGTCCCGCCGCTGCCGACCTGAAGCACCCCGGCTTGCACACTAAACAGCCCCGCCATGCTGCTGGACCCGGTAAGGGTCAAGGTGTTCGTTCCCTGCTTCCACCAGGTTCCGTTGCCGCTGAGCGGATAAGCGATGGTTTGGTTCCCATAGAGGTTGAAATGCACCTGGAGATTATTGTTAACAATGCCCGCGGTAGCCAGCGTGGCGTCGTGCCCGGCGGTGCCGTCGCCCAATTGCAGAATCCCTGCATTGACCGTGGTCGTGCCGCTGTAGATGCTCGCACCGATGAGCGCCAGGGTGCCCGAGCCTGATTTGGTGAGGCCCATCGTCGTGCCCCCTTCGATGGTGCCGGAATACGTTGCGGTACCGCTTGTCACATTGAGGGTGAGCGCCGTCACGCTGGAGGGCATGCTCAAGCTGGCGGAGCCGGTGAGACCGCCCAAGGTCGGCGTGGTGACGCTGCTTGAGACGGCGAGAGCGCCGGCTCCCGAAGGGTCGAACATGCTGTTTTGCAGCGCCAGATTGTTGCCCAATTGAAGCGTTCCGGAGGAGACCAGGGTGTTGCCGGTAAAAGTATTGGTCCCGGCGAGAATTAGCGTACCGCTGCCCGTCTTCACGAGGCTGCCGATGCCGCTCAGAACGCCGGAATAGGTGGTGTTCGAATTGTTGTTGCCCACCGAAAGCGCCACGGGGTTGGAAGCGGTGTCGGTGAGGGCAAGATTGCCGCTGCCGCTCAAGCCGCCGAGGATGAACGCATGCGACGCGACCGCCGGGTCGAAGACAATGCCCGCGGTGGCAAGGGTGCTGTTTTGCAAGGCCGCGCTATTGGAAAGAATCAGCATGCCATCGGGCACCGTGGTATTGCCGCTGAAGGTGTTGGCATTCTGCAAAATGATCGTGCCGCTCGTTGTGGCGCCGACGCCGACAATCAGGTTGGCCGTGTTCGATCCGGAGATCACACCGGAAAAAATGCCGATTCCGCCGGCCCCAACCGCCGTGGTGGCGGCGAGGGTCACGCTTCCCGACAGGGTTGTCGTCTGGCCGGAATTGGCGAGGCGCAGGGATGTTTCCCAACCTGCCTCTCCGTACCCGGTTCCCGAAAGGATGAAGTTTTGCGGAAACGTGCCGCCGCTCCACAGGCCAAGCTGCCCGCCCGCTCCCACGATCACCGTGCTTGCATTGCCTAACATTGCCGTTCCACCGCCTGGGGGTACCCGGCCCGAGTCGATCTGAAAGGTTCCGGTAAAGCCGGTAGGAAGCCACGCGCCTCCCCAGCTTTGGTTGGTGCCGCCCGCGGACAACTCCAGCGTTCCCCCGCCGGTGACGGTATAGGGAGCCAAGCCGCCGGGCGTGAGACGATTATAGCGCAGAGTCGCTCCGGCGGAAATGGTCCCGGAGCTGATCGTGACGTTGTTCGTCGTGCCATCGCCGAGTTGGAGCGTGCCGGAAGTTGCACCAACCGATCCGCTCATGTCTGATCCAGTAAGAATAACGGTTCCTGGTCCCACCTTCAAGAATGACCCGCCGCCGCTCAGCGGATAAGCAATGGTTTGGTTCCCGAAGAAGTTGAACCGCACCGCACCACTATTCACAATGCCCGCGGTAGCCAGCGTGGCGTCGTGACCGGCGGTGCCGTCGCCCAATTGCAGCGTGCCATAGGCTACCGTGGTGGTTCCGCTGTAGGTGCTGGCATTCTGCAAAACAATCACGCCTCCCCCAAACGTCAGGTTGGCCGTGCTCGGGCCGGAAATCACGTTGGTAAGGATGCCCGTTCCTCCAGCCACAATCCCCGTGCTAGCAGCGAGCGTCACGCTTCCCGACAGGGTCGTCGTACCGCCGGCATTGGCGAGTCGCAGGGGGGCTGGAAAACCGGCCTCCCCCCAGCCGGTGCCGGAAATAATGAAGTTTTGCGGAAACGTGCCGCCGTTCCACATGCCAAGCTGCCCGCCCGCTCCAACGATCACCGTGCTTGCGTTGCCCAGGCTCGACGCGTTGTTGGTGGAAACCCGGCCCGAGTCGATCTGCAAGGTTCCGGTAAAGCCGCTGGCAAGCCCCGCTGTTCCCCAGTCTTGATTGCTGCCGCTCGTGGTCAATTCCAGTGTGCCCGCGCCCGTGATGCTGCCCCAGGAAGGAGCGGCGACGGTGTTGCGGCTGAATTGCAAAATTGCGCCACTGGCGATGCTGATGTTGCCAGAGCCAATCGCTCCGTAAATGCCTCCGTTTCCGATCTGAAGCTTGCCGGCGCTGATCGTCGTCCCTCCGCTGTACGTGTTCGTGCCGGTGAGCGTCAGCGTGCCGGTGCCAGTCGTGGTCAAACCAGCCGTCCCCGCCAGGATCGACCCGATGGCTGCATTGACATTGGAGGTGATGGTGGGCGTTGTTCCCGCGAGCGTGATGGTGCCGCTGCTCAGCGTGTAAGTGCCGGAACTCGCCGCGTTGAAAGTGAGCCCGTTGACGGTAACAGCCCCCACCGTAACCGCCCCGGCCGTGCCGTTGCCCGCGCCAAACACAGCCGTGTCGGTGTTGAGATTGGTCCAGGCGCTGTCGACGGTTCCGTTCCACCAGTTCGTGCCGGTGGTCCAGGCGCCCGTGCCGTCCACCGGAGCGCCGCCGCCGGCGGTGGAGTCCCAGGTGTAAGTGGCCGCGTCAATGAGTTGCGGAGCGGCAAGGAGAGCGGCGATCCCGGCGGCCAGGGCGAATTTTGAAGGAGTGCGGGATTTCAGGGTGAAAGAACGCAGGGCGGGTTGATGGGGTTCTTGCTGAGGGCAGGATTTCATAACGGATGGGTGGATTGGGTTATTAGGAGCTAGGTTTGTCGAGGTTTGCGCTCCCCGCCGTCAATTCAACAAGCGAAGGGGGGCGCTTGAAATAAAATTACCACTTCGCGGCTTGCTAACAAGAGTCATTCCGTGCATTATCGGACAAGTTGTGCAACGCCCCAGATTCAAACGCCGCGTCCTGGTCGCCCTTGGTTGGAACGATCCGCGTACGATTCGCGCCATCGGCCAGTACGCCCACGAAGCTGGCTGGCACCTCGAAACCCGGCAGTTCTTCACGGAAACCATTCCGAACCGCTGGCGCGGCGAAGGGCTGATTGTCTCCAACCCACAACGAGCCGATCTCCTCGCCTTCATCCGCCGCCAGACGCCATTGCAGCCGACGATTCTCATCGGCGGCAACAACCCCGGCATTCGCGCCGCGCAAGTCACTGAAGACAACCGCGCCGCGGGCCAGTTGGCGGCCCGGCATTTTATCGAGCGGGGGCACAAACATTTCGCGTGGTATTCCGCCTATCCCGGTCAAGTTGCAGCCGACCGACGCGAGGGATTCCGGGAAGAGCTGGAAGGCGAGGGCTTTGGCTGCCATATCCTTGAGCCCCGCTCCACACGCAAACCGGCGGACAAGTGGCTCGTGTCGCAATTGAGGAAGCTGCCGCGACCGCTGGCCTGTTACGTTCTCGACGACCAACTCGCCTCCGAGGCAATCGAGACCTGCCTCACCTGCGACTGGCGAGTGCCCGAGGACATTGCGATCATGGGTACCGGCAACCTTGAGATCGCCTGCGAGTGTTCGCACATTCCCATTTCCAGCGTGGATCTGAGCGAGGTTGAGATTGCCACGCGGGCCGCGACGCTGCTGGATCGCCTGATGAGGGGGGGCAAAGCGCCTGCGGAGCCGGTTGTTATTGCGCCACGCGGGGTCGTCGTCCGGCGAAGCACCGATCACCTGGTGTTAACCGACCCGGTGCTGGGCAAGGTCGTAAATCAAATCGTCGGCTGCCTGGATCGTCCGCTGAGCCTCGATCAATACGCCGCGGCTGCGGGCATTTCACGCCGCACCCTCTACAATCTCTTCCGACGCGAGCTGCGCCGGACGCCGGCTGAGTTCATCGAGCAGGCGCGGCTCGAACGCGCGCGGAAACTCTTGAGCGTTCCTGGCCAGAAAATCGCCGATACGGCTGCGAGTTGCGGCTTTGGTTCGTCGCGAACACTCACCCGCACCTTACTGCGCCACGAAGGGTTTACCGCCCGCGAATGGAAGAAACGAGAGCAGGGCGGCAGCCGCTAGTTCCAGTCAAAAGACGGGAGCGGCGTTGCAGTCGCGCGAGCGTCATGGAGTGCGGCAGTCCTGTGCCGCCTTCGCGAGCAGAATCAATCCCGCCCCACCGGAAGACGTGTCAGCCAAGGGAGTCTGCGTTCGGGATGCCTTTTGCCTAGAAGATCGCGTCGTCCGCAGAACACACCTTCCCCCAAGGCGGCACGGGACTGCCGCACTCCATGACGCTGTCGCGCCAATCAAAGCCCCACGTAACGTCGGGTTTTTCCATCCCAACTGCGGAAGAGGCCCCGGAGCACTCAACACTTTGAGCTACGACGGGCTTGCGCGGCCCGGATGATTTGAGGCATTGTGAGGCAAATCCATGTTTCACTCCTATGAAAGTCCCCGCCTTCTCTGCAAACAGCAGCCAGGCCACGCGCGCGGGGTGCTCGTTCCCAAGTTATACTTGGGAACGCACTTGTCCTCGAAGTTGTACTTCGCAGCCGTGACTGCCAGACACAGTTGCATTTTCAAAGTGTGCTCTCGGTGGCTGGGACAGGGTGAGACGGTCCGGCCTGCAATGGGCCGCGAAGTGCAACTTCGAAGACAAAGGCATTACGAAGTGCAACTTCGTAACGAGGGGCAAGATCGCGTCGTCCGCAGAACACACCTTCCCCCAAGGCGGCACGGGACTGCCGCACTCCATGACGCTGTCGCGCCAATCAAAGCCCCACGTAACGTCGGGTTTTTCCATCCCAACTGCGGAAGAGGCCCCGGAGCACTCAACACTTTGAGCTACGACGGGCTTGCGCGGCCCGGATGATTTGAGGCATTGTAAGTCAGATCAATGTTCCACCCCGATTCTAAAATGAAACACCTATTCTATCTGTCCGTCCTACTCTGCCTGTCGGCCTTGTCGGTCGCCGCCGGCACATCTGCTCCTGACGGCGTGCCCTCTTTGGATGAGATGGCCGGGGACTGGGTCCCCATGAATGAGGTGGCCAATCCTCCCGCCGTTCACAATTTCAACCAGATGCTGGTGGTGGACCGCGATCTGACCTCCTTTTTCTGCAACCCCGGCGGCCTGTATCCTTGGCTGCACGGCTACCCGATCGTGAAGCTCTCCATTGACGGGCAAGAATATCCAGCCACTGAAACCCGTTGTTATGCTTACCGGGCGCTGCGCCGGAACCTGTCTTGCAATGGCCTGGCGGTGGAAACCGATACCCGGATGGTCAATGAGCAACGCGGGGTGCTTTGCCGGATTGCTGTCGCCAACAACACGCAAAGCCCACGCAAAACGATTTTCACCCTGCGCGTGCCAGGCGCCTTGCAGGCTGATGGCCTGCTTGTGACCAACAGCACTCAACGCGCCGGAGTAACAACGGTCTTGCGCCCATCGCGCATGCCGGATTCGGTAACGGCTGAAAAGGACGTCGTCTGCTGGAGTTGGACGTTCGAACTGGCCGCTGGCGGCAAAGCATCGATGGGCTTCGTTGCCGGCGATGACAAGAGCGCGCTAACGGCGGAAACCGAAGCACGAGTGTCAGCGTGGGCGGGGCGATTCGATGCCGTCATGGACGAGTGCAAGCAGGTGTGGGAACGGCGCTGGGCTGATGCATTCACTCCGGGCAACGCCCATTTTTCTGGAAATCTTCCGGTATTGAAAACCGGCGATGCGGCACTGCCTCGCAACTATTACATGGGCGCGCTGACGATGTTGATCTTGGAGCGGACGCAGTTTCCCGTGTCGCCTCGTTCTTTCATCACCAGCGGGGAGCGTGCCGATGGGGTTCAGTTTTACTGGGATGCCTCGATGCAGGCTACCGCATGGGCATTGCTGGAACCGGTTGGCATGAAAGCAACCCTGCGCCGCTGGCTCGTACAAAGCGCCCGCACCGGCGCGGTGACAAACATTACCCAGACCGCAGGCTTCGATCGGAGCCACCACGATAAGATCCTCGGCTATGCGTTCAACGCCTGCACCATCTTCAAAGCTGCGGATGAATACCTGCGGGTGACCGGCGACCTCAAGTTTCTCGATGAGAAACTGGAGGACGGAAAAACAGTGCTCGAACATCTCGACGCATTCGCCACCGATTGGGAGACGTTGCCCAAAGGCCCGAAGGGGCTGGTGAACTACGGTGAAAACCATAACCTGCTCGAATGCGCTCCGGCCTATATCCACTGTGTGCCTTCGTGCAACGCGCAGGATGTGTGGATGATGCGCCAATCGGCCCGGTGGCACACGTTGCACGGCGACCAAGCCAGGGCCAGAGAATTGCAGGACAAGGCCGAGGCGTTCGTGCCCGTCGTCATGGGGCTCTACAAGCCGGGTGCGGGAGTTTGGAACGCGTATCACATGGATGGCGCCCAGGTGGAATTGCGCCATTGCGTCGATTTCATTTATGTGGGCAACGCGCTGCGAAACGATCTGACCTCGACGCAAAAAACGGAGATGATCGGCTTCGTCAAACGGGAGCTGTTCATGCGTGACTGGATGCGAGCGATGAGCCGACAGGATGCCGCTGCCGCACATTCCGACCGCCCCGATCACGGCCCGATGGGCGCTTATGACGGGTGGGTTCCACTCACCGTCGGCACGATGTGGCGGCTGGGCGATCCATCCGCTGCCTACGAGTTCTACCGCCGTACCGCAGCGGTCACCAAAGAAGGCCCGTTCGCACAGGCCCGCGAATTCTACGGCCCGAACAGGAAGGATGACGACGCCCCCGTCCGCATTGCCATGCGCCAGGGGTGCATGAAGGAATGCATCAGCGGCGCAGCCTTCGCCGACGTCGTGATCAATGTGTTCTTTGGGTTCAGTCCGTCGCCTGACGGCAAGAAGCTGCTTGAGGATCCGCAGACACCGCGTCCTTTCCTGGGAACCCTTGCCGCCCTGCGCTTCCACAACCATCTGTATCGCCTCAAGGCGTCCGAACAGGGAATCGGAATTACCGAAGGACAACGCCTGAATCGACCGTAACGGAAGGATTTCTTTGCAAATGACGACAATCAACGCAAATCGAAGGAGGCGGAGTGGGGCATGGCGGTCGCGCCAGCGACAGCGCTCTTTCTCCCCCTCGTTCCCAAGTTGCACTTGGGAACGCAATTGGGGGGCGAAGTTGCACTTCGCAGTCGTGGGCAGCCGGACAAATCCCCTCGAAAGCAAAAGCCTTCCCTTTCCGTCTCATCGAAAGCCTTGCGCCTTCGAAACCGGTCCGTGCCAGCAACGTTTCCGAAGCACAGCTTCGAGGACAAGTGCGTTCCCAAGTACAACTTGGGAACGAGCACGCGACCGCGCATTTTCTCAACTCAATGACAATGACCACAAAAACTAAACACTCAATTCTTGGAATTCTAACGCTGGCATTGTTCGAATCTTTGGCCCTTTCCGCCGAGCCCGCTATTTCACCGACTCAGGAATTCGAAACGGCGACAGTGCCTGCGGAATGGAAGGCCGACAGAGACGGCAACCTGACCGTGACGGGCGAGCGCTTCAAGTCCGGCAGGCAAAGCTTGCGGTGGAATTGGCGCTTTTCGGAAGCAACCCTGGAGTTTCATGACGCGGCAGCGTTTGGCAAGCGAACCAATGATAGCGCATTCGGGTTATGGGTATATAACGAGCGGGCTGTGGCGGCGCCAATGCGCGCGGAATTGCTGAGTGGCAATCAAACGGTCGCCTCCCTTTGGTTTTGGATGGATTACAAAGGGTGGCGTCCGCTGGGTGCAACTTACGAGGCGGTAGGCTGCAAACCAGGTCAGTTCGTTGACGGCATTCGCTTCCATGCTCCCAAAGGCATCGCATCGGGACAACTGTACCTGGATTGCGCGCGTTTCAATTTCAAGCCTGCCAGGGCGGATAGCACACAGACTTACCAGATGCCGTGGAGCGGCCACCCGGATGGCTTGGCGCATCAGCAAACGGTGGTGCTGAGCGATGCGGACATCTGTCTCAATCGCCCCTGGCTGCCTGCGCGAAAAAAGCCGGACGCCATCACGACACAGGACCGTGCGGACCTGGCGAAGTTGGCGGAGCGCCTGCTGCCGCCCTTGAAACGTCCCGCCAGCGGACTCAAGCCCGAGGCTCTCACCCCACTTCGCCAGCGGATGGCGGAATATCAAATCAGGCGCAACGGCAATCGCCTGACGGGCCGCCCGATCGACAGTGGCTCGTTCGTGCCGCCGGATGGCGCCATCGATCTGTGGGATTATACCAAGTTTTGCGCTGACGTGCAGAAAGCCTATTTTCAAGCTAAGGAGCCCGGGCAACTGCTTGAATTGAGACAAATGTTTCTGTATCTGGCAGTCCAATTCCTCGATCAGGGCTTTGCGGAAGGAACCCGCCTGGGCGGATGGGCGAACTATCCGGGACAGGGCCTGGAAAGCTTCTTTCTGATGCGCGATGTGCTCGCTGAAGCGGGATTGGCCCGGGAGATGTCGCTCGCCCTGGCCAGCTACTGTGCCTGCCAGAATCCAGGCCAGTATCTGGACGAAAAACCGGGAAGCAGCATGGATGGCCTGGGTTTTTGGAATAACAACCTGTTGCCCTGCGTGTTGATGCTGCCGGATGAATCCGAGCGTTTGCAACACGTACGCACCGTGCAGCGCTTCTACAGTCTGGCGTTGATAAATCCAGGCACGATTGGTCCCGACGGATGCTCCTACCATCATGGCGGATTTCACTTCGCCTACGCTTCCTATAATCTGCCCCGCTTAATGCGTGTTCTGGAAAAGATGGCCGACACGGAATTTCGCATCAGCGCGGAGGCACAAGAGCGGCTCAAGACCTATGTCCACGCCATCGCCTTCACCCTCAGCGGCGGCGAGCAACCCTACAATCTCGGGATGCGCGCGGGCACGCCCCTTCATGGCAACATGGCCGAATTGGCGAAGACCCTGGCTCTCATGGGCACGCCCGATGGGAAACAGCCGTTGGACCGGGAGATGGCCGCTTTGTATTTGAACCAAACCGATCAGCTCGACAAGGAGCCCGCCAAGTCGTGGATCGCGCAAGGCATTCAGCCTCTGACGCTCACCGGTCACCTAACCTTGAATGGAGCACCGCTAGCGGTGCATCGCGGGGCAGATTGGTTGGTGGGAATCGCCGGGATCTCAAAGTTCTGGAGCGGCTTAGAAATCTACGGGTGGACACAAAGCAACAACTACGCGCGGTACGCCCGTAACGGCTCCGTATGCCTAATGTCCAACGGGAATCCGCCTTCCCTGGCGGCCAGCGGTTGGAACTATGATGGCTGGAACTGGTGTCATTTTCCCGGCACCACCGCTCTGGTTCGCCCCTCGCAGAGCATCTTCGACGGCTATGCCGGATTTGGAAATCCCAGTGCTTTCGCCGGCGGCACTCAACTCGACGGCGACGGCATCTGGGCCATGGACTTTAGCGGCGGCGATGGCGTTCACTTTAAGAAATCCGTGTTCTGTTTCGACAACCGCATCACGGTACTCACCACGGATATCAAAATTGAAAACAAGCTAAACGCGCCGGCGGTGACCACGCTGTTTCAAAACAGCATCCAACCCGGAACCGAAATGGTGTGGTTGGATGGCAAAGCCATCGATGCTTTCCCGGCAAAACGCCAGGTGAGCGGAGAATGCGTCCATTGGTTGATGGATAACAAAGGGACCGGATACTGCATCCCGGCAGGCCAGGACCCGATTCAACTGGTCTGCCGCAAACAGGAATGGACGTACTGGATCGCGAAATATCTAGTCGATCCCAAGAACAATCCGCTGCCGACCAACAAGGACTACCAGTATTTCTGGGGAACCAAACGAGACCTGGCGGAACTTAACAAACACTACCGCCCCAGTGTCGGCAACTTCGCGCTGGCCTATTTTGATCACGGCATCAATCCAACGAATGCCGCCTGCGCGTACACGATGGTTGTCAAGACCTCGCGGGCTCAACTGAAGGCGTTTGCCAGGAATGCACCGAATGAGGTCCTGCGGAACGATGCCCATGCCCATGTCCTGCTTGATCACGCAAGCCATACCACGGCCTACGCGCTCTTTACTGGCAATGCCGATATCGCCGCAGGTCGGCTAGAAGCAAACAACCAGCCCTGTTTCGTGATGCTGCGCCCCGACGGTCCGCGTCTGCGCGTCAGCGTTGCCTGCACCGATATCCAACGCACCCAGCCCATCCGCCTGAAACTCAAGGGCGCATGGCAGGTGGCGGGGGCCAAGCCGACCGGACCGCTCACGGTTACGGCGGACGGCGATGACACGCGGATCGAATTGCAACCGGATTACTACATGCCGATGGTGTTCGACATGGAACCGATCAAAACAACTAGCGAGAGGTGATCCCCCTGGTTCCCAATCTCTGATTGGGAACGCCTTTGTCTGCGAATCTCTGATTCGGGAGCCGTGGGAACCAGAAGCGGCGGTCGATAGACTCTGAGCGGCTTTGCGGCAAGCCACGCTGTGCGAAACAGAGTTTCGGGGACAATTACATTCCCCAATCAGGAGATTGGGAACGAGCGCGCGGAATTGATTCCCGGTATACGCCACCGGTCTATTGCCCTCCGGCCTCAGAATGCCGCCCCTTTCTCTTGAGGCTGCGCCTTCTCCGCCTCAGGGTGCAGCCTAATACACCTAGAGTCTTTTTCTTTGCTTCTTGCGGTGAGGATTAACCCGACTGCCGATGACAAAGGCGACCCCTCTAAGCCGTGACGGATCTCACTTATGGTCTTTCCTCGCTCGCCTAAAGGCCATTGTTAGATGTCCTTAGGCGCGCCCGATTGTCCTTAAGGAGCTTTTCACTTTTCCATCGGGTTGTTTGGCTTCTGCCTCCAGTGGTCCTTGTAGCCTCCTGTCGGTCTTTGAGCGTTCTACTCCGATCTTAGGCTTTCCTCCTTGACGCTCGCTTTGGTTCCTCTTCGGGTGATGGCTCCATTCCCGCGTTCGGTCTTGCCTTTTCCGCTCCTTTTCCTCAGAATCTCGGTGAATTTATGGCTAAAATCCGTCGAAACTGGAACAAATTGAACCTCGCGCAGCGGCTTTCGCGCGGGAAAGACGTGGCCGAGGGTTTGGCGGCGAATGCGAACGTTCCCGCGCCCAACGATCCCTACGACGAATTCCTGGCCTCCTACAACGAGGCCGAGGCTTCCGACGCCGCGGTGAAGGCGAGCGAACTGCGGCTGCGAACCGATCAAGCCAACCGGGCGGCCAAGGTTGACCGGATGGTGCAAAAGCTCCAAACGCTGGCCAGTTACGTGGAGGCGGTGTGCGATTTTGATCCCGCCAAGCTCGCCAGCACCCGCTTCGAGCTGCTCGACGCCAACGTGAGCAACACCCCCAAAGCCGTCAGCGAGGCGATGAACCTCGTCCTCACCGCCGGCACTCACGAAGGCGAAGTCACCGCCACCTGGACGCCCGTTCCCGGCGCGCGCGCCTACGAAACGCAGATCGCCGACACCCCGGTGGACCCCGCCGCGTGGAAACCCTACCAGTTTGCGCAAACACGCGCCTCGCTCATCCTCAACGGCCAGCCCAGCGGGGAGCGCATCTGGGTGCGAGTGCGCGCCCTCGCCGCCGGCAACCAACTCCCCGGCCCTTGGAGCGACCCGGCCACCGTGCGGGTGCCGTGAGGCGGGGAGATTAGTCACGAGATGAAAAAAATAATGAAGACACTTCAATACGCATTCATCGAATCCAAAGGAGCCCCACTGGATGTCAATGGCCAGGTTGTGCAGCAGATTGACAAACTCAAAATCAGAGAGGGACTCGTCGTAGTAAAGTTAATTAGTCCACTGAACGGGTCCCAAGGGGTTTGCCTTAAAGCACCGGGAGGAGGCATCGTTTTGTCGAATGGCAGCACTGCTGAGGCCGTCCATATATGGAATGAAGGGGGCCTCCCATCAACCATTGAGCACGCGGTTCGGTGCCCTACGGGCGAGCTAAGGATATGGAACGTGTATAGGATCAGGCACAGAAATGGCACAATTACGGAAGAGGCATGGACCGGGAATGCCGGTATGGTTGTGACCGCTATTGATGGAAATACCCGAACCTATGAATGCAGTGATGGAACTGGGGATTTCAACCCAAGGGATTTTATCTTTTCGGTTTCGTTGAACCGGGTATCGTAGCTGTTATGCACTTTTGTCCTCGTTACGGAGCTTGGCTCCGTAACGCACCCATCCCCGAAGCTGTGCTTCGAGAGCGTTGCCGGCACGGTTCGCGTCGGAGTACGCGACAGGTTCGACGCGAGGGGGATAGGCGCTCTTGCATTGCCGGGGATTGGTCCGGCAATCCACGGCGGGGTGAGTGGCCCAAGGGAGTTTCACCCTCAGGCTCTCGCAGAACTGTACATGAACCTCTCGATTCATACAGCTCCCATTGATGAAACAGGTTTCTTCACGGCAATCTGCCAATGTGCGAACAG
>Ga0316227_1001136_pt1 | contig 30658 bp, 43 predicted proteins | sample TBH18019metaG_FD_206012 | JGI IMG/M metagenome (GOLD analysis project Ga0316227, IMG submission 206012) | Freshwater microbial communities from Trout Bog Lake, Wisconsin, USA - TBH18019 | ecosystem: Environmental > Aquatic > Freshwater > Lake > Hypolimnion/Profundal zone | place: USA: Wisconsin... | reverse complement strand
TCTAAACCGTTTCGTGAGGGAGTCAACGCTATAATTCCCATTTTTTGACCAAGGCCTGCATGATAAAGACCTCGTTTGGGGTCAGACCCCAGATCATGCGAACGCTCTTTTTAAGAGTCGTCGTTCTTGCGGTGGCGTCGTTCATTTAGCCACTACCCTCAGACGTTTGCCGTTTGATTTATTGAGGATTTCAGGTTGGTTTTGATGAGTGGTGATTGGTCGCTCGCGGATGATGGTTTCTTGTTCCAGAGCGATCAAAGGCCCAAGCGGGCCGCTGTGAGCCTTGGCAAAGGCCAGGGCCAAATCAGGATGGCTGAAACTGCGGACGACACGACCAGCGGCGTTTCTGACGACATAATTGGTCACGGACATTGGGTGAGTTCCCTTGTTGTTTGTCTGATTAAACATTGGCCATGGACCATGCCAAATCCCAAAGTTTGCGATCGGCCTGGGTCAAAACAGAAAGCAAAAGCCGTTTCTCCTCCAGGTAGATGGCCGCGAAATCCGGATCGTGCATTACGATCGAAGAGGTGTTGCTGATCAAGTCAGCGCACTTGATTGTCTGAACCCAACTGGGGGCTTCGGACAAACGCTGGCGGCTTGCGGCCTTTCTGGTGGCCCTGTTTCCTTCCTCTAAATCCGACAGCGTGCGAACGCCGTATGCAACGGGAACACCAAACATTTCCGCCAACTCAGCCTCGCTGACGTCCTGATCCTCAATGCTGTCATGCAACCAAGCCGTCGCAATCACGATCGGATTCGGATTGACCGTCGCCACGATTCCAGCGACCTCGGCTAAATGGTCGACGTAAGGATTGTTGGTGTATTTTCGACGCTGGTCGATGTGAACCTTGCGGGCGAATTTCATCGCCTCAAAAGCCAAACTGTCTATTTTCATCAATCTTCTTTTCTTTCTTTAGACTGAATAAGGTCGATGAAAAAAGCAAGGGCTTTTGTTCGTCGGTCATGAATCAGGGTTCATGGGTTAAAGAGGAGGGTCCGGGGGCAGTCGCCAGTGGGTGGCGGTTACGCGCTTGTTTAGAGCAAGTCCGTTTTCAGCCACCCATTGGTCAGGGAATTTATAGGATGCTGGAAGCGGCGTACCCCATCGGCAATTGACGACGCGGCCAGGAACAAGACCGATAACCCAAAGATCAATCACCGTTCCGTCTTTTGGAGCCGTCGAGATGTCGCGCCAAGCGGGAACCTGAGAGGCTGCGGCAATCACGCCGCCACTCCTGTTGTGATGATTGCGTAGACAAAGCCGAAGGCCAAGCCTCGGGCGACATCGATCTGCGGTGTAATGTCTTTCCCTTCGCGGGCGGCATCGCCCTGAAACATGGCTAGAGCGATATGGCACAGGGTGAAGGCGGTCGCGGCCAGGACCACCAGCGTCCAGTAGACGTCTGGCCAGAACCTGATCGGCAACAGAAGGAAGGCGAAGGCCGCAATGTCCCGCAACGTCAATCCCAGAACTTGGGCGGTGGTCAGAGGGTCTTCCGAGCCGCCCAACGTCGACCAGCCCAGGATGCCGCGCCATAGAGCCCAGGATACGCCCAATGGCCACAGGGGCGTGGCCGGGCCAGACAGGGTCCAAAGCAAAGCCGTGGCCACAGGGCCGACATACCAGATCGATCGACCCGGCAAGCGGGCGCGGGCGAAGAAATCGCGCCCGGTGACGTACTCCGCAGCCGCGAAAATGGCGGGCAATAGGGTCAACCCCATGTCACTGTCCTCGGCAAAGTTTCAACATAGGCGGCGATGGCGGGCGCCTGACCGTCCGGGATGGGTGATCCGCTATTCTCTCTGACCTTGGAATACGTAGGACAGAAGAGCTTGAACTGGTCCTGGCTGATCGGTGGCGCCAGGATGTGTCGGAAGACTCGGAGGTAAGCTCCGCTGGCTTTGAGCGCGCCCTCTACATCGTTCAAACAGGCCGATGCCCTAAGGGCCGAGATCACGTCACGGCGCGCTTGCACGTTGGCGGCGTGCCAATCCGTAGCCGCCTGCGGCGTAGTCAGTCCGGCAACGTATGTGGCGGCGGCCACCGCTGCCTCGTGTCGGTGATGGGCCGCGAGGTTGGCTGGGACGTTCAAGCGGTGAGGCGCCGACCGACCGCGCGACGCGACGCACCGTTCCGCCGCTCTTCGCGCTCGGTGTATTGGATCGCCGATTGGAGCCGTTCAGGCAGCGGATGCAGCGCGCTCCACGCCCGAGGCTCGACAGGCGCCGTGCGGTCGATGTGCGCACGGAGCGAAGCCCCAAGCTTCATCGCCAACAGGGGCGGCACGGCGTTGCCGATCAGGCGGTATTGATCGGCGCGCTTTCCGTCGAGTTGCCAGTCGTCAGGGAAGGTCTGGATCGCAGCGCACTCGCGGGGGCAGAGCCGTCGCAGCCCCAACTTGGGATCGCGTATCCAGTCTTGTTGGCCGCTCGCGGTGACGGTGCGCGCCGGTAAGCGCAGATCGGCGATGAATGCGCCCTGCTTATAGCCCCAGTGTCCGCCGGGGCGCGTGGTCTCGCATTTGCCCGGGCTCTTTGCGCCGGTCCCTGGCGACAGCGGCGCAAGCTCCAGCGCCATCTTCCCGGTCGGCCGGATGATCTCATCGCCCTCGGGCGACGTCACCTTCGCCAAGCAATCCGCCAGGGAAACCCAAGCGTCGGCGTGAGTCGGGGCTGGAATGGGCGGGGCGTCACCGGCCCGATAGCCAACCATGATGAGCCGGACTCGGCGTTGGGGCACGCCATAGTCGGCAGCGTTCAGGAGTTCGACGCGGGTCTGCCAGCCCCGGTCCAGAAGACTGCGGCGGACGTGCGCAAGAGCGCTTCCGGGCGCGCCGTCAGGACCGCGGGCGGTCAACAAGCCTCGCACATTTTCGAAAATCAGCCACCGGGCGTCGATCTCGGTGGCGAGCCGGAGGTAGTCGGCCACAAGGCGCCCGCGAGGGTCGGCGAAGCCCTTTTGAAGGCCGCCGCTGCTCCACGACTGGCAGGGGGGGCCGCCCGCCAGCAACGGCACGGCCCCGCGCACCGATCCGATCTTCGCGAGGATGTCGGCGCCGGTCAGTTTACGGATGTCGGCCTCTTGGATCACGGCGGTCGCGAAGGCGCGCTGGCCTCGACCTATCCGACGTCCCCGGTTCGCCTCAAGCGTTCGGATCGCGACCGGATCGACATCCGTAGCGAATAGGCAGTCCCACCCAGCGCGCTCTAGGCCAATGTCGAGGCCACCGGCGCCGGAGAACAAGGATATGAATTTCGTCACTGTCCCGGTCCCGGTTTGGGGGGCGGCCTTTGACTCGAACCGCCCTTGTCGCGCCTCTGGTCAGGGCGCGCCTTGTCGGGCCGGTATGACATCACGACCCTGACCAGTTTGGTCAGCGCCTCCAGCCCCTCGCTCATGCCGTCAACTCCGCGTAGGTGATCCGGCGCCCGACCGCCCCGCGCAGCAGGCTATCGACCCGCTGCATGGACTGGCGCTTCACGTTGCCATCGTTCAGCCGGAAGGTGAACTCATCGACGTAGCGGCCAAGGTGCTTTGGTGACGCATGGTGATAGACGCCATGCAGCCCGCGCTTCAGGACGGCCCACACGCTCTCGATGTCGTTGGTACTCACCCCGTCGCGCACGTATTCCCCAGCCCCGTGCCTGATCGTCTCGTGCTGGTAGAACAGGCCACCGATTCCACGGTAGCCGCCATGCTCGTCGGTATGCAGCATCGATCCGGTCGCCACGTTGGGCTTCGTCACTCGCCAATATTCCGCCCAGAGGCGGTCCAGGGGAAGGACGCTGTCCCACTTGTTTTGCGTCGTCCCATAGGGCAGATCGCAAAGGATCATATCCACTGACCCGCTGGGGATCGTGGCCATATGGTCGAAGCAATCGCCTAGAAGGATTTGGTTCCTCACGACTTGGCCACCGGAAAGATGCAGGCGCCCTTGCCGGTCCAGTAGCCGATGTGGTCGCGCATCGGGGTGGTTTCCGCCCGCAGGACGTAACGGCGGGTGTCTTGTTGCTCGCTCATTGGTCATGCTCCTTATCCGCAGCCAGAACCGCTTCGGGGTCAGCGAAGCCGAACATGGGCAGGAAGTAGAAGGGCTGGCCGCGATTGCGCATAAATGCAGCGCCCTGGATTTCATTAGCGGCCCAGGCAGCGGCCCAGGTAGCGGCCCTGGCAGCGTCCCAGGCAGCGGCCCAGGCAGCGGCCCAGGCAGCGGCAGCGGCCCTGGCAGCGTCACTGGCAGCGGCCCTGGCAGCGGCCCTGGCAGCGTCACTGGCAGCGTCCCTGGCAGCGGCCCAGGCAGCGATAGCGGCCCAGGCAGCGTCATTGGCAGCGACCCACTGCTCAGGGGTCATGCGTTTGAGATGACGGATGAAGGCTTCGACGGTTTCAGTTTCAGGGCCATAATTCATTGCTCATGCTCCGGGGTGGTGGGGGCGTCCGAAATAGTCGGCGTCGTTCGGACAAGCGCCTCGATCTCCGCGATTTGTTCTTGGGTGAGAGTCACTGATCAATCTCTTTCACCGGCGGAACATGCTCACCGAAAGCGATGGTGCCTGAGCGAAGTTCGGCGCGAAGCTGGGCCTCCTCAGCAGTCGGCAGTCGGCACATGCAGAGGCCCACAAAAATGCGGAGGCGGGCGCTGACCCACTTCGCGCAGACCGCAAAGCCAGCCTCGATGCCCTCGCCAGCCTCGATGCTATCGCCAGCCTCGATGTCCCAGCCAGCCTCGATGTCCGAGCCAGCCTTGATGCTATAGCCAGTCTTGATGTCCCAGCCAGCCTTGATGCCCGAGCCAGCCTCGATGTCCGAGCCAGCCTTGATGCTATCGCCAGCCTTGATGTCCCAGCCAGCCTTGATGCTATCGCCAGCCTTGATGCTATCGCCAGCCTTGATGCCCCAGCCAGCCTTGATGCTATCGCCAGCCTTGATGCCCGAGCCAGCCTTGATGCCCGAGCCAGCCTCGATGTCCCAGCCAGCCTCGATGCTATCGCCAGCCTCGATGCTATCGCCAGCCTTGATGTCCCAGCCAGCCTTGATGCCCCAGCCAGCCTTGATGCCCGAGCCAGCCTCGATGCCCGAGCCAGCCTCGGCGAGAATTCGTCCGGCGGCCATCAGCGATCCGGTAAATTTCACACATCCAAGTCCGGCAGGGATATGGATGTGACCAGAATAGTTGGAGACGTCTGGGCCTGAGTACAGTCCGTTAACGACCATGTCGGTCGTGATCTGTAAGATTTCCATTTGATGAATTCCTTTGTCTTGTTATTGAGTAGGAGTCACTTCACACGCCCAGCCTCGCGCACGGCGCGCTTGTAAAGCCTGCGGATGTCGTCAAACAAATCCGATCTCATCTTGGCGTTCATGGCCGTTTCAGTGGTGATCGCATTGCGAGACGCTTCAAGATGAAGAATCTGCGCCAGCAAATCACCGCCAACAATCTGGGCCGACTGAACTTCAATCACCGTCGGATGATAGGGCGTGTAACACTTTGAAACCTTGGTCATTTGATCGGGTCCAGAGCCTCAATCCGAGACAGAAGATTGGTGATCTCATCCGCAGACTGATAACGAACCACGTCTGCGGTAATGGGCATCTCATAACAAACCGTATAGCTGTTTCGAGAGCGACCCTTGATGACGGCCAGTTCAAACCGACCATCAACACCAAGGTCGTTGACCACACTCGCGCCATAACCATTGGGGAAAAACACAACGGCATGAAAGAAAGCGGGCCGGACTTCTATAAATTTTAAGTCGGAAAACATCATTGCAATTGGCCTTTTTTCTTTTTCTTTCTCTTCTTGAAGACAGAATAAGATGCTGTCAAGCGCCATCGTTTTTGATCGGCAAAACAAGCCGAAAAAGCATGGCGAAAAGCCAAATCAAACCCATCATAAGGCGAGCCGCCGTGTAGGCCACGGTAAAGGCGCAAGCGGCCAAAAGACAGATGAAAAGGCAAAATCCGATCAAGGATCGCATCAGATAATCCTCCAGACGCGGCAGCCGCCGTTTACGTCCTGTTTGATATAGAGAACGCGATCAGGATGGTTTCGCACAAACCACTGGTTGGGGTTGGTCAGACGATGTCTGATCTGGTTTTCCCAGCCGTGAACCCAAAAGGATTCCCCAGGCTCAAGAGAGGTGGCTTTCAGGACCCACGGGCCAGGGGTGCGGGGTCGAATTTCACGGTCGATGGTCGGTGGGCCAGGGGCCTTGGGTGATGCCAGCGCATCCTCAGGAATAGGCACGTCCTTCGTTTTTGATGAATGGGCGAGTTTTTTCATGCCTTTCTCCAAACGCGGGTTCCACCAAATTCAGCAGCAATCACCAGCTGACGATCCGGAAAGGTGCGCCGGAACCAGCTGTCCGAAGCGGTCAAGGTGCGACGGGCGTAAGGCGCTCGTTGATGCGTCCAGAAACTTTCTCCGGGATCAAGGTTCACCACGGCGCGGGCCAGTTGGCCGGGACCTCGACCACGGCATCCGGAAAACACCGGGATGGGTACAGAGGCGGTTTTGGGGGTGATCATTTATTTTTCGGTTTTCCTTTCGATGGGTACGCTTACGCGAAAAAAGGTGGTTGGTCAAATTAAGTCGAGGGGTTGAGGGGGAGGGGATTTGGAAAGGGGACAGTGGGCTTTTGGCGGACCACTTATTTTCTTATAAACAGACCCCGTTTTGGGAGGGCAACTCAAAAAAAATAAAAAGCCAAGGATTCCAAAGAGATATGAGTGCTCTGGAAATTCTCTAAACCAAACCATTTTCTTACCCCCTATTTCATCTGTAGTGGGTAAAAAGTATATATATAAGATGTAGATAAGGGGGAGAGGGTAAGGAAACGCACTAGCTGTTTATAGTTTGGTTTAGAGAATGGTTTTTTAAGTGACTTGCGGCGGACTTGCGGCGGGGTGATATTGACCCTCAATCGCTTGGGCGTATCAAAGGTTTTCTTTTTCAATGGCTAGGACGCCAGCCAAACCAAAGCCTGATGGCGAGAAGCTGTCAAAAAGGGCCGTGGGTCGGCCAACCATTTTTTCAAAAGAAATCACCGATGAGATTTGCAGGCGCATGATTTGCGGTGAAACGCTTTTGAAAATTTGCAAAGACCCGAAAATGCCAGCCAGACCGACCGTGGCGATGTGGTTGGTCGATCAAAGAGAAGCCTATAAAGAATTCCATCAGGCATACGCGCGCGCGAGGGAAGGTCTTGGCGACCATATGTTTGAAGAGGCGGCAGAAATCGCAGACGACGGAAAAGCTGATTACAAACTGACGGGTCGCAATGGGGACGTGATTGCGGTTGATAACGAGGTCGTACAAAGATCAAGGCTTAGGGTCGACGTTCGATTAAAAATGGCCGCTCACTTGAATCCGGCTCGTTATGGCGAAAACAAGCGGATGAACGATTCAGACCCGGACACTACTGTAAAATTCTTGATCGAAGGCGGTTTGCCCAGTGCCTGAATACCGCGTCACTTTGCCCACGCTGCACGTCGATCAGGTCCGCGCCTACAAGCTGAAGGTCGATCGCCGGGGCGGCGAATGGGACCAGAACGCGGGCGGAAGGCTCAAGGCCATTCGTTGCGGTCGTCGTTGGGGGAAGACTGCGTTTGACGCCACCTGGGCCGCTGACGGCGCTCTGCGAGGGGAGTACGTCGGTTGGTTCGCCCCCGACTACAAAACCATCTCCGAGGTCTACGAAGAAATCCTGGACATCCTCGATCCGGTGAAAAAGGCATCGTCCAAGACGGCGGGCGTTATTCGCACGATAAACAATGGCCGCGTCGATTTCTGGACGCTGGACAACGATCGCGCGGGGCGATCGCGTAAATATCATCGTGTCGTGGTTGATGAGGCGGCGTTCACGAACAACGCCAACATGATGGATATTTGGAAGCGGTCGATATTTCCGACGCTCCTGGATTATGGCGGCAAGGCTGTCGTCACCAGCAACACCAATGGCGTCGATGCCGAGAATTTTTTCTGGCGCATTTGCAATCAACCAGAACACGGCTTCATTGAGTACCACGCGCCCAGCTGGAACAATCCCACGATCCCGGCCCGTTCTCCTGGTGAGAGCGAAGAAAGCTACATCGCCCGTCGCGATGAAATTTTCGCCGACTTGAAGGCGAAAGAACACCCCATGGTGTTCGCCCAAGAATACGCGGCTGAGTTCGTCGACTGGTCGGGCGTGGCGTTCTTCGATCTGGACAAGTTGTTGGTCGAAGGCCAGCCGGTTGAGATGCCGGATCGGTGCGATGCGGTCTTTGCGGTCATGGATACCGCCACCAAAACGGGATCGGGGAACGACGGAACTGGCGTCACTTACTGGGCTAGAAACCGCCTAACCGGTCAGCCATTGATCCTTTTGGATTACGATCTGGTGCAGATCGAAGGTGCTCTTTTGGAGACATGGCTCCCGACCATCCTGCAGAATCTCGAAACCCTGGCCAAGACCTGCGGTGCCCGAATGGGCTCCCTTGGCTCTTTCATCGAGGACAAAGCCAGCGGTGAAATCCTGCTGCAGCAGGCCCGGCGTCGCGGTCTTAAAGCCACCGCCATTGATTCCCGGCTAACGGCTTTGGGGAAGGACGAACGCGCTCTGTCGGTCAGCGGCTATCACTATCGGGGAGATGTAAAAATCGCCCGACAGGCTTACGACAAGGTTTTCATGTTCAAGGGCGCGACCCGCAATCACCTGATCTCTCAGGTCACGTCTTTCCGCATTGGGGACAAAGACGCGGCCAAGCGGGCGGATGACTTGCTGGACGCTTACTGTTACGGTATCGCGCTCGCTCTGGGCGATAAAGGGGGCTTCTAGGTGTCTGCGATTTCCTTGAACGGTGCCTCCCTTGGCAACGCCCTAAACACCCTGTTGACGGCCTCTGATTTGCAACCGGGCGATGACCCGTCCTACGAACTTTGCAAAACGATCTATAGCTATCATCCTCTGGGCGCGAAGCTGGCTGATTTTCCAATCGCCATGGCCCAAAGCAAGCAACGCAAGATCAGTGTTCCCAAGGGTCCGCAGGAAACGCTGGTTGAGGCGTTTGTATCCGAATGGCAAAAGATCGGCGCTGACCGCCATATTTTCAACGTGGCTCGATTGGCCCGCGTCTATGGCGTGTCTTCCATCGCCCTTTTGACGGAACAGGTTCCGTCGTCCGATCCTGTTGATTACGACAAGCTGGCCGACTTGGACATTGGCTTCAATGTGCTGGACCCGCTCAATACCGCCGGATCGTTGGTCCTGGATCAAAACCCAAATAGCGTGGACTTTCAAAAGGTCCACGGCATCGCCGTGTCCGGCCAGAGCTATCATCGCAGCCGAACCGTCACGCTGCTAAACGAAGACCCGATTTACATCGAATATACGACGTCGGCCTTCGGCTACGTCGGGCGATCGGTTTATCAGCGCGCCCTGTATCAGCTGAAGTCGTTCATCAACACCCTGATCACTGACGACATGATCTCGCTGAAGTCTGGCGTTTTGATCGCCAAGCTGCAGCAACAATCTTCCGCGATCGACCGCATGATGGCCAGCGTTGCCGGTCAAAAGCGCGAGATGGTCAAAGAGGCCCAGACCGGCAACGTCATCTCGATCAGCGTCGATGAAACGGTCGAGTCCCTGAATCTGCAAAACATCGACGGCGCGTATGGCATGGCGCGCAAGAACATCATCGAAAACATCGCTTCAGCGGCGGGCACTCCGTCCAAGATCATTTTGAGCGAGACGTTCGCGGAGGGCTTCGGAGAGGGCACCGAAGACGCCAAACACATCGCCCAATATATCGATCGCATCCGCGAATGGATGCAACCGGCCTATGAGTATTTTGAGAAGATCGTTCGCTATCGCGCCTGGAACCCGGATTTTTATGAGCGCATCCAGAACGAATTCCCGGAATACAAAAACATAGACTACAAGACCGCGTTCTACGATTGGACCAATTCATTTGCCGCCGAATGGCCGTCTCTCCTAGAGGAGCCAGACAGCGAAAAGGTCAAAGTGGCCGAAGTCCAACTTCGCGCGATCATCGCCATGATCGAGGTTCTCGCGCCCATGATCGATCCGGAAAACAAGGTGGAAGTTCTCAAATGGGCGGCGGATAATTTTAACGCCCTCAAGATCATGTTCAAGACGCCGCTGAATCTGGATTTTGATTCTTTGATGGAGTTCGCCCAAAGCCAGCCCCCGGTTCAGGAATCTCCGGAAAAGGAACCCTCGGCTCCTCGCCCTTTCTCTGATTCCCTTGTGCAGCTGTCAGAAGCGGTTTCGCGCCTCCCCTCTCGCCACAGAAACCCGATCAATGGCGATTCTTGATCCGAACCGTCTGACAGCCATTCAACTGGCCATAGACGGACTTTCCGCTCGATTTGAAATTCGGGCCGATGCCGAGTGGAAAGAGGGCGATCACCCAAGAGCCAAAAACGGGCAATTTGGCTCGGGTGGCGGCTCCTCAACTTCGAAGAAGAACAGCGGCGACCCCCAATCGGCTCCCCAATATGCTGGTTTGGTTAATCAAAAGCCACCGCCGATCTTCCGAAACCGTCTCAGGTCAAACAACCTTTCGGGTCTTGGGAACAAGCATCGAAAATGGGGGAAGTTGGTCATAAACAATTTTCCAGCTTGTTGAACAAAGTCGCGGAAAAAATGAACCTTTCGTCTGGAACTCATCCAGACGAAATGAACAGGTCGCAACTTTCAAAATGGGAAAATGACGGGAAAAATTACCTATACATTGCCCCAAACAAAAGTGAGAGCCGCGCCGCAGAAAAAGTTCACAAGGAATACGACGGAGACTGGTCAAAGCTGAAAGACATGGTCCGTGCGACGATCGTCGTCGACGATATGAAGGCCATGGGAACGCTGCCAGCCGCGCTTTCGTAGACATAGACAACGGCAGATGCTTTCTTGCTGGCAACCTTGCGAGAGTTGGCGGGGATGTAAAATTCGCGAGACTGGGCCATAATGCGCTCCTTCCAGGAATGGTTGGCTTCATCTCCTCTCCAGGAGATATCTCTAATCTAAACCTCGACCCGGTTTCGTCAATAACTATCTTTCTATTTTTTCGGAAAAAGTGAGCGATGGCCACAAACGAACGGCGCGGTTTTTACGAGGTCATCACTGACGCCGTGCGCGATCTTTCCGAACACGGCTTTGATAGCGTTGAGCGTGTGGCCTATTGGCAAATGCGCATCAAAGAAGCCGCCGAAAAGTTCATGGGTTCGACGAACCAAATGGAAGAAACACTCCGCGAAGGACTGGCTTCCGTTTACCGCCAGCTGGTCGAACGGCAAGGGGCGTTGAAATACCATCCCGGCGTTGCGCGTTTCGTACTGGAGAAATTGCAACCTCAACTGCGGACCGAATTGAACCGCCGCATCATGGCCTCGGCTGACCTGATCAAGTTGAACCGTCAACAGGCCATTGCCAAAACTCTGCAGCGTTTCAGCGGTTGGGCATCGTCCATTCCTCCTGGCGGATCGGATAACGTCGACAAGGTCGAAGAGAAGGCCACGATCAGGAAGGCCCTAAAGCAATTGCCATTCGAAGAGCGTCGGGTGCTGATCGACCAAGGCCACAAGCTGACCGCCTCAATCAACGAAACCATCGCCCGTGACGGTGGGGCCATTGCCATCAAATGGCGCTCCAACTGGCGGCAACTGAACTACAACTACCGGGAAGACCACAAAGAACGCGACGGGCATATTTACTTGCTCCGCGATTCATGGGCGAAGAAAGCCGGTCTGGTTAAACCCGACGAAAACGGATACTATGACCAGATAACGGCTGTCGGGGAGGAACCCTTCTGTCGTTGCTTCGGGGTCTATATCTACAATTTGGGCGGTCTCCCTGCTGAAATGCTGACGATCAAGGGCAAGGAAGAACTTGAGCGCGTCCGTGCAGCTATGAAGGCCCTGTAATGAGCGACGAAACTTTGCGCGCTAAGGGTAAGAATCCAGAGGGCGGTCTTAACGAAAAAGGCCGTGAGATGGCCAAGGCCCAAGGCCATGACCTGAAGCGCCCCGTTTCGTCAAAACAGGCGGAAGACAGCCCGACTGCCGCAAAGCGCCGCGCCTCCTTCAAGGCCCGCATGTGTGGCATGAAGAAAAAGATGACCTCAAAGGCCACGGCTGAAGACCCCAACAGCCGGATCAATCTAGCCCTGAAAAAGTGGGACGTTCGCTGTAGTGATTCCGACAGTGAATATAATTCCAAGCTAGACGCGGTTCTTGCCGCCTGCCATCAATTGAACCAGCGCGCCGACGCAATTCACGCGCGACGATCATTTAGCCTCAAGAAGCGCAATTTGGACGGCGCTGACAAAGCTGACTCGGCTTGGGAAGACGGACATCGTCTGAACGCCAAAGACCAACGCAAAGGACGCTCCTGATGCCCCTCGAATCCGGCTCTTCGCAAAAGACGATCAGCAAGAACATCGCGACTGAAGTGCGCGCGGGCAAGCCGGTGAAGCAGGCGGCGGCGATTGCCTATTCGAAGGCGCGCGGCGATGCTCAAAGCCCTGTTATCGAAGCGGCCCGTTCTCAACTCGAAATGAACTGTCGCACGACGGGAAAAACATTGTCTTCAATGTCTGGTGGCGGGCCAATGAATTTGACCCCCGACGATGTCAAGGCTTCTCCCGCCTGGAAAAAGGCCAAGGCTGAATACGAAGCGGCGTTTTTGGCCTTGAGGAAGTTTAACATGAAATATAAGCCCTCTCGCAAGGACGCCGGAACCCTGACCACCCGTGGCATGGTCGAGAGCCGCAAGGAACTGCGCGGCGACGCCGCCCCCAAGTCCAAGCTTGACCGCATCGACGACGCTCTGGTGATGCTGGGCAAGCGCATGGATCGTATGGAATCCAAGCGCAAAGATGCGGCCCAAAAGTTCGGCGGCAACAAAGACAGCTTGATGCTCCTTCGCCGCCTCTACCAAGAGGAACTGGCGTCCTCGCGCAAGGAAGGCAAGAAACAGGCGGAAGCCTATTTCAAGCGCGCGATTTCCGATATCAACCAAGAGATTAAGGAACTTCGTTCCGACAGTCAGGAAGAATCCGCCAAAGCCAATCTGACTCGCGACATCAAGGCCCTGGCCATGAAGGACGCTGATGAGCCGACCGCGCTGGCCGAAGCCTTTCTGCGTTTGGTCACGCGCGAATATCCAAGAAAGTACGACGCTTTCAAAAAGGCTCTGGGATCGAACACCAAAGTCACCAAAGCCCAAGTTGAACGCGCCGCCAAGGCTGCTGGAATTTCCGCTTCTAATCTGATCGGCAGTGAGATTTGGAGAAATGCCGACGGCAAGCGATCCGACGCCGACGTTTATTCTGAGGTCATCAAGGCTGCGAAGAAGCCCGCCGCGACCGCGAATGAGGACCACAAGGAACTTGCCTCTCTGACCAAGGCCGCGAACGAAAAGGCCGAAGAGCACGAGCGCAATTTCAAGGGCAAGGAGCGTTCGGACGATGCCGAATATCGCGTCGGCCAGCGTGCGGATGCCGGTTCTTTCCACGTCTATTATCGCAACAAGAACTCTCAAATTTGGGGCGTCGATAAATTGCCCACGCAAGCCGAAGCATCGGCTATGTTGAAAAAGCGCCGGGCTCAAGGTTACGTCGCCAAGCTGGGCGATGCTCCTATTCGCAAGGATGCCGCTCTCGCCTTCTCCGTCAAATACAAGATGAAAAAGGCCGACCCGAAAATTTCGGTGGCTCAGTATGCGTCCAAAGAGGACGCCGAAAAGTTTTTGGCATCAATCCGAGCCAAAGGCGGCAACGGCATTGTGACGGGCAACGCCAAGGCCGACGCCGATCTTTTTTCATCGGGTCAAATTGACCAGTTGAAGTCGGAATTTTCCAAGATCGAAAAAATCGACCCTTCGAATCCGGCTTACAAGGGCATCATCTCTCTGTTGAATCGCGCTAGTCAGCCTCAACTGAAGCAACTTGCCGAGGCCAATATCCGGTTTGTCAGCAACCTTGCCCGCAATCGCGTGAAACGCTCCGACGCCTTGGCCAAACCTCAATCAAAGCCCGGCGTGAAGCAAGCCAGCCCGAGCAAGGCTCGATGATCAAAGCGTCTGGCATCCTCTTCCTGACCCCCGACAATCTCGCGTTGTTTACTCATCGCGGGAACGGCGGCGATCACCCCAATGAATGGGCTTTCCCCGGTGGGAAGCAGGAAGACGGCGAGACGATCGAAGAATGCGCCATTCGTGAAGCGTTTGAGGAAACCGGCTTCAAGGCCGACGTTGACCACATCAAACTCCACACGCGCGGAATTGCGGAGGCGTGCCCAGCTCCTGCAATGGCCACCGGGGAAGCTAAGGACACCCTTCCTTCCGGCGCTTCCCCGGTGCAACCGACTCCTAGCGAGGCGGTCGATTTCACGACGTATATTTGCCGGGTCACTGAATCCTTTGCCGTGACCATTTGCGACGAAAGCACTGGCTATTCCTGGGCTTCAATCGACGCGCCGCCGATGCCACTACATCCTGGTTGCGCTGTCGCTCTTGCCCGGCTGTCAATGGATGAGCTTGGGGTTGCCCGAGCCATGGCAGCCGGGCAGCTGGTCAGTCCCCAGCGATATGAAAACGTGTCCCTGTTTGCCATGCGGATCACCGGGACGGGTGTCGCTTATAGATCGTCTTTGGGCGAGTTCGTTTTCCGCGATCCGTTGATCTATCTTAATCAGGAATTCCTCGATCGCTGCGCCGGTTTGGCTGTGATCCTGGAACATCCGGACAGTGCGACGTTGAACAGCGAAGAATATATCAATCGCACGATTGGCTCGATCATGTTCGCCTACATCAAAGGCGACGAGGTCTGGGGTATCGCAAAGGTTTACGACGACGCGGCCATTGAGTTGATGACGACGCGCCCAACCAGCACGTCTCCTGCTGTCGTTTTCAAGAATCCCGACGTCAACTCCAAGTTGACGCTTGAGGATGGTTCGGCTCTCCTCATCGAAGGCAAGCCGAGTCTACTGGACCATATTGCCGTGCTTCCTGACGGGGCTGGCGTTTGGGACAAAGGTGGTGAACTTGCTGGCGTCGACCAAAATGGAACCGATGTCCGCGTGGATTCACAAACTGGCAGAGAAAAGAGTATACTGGACCCAATCAAACTTCACCGATTGGGGCAGAGCCTTCAACTGCTTGACATTCGTATGAGCAACTACGTCTCCCAAAGACGCCGTTAAAACAACCCTAATTGGAGCATTGAAAAATGGCCGAAGAGCATATGGAAGAGCACAAGGCTGACGCCGAAGCTGGCGAAAAGCTGGACAAGATTCTGTCGCACCTTGATTCGCTGTCCAAGCGTATGGACGCGATGGAAACGAAGGACGACGCCGAAGAAGAGTACGACGACGCCGAAGAAGCCTGCGACGACGATGACGACGACGCCAAGGCTGACGACGAAGAAGTGGAAGCCAAGTCGGACGACGATGACGACGACGCTGAAATGGAAGAGTTCGAAGAAGAGCCCAAGCGCGTCGCCGCTGACAAGAAGCGCAAGGACGCTGAAGAGGAAGAGATGAAGGCTGCTGACGCTGCCGATATCCGCAAGCGTATCGCCGATGTCGAACGTATGCTGCCCAAGCAGCTGTCCGACGCCGAATACGCCAAGTTCTCTGACGCCCAAGCCAAGGCCGACAGCGTCTATCAAGCCTTCGGCGATAGCGCCCCGCGTCCGCTGAATGGCGAAGGTCTGATGGCCTATCGTCGCCGTCTGGCCCGTGGCCTGCAAAAGCACAGCGCCAAGCTGAAGGAAGTCAACCTCGGCAAGATCGTCGACTCGGTGGCCTTCGGTTACATGGAAGAGCAAATCTATTCGGACGCCATGGCTGCCGCCATGTCGCCGGTCGATCTGCCCCGTGGCGCTCTGCGCGAAATGAAGCGTCCTGACACCACGGGCCGCATCATCTCGACCTTCGTCGGCGAACCCCGCGCCTGGATGGGTAGCCATGCGGCTCCCCGCCGTCGTCTCGTCGGCGTGACCAAGAACTAAGTCACGCCCCTTCGCAACTCATTCAGGAAAACACGCAATGAGCGCCCAAGTCTCCTTTAACCCGGTGCTGACCACCACCGCTTCGGGTTCTTTCAATGTCACTTCGGACGGTTACATTCAGGGCACCGCCCAGAACGACCCGGCTGTCCGTTATCAGCTGGCTGGCGGCACGCTCGCCACCAGCGAAACCAAGCCCATGTGGGGCGGCGTCGGTATCTCCGAAAACGTCCCGGCGGGCTCGCTTGGCGGTTCGATCGTTCGCGCGACCAGCCTTACGCAAACCTCCAACGGCGGTCTCAATGGCTTCTCGGTCTTCGACCAAGACAACGCCATGACCACGACCCCGCAATCGCCGGTCCCGCTGGCGGGTTCGTCCATGATGGTGAACTACTACCGTCTGGGTTCCAACGCCCGCATCGCGGTCGCGGCTGATCCGGCCCTGGCCTCGCACATCGGCAGCACTGTCGGCGCTCAAGTGTCTTGGGATTTCGTGAACCAAATCCTGGTTCCGTACCTGGGCACCCTGACCGTTTCGTCGGGCACCTACAACAACACCACTGGTGTTGTGGTGCTGACGATGTCGGCCCCTGTGACCTTCAGTGCGGGCGACGCGATTGTCGTTTCCGCTCTGACCGGCACGGGCGCTTATGCCTCGCTGGACGGCACCTTCACCGCTCTGTCGGTTTCCGGTTCGACCGTGACCTACAATGCGGGCGCTGGTCTTGGCGCGGCGACCATCACGGGCGGTTCGCTGACCCTGGGTTCTGGCGCTTCCTCGGCTCTGCCGGTGAAGGTGCTGGACATCAACGTCGGCAACTCCATGACGGTCAGCTACGACCCAACCACGGGCTTCGCCACCTGGAACCGCAGCGGCACCACCGCTGTGATCCTGATCTAACCGGCATTCGCCAGAGCAATAGGAGACATCCATCATGGCGAACATCGCCGCCTCTTTTACTATCGTGAATCCGAGCTACATCGATCCGGGTATCCTGCTCCCCTACTCGCAGGCTTCCGGCGCGTTCGATCTGCTCGCTGACGGCCAACCGCTGACCCGCCTGTCGGACGGCGACCTTTATGCGTACATCAAGCGCATCGACGTCCGCACCAAGGTGTCGGCTGGCCAAGCCGCCTACAACATGCTGCCGAGCATCAACACCACGATGTCGATGATCAGCACCCCGTCCTATCTGCTGCGCGTGCGCGGCGAGTATGACCACCACGACACGGCGGCGATGGGCCGTTGGGGCGTGAGCATTGTTGAGGCTCAACGTCTCGGTATGCGCCAAGGCCACTTCCAGCTGGCCCGTAACGCCCTGCTGTACGGCTTCAACCCGGCCAATGGCGAAGGCCTGCTGAACACCCAAGGCGCGACCTCGGTCCCGCTTCCGGCGGACAGCAACGGCAACGACACCGTCGTCACCTACGACAACGGTCAAATGGCCACCTTCCTGCTGACCCAAATCAGCGCGCTGAAGACCCGCACCAACCAACTGGGCATCGGTCGCAAGTTCACGATCCTGGGTCCGCAGCGCGTCCTTGGCGCGTTCGAATACCAGAACATCGTGCAACTGGTCCAATTCCAGCGCGTCGGCGCTGGTTCGACCTCGACCGCTGGCATGGTGAAGGACGTCGCCGAATGGAACGACGACGAAATCACCTGGGTCTATGACGACACCCTCATCGGCAAGGGAGCTGGTGGCACCGACGCGGTGATCATCAATATGCCGGAAGTGCAGAAGCCGCAGGGCTCGAAGGTCAACACCAACGAATTCGCCAAACTGGCTCCCGGTATTGAGGCTTGCGCCCTGCAATACTGCGATATGGCCGCTCCTCGCGAAATCCCGACACCTCTGCCGGGTGGTGCGATCGACGTGCTGTCGGAATGGCGGATCACCTCGGGCTGGGGCATTCGCCCCGAGGCGATCACAATCGTGAGTATGGCGTATCAATAGGCATTAACACCGACGCGCCTCGGCTCGTTGTGTATGGGGATCGCGCCTTAAACGCGGTCCCCGCCTTGCTCTAAAATCAAACTCCCAAGGAAGGGAAACTGACTATGAAAATGTACATCGCTAATTGCACCAACCAAGTGCAAGACTTTATGTATCGCATCCCCGAAAATACCAAGCTGATGAAGCAAATCATCTCCATCGGTGGGCAAATTCAAATTCCGGGTGAACTGTCGACCACCGACATTGATTCGATCGTTGCGCAGCACTCCAAATATGGATTCGTGCGCGTTGATGAGATCGACCGCACCAAGCCCTTTTTCGGTCTTTGCTATTCTGTCGACAAGAAAGTCGACATGGATAAGGTCCGTCGCGCGATCGTTCACAACCAGGAGGTTCTGGTGGAACGCGGCAAGGAGCTTCGCAAAGAAGCCGCCGTCGCTGTGAATAACGCGGTTGAGGAACAGACCGGCGGTCTTAATTCTCTGGAAATGTCGATCGAGGAAATCGACAAGGAAGGTAAGGATTCTGAGATCAACGAAAAAATCCGCGTTGATCGCTCTGCCGATCCTGACACCAACCCGCGCGCTCCGCGTGTTCCGCGCGCCCGCAAAGGCTGATCATGAACGGACCCACGTTTGACGGATTTGTCGGTTGGGTGCGGTCGGTGATGAACATCAACACCACCGTTCTCCCGGACAATTCGCTTGCGCTCGTCTACGCCTACCAAGTGGCCGTGGCGCTGGTGAACCTTCAGATTCAAATCGCCAATCCGTTCATTTATGAACTGGCGGTCTACAATCTGGGCGGCGACAATCTGATCAACTGGGCTCCGGACCAAACCGGCCAGACGTTCTTTGCCGACTTGCGCGCTGGTTTCGGATGCAACAACTTCGTCGCTGGTACGATTTCGTCGGCCAGCGACGAAGGCACTTCGGAAAGCATCGCAACGGTTGAAAGCCTGACAAAGCTGACTGTTGGACAGCTTCAAAACCTCAAAACGCCGTATGGTCGCCAGTACCTCGCTTTTGCGCAGACCGTAGGGACAAACTGGGGGATTTCTTGAGTATGACCCTCCATCTTGGCGTGATCGACGTGCCTTATGCGGAAGAAAACGGCATCACCACGGGTGACGTCGCGGACATTCTTGAGGCCAAGTATCATCCGATGGAAATCTTCTACGAACTCCACAAGCAGGAGATCGCGGACGACATCACCAACGGCGTTCAAAATGCTCTTGAGGCTTTGATGATGGGCGCTCCCGATCAAGGACTGACGGGGGCGGTCAACGCCGGAACGACCAACATCAACGAAAAATTCAAGGATTTCCTAGCCAACGGAGAAATGGAAAGCCTGGGTTATCCCGGCGTTCCGACTCAAGCGGCGTTGGACGGCGTTAACCATCGACTGAAGAAAAAGAGCGGTCCCCGCCGACCGTCCTTTATCGATACCGGCCTTTATCAATCCAGCTTCACGTCATGGGTTGATGGCGAATGAGCGGCGCACAAGAAGCAGCGGGCGCGCGTAGACAGTTTGCGGCGGGTCTTGCCCTTGGTCTGGAGACGATCTCCGAAAACCAAGTCATCACCTTCACTCGCTATGATCGTGCGGTCCTACCTTTAGATGGGTACGTCTTTTGGGTGAAGTCGGACCCGATCGATCAGGTCAAAGTCAAAGGCTCGCTTCATTACACGACTGAAAACCAAAGGTCAGAGGACGAAGGCTTCGCCCTGAACCGGGTGGTTTTCACGTCCGAATCTGAAATTGAACAGCTAAACGCTATCAACGAAGGGTCGATGTATATCGGTTCCTTTGACAATTTGGTTTTTGGCTTCTCCCGCCGGTCCATGCTTTATCGGCAGTCGGGTTTGTTTCATTACCAGGGGGATGCCCTTTATCCCGCCCTGTCTGATCAGCTTGTCGATAATTCGGGTCAGTTGAAAGTTGACGAGGTCATCGTCTCCAACAGCCTTCCGATTTGGTTGACGCTGAATGAACTAATGCCGATGTATCCGTCCTATATCGTGCCGGACAACATCACCCCGCCGTGGTGCGCGGTTCACATAGAGCCTTCGGATACCCAGGCGCTGCAGGCAGCGCCCTACATCGACATCAACAGCTCTCACTACCAACTGGCCAGAGACAAAGTCCGTCTGACCTTTTACGGAATTCGGAATGCCGAAATTCTGTCGTTCATCGACTACGTCAACGCCTACTCGCTAAACACGGATAATTTTGGCATTATGAACATGCCGACCGTGCGCGACGGGAAGCGAATCCAGACCGAACTGGGCATTCTCGCCCAACAGAAATTTATCGACTACGAGATCAACTATTATCAGGCGACGGCGCGGAACATCGCGAGGCAGCGCATCTTGTCGACTTATATAAACTTCCTGTTCCTGAACCCGTCTGAAAATGAGATCATCTGGTCTGATTCCAGCAATAACCAGATCATCTGGGCGGATAACAGTCAGAATGAAATCTTCTGGGCCGCTATCGTTCCTGTCACCTAAACCTAAAAAGGATGCCCCATGCCCCAAGGTCCCATCGCCACCACCGTCGCCAAGAACCCCAGCAATGTCCTGGTCCCCCTGGTTACAGACAACAACCAAAACCTTCTGGTTTCGGCTTATGGCTCTTCGTCCGCTCTGAATGTGACTGCCGCCACCGTCATCAAGTCCTCTTCGGGCATTTTGAATAATGTCATCGTCGTGACCGCCCCTGGGACTTCAGGCGCTCTGACGTTTAACGACTGTGCTACTGTCGCTTCCGCCACGACCGCCAACACGGTCTATAGCATCCCCTATACGGCAGCCACTGCCGGTCTGGTTGTCGAACTGAACTTCCCCTGCAAAACCGGCATTGTCGTGTCGGCTGTCGGCGGCGGCACTCCGCAATATTCGGTCAGCTACTCCTAAGCAGCTGAACCGAAACCAGATTAAGGACGCGCCAGCATGGCAAACAATATCGTCACCGTTAACGTCACCCAACAGCAGGCCCCCGCGCCTTCGACGCTGCAGCGGTCTGGCGCGCTCATCTCTCAGGGCGGAACCAACACCGCTCCGGGAACTCTCACGCTCCTGACCCAGCTTTCCGACCTGACCTCGATCCTGTCCACGGCCAAAGCCATTGCTACTTTGACCTGGGCTACCAGCACCGTGACCATCACCACCACCGCCCCGCACGGTTGGAATCTTGGTGACACGGTCGGTATCGTCGTCGCTGGAGCCTCCCCATCTGGTTACAACGGCACCTTCCAAGGCACCGTGACTGGAACCAGCACCGTTACCTATCCCTTGGCTTCAAACCCTGGCCTGAACACGGTTCCTGGAACCGTCATCCTGGCCGATGAAGCCGAACTCCTGGCCATGGGCACGACTTTCTTTGCTCAAGGCGCGGCGACCAGTGTTTACGTTCTGGAATTGGGAGAGGGCGCTCCGTCGGCGGGCGTTTCGGCTTTGCAGTCCTGGATCACCGCCAACCCTGGCACGGTTTATTCATACCTTGTTCCCAAGGAATGGGACGCCAATTCGTCTTTCCTGACGTTCCTGGCGGGTTTCGAGGCGACGACCAGCAAGACCTATTTCTTTGTGACCACGACGACGGGCACCTATACGTCTTACACCGCCCTGATGAAATGCGTCTTTGCGTTTATCCCCTCGCCGACGGCCCCCGCCAGTGAGTTCTCTTGCGCGGCTCCGTTCTATGTCACCCTGAACTGGAATCCTGGCAGCGCAAACCAAGTCACCCAGCTTTCGTTCGCTTATTTGTACGGCGTGACACCGTACCCGGTGCGTGGAAACGCGGCTCTTCTGTCGACCCTGAAAGCGGCGAACATCAATATCGTTGGCACGGGTGCGGAGGGTGGCATCAGCACTTCGGTGCTGTTCTGGGGCCATACGATGGACGGGAACCCGTTCAACTACTGGTACTCGGTCGATTGGTCGCAAATCAACACCGACCTGTCGCTTTCCAACGCGGTCATCAATGGGTCAAACAATCCGCTCGCGCCGCTGCTGTTTGATCAAAATGGCATCAATGTCCTTCAAGACACCGCAACGCGGACCTTCTCCAGCGCCGTGACCTATGGCCTCGCGATCGGCTCGGTGAATCAGACCCAACTGCCGACTTCGATGTTCGTTCAAAACTTCCAAGCGGGTCTGTACACAAACCAACTGGTGATCAACGCCGAACCGTTCTCGGTCTACATTGCTGAAAACCCGAACGATTATGCAATCGGAAGGTATGCTGGTCTCTCGGCCATCTTTACCCCGGCGCGCGGCTTCGAACAGATCATCGTCGCTCTGAACGTCACCAACTTCGTCTAAGGAACCCGAAATGGCATCTCCTCTTGTCGCGCAGGGAACGCTGAATCGCCTTCGGGGCTCCATCACGTTTCCTCTTTTTCCCCAGCTGAACATCACCGCGCCCTATATGGGCGAGGAGGGCATCAACATCACGCCGGAAGGCGAGATCGTCGAGACCTTCGGCACGATGACCGGAACCGTACAGTCCCCGGCCCCGTACCAAATGATGACGGTCGAAGTAGAACTGCTGAAAACGCAGTCCTTCAGCGATCTTTTCAAGAACCAGCTGGAAGTTCTGTCCACGGTCGGCCCCTTTGTGGTCCGTCCGGACGCCAGCACGCTCAGCAACTACCAGATTCAAAACGGGGCTATCATTCAGGCCTCTCCGGGGCGCTTGAATGGCAAAAACGTGGGCTTCATGGTCACGTTCCGAGGCTTCTATCTGGTCAATGCGGCACTGTTCAACGCGACCTAGTCGCTTCCTTTTGATCCTGGGCACAAATGAAAATCGATCGGAACTTGAACTTGGTTCTGACGGTGGAGAGGGATGAGGGCGATGCCTACGTCTACTCTTCACCGATCAGCAAAGACGTTTTTGAGCGGTACTTCCTGACCATCTCAAAAACCTACGCCGCCATGCTCGAAAACGGCGGCGAATGGCTGGTGCGCATGGGTCCGCGCGTGGCCAAGATGATGCTCAAGCGCGTGGCTGAAGCCGATGGCTCTTGGGAAGGACCAGAAGGCGTCCAAAACGGGCTCCTGGCGGAAATTCGCCGCCTGTCCACTGTTCTCGTCATGACGGATCAAGGGTGGGACCACGTCCCTCTCGAGCAGGCGGTCAGAAAAAATCTGTTCTCTGCCGATGACGCTGATGAGGTCGAGAACGCCGTGACTTTTTTTATTGTGGGCTGTGCCTCAATGCGAAAGCGCGAAGCGGACGCTTTGATGTCGATGATCTTTGGAATATTCGGGGCCTCCACGACGTCCTTGTCGCTTATCGACTACCAAAGCTCTTTGCCGACATCGAAGCCGGAAGAGAATACTGGCGAGAAGGCAACAGCGTCCTCCATTCCGCGCTGACTTGGTTGGTTGAGGACGGCTGGCCAGACCTCGCGGAACTCGTAGGAACAAGCTATAGTTCTGCCGTCGAGTTCCGGCAGCGTTACCTACTCGCCCGCCGTATTTAGGAGCGCACCCTTGGCAGTGAAATCCGTCATCGACATCGACGTCAACGACGAGAAGTTTAAGGCCTTCATCGCTGCGTTCGAAAAGTATCAATCCGCTCTAAAATCAATGCCGGGGGCGTGGGACGACACAAGCGCGTCCGTGGCCGCTTCAGCTTTGGCGACGAAGCACGTCACCGAAGAACTGGAAAAACAGCACGAAATCGCCCTTCAACTTCAAGAGGACGAAGAGCAACGCGCGGCTCAAACGCGCAAACGCCTGGACGACGAACGCAAGCAGCAGAAAAAGCGTTTGGATGACGCCAAACAAGCGGCCAGCGCCGTCGCCAAGACCCTGACCCAAGGAGCGGCCCGCCTCGCCGAAATGTTTAGCATCACGGCCGTTGTCGGAACTGTTCTGGGCGGTTTTGGCCTGGGCCGTGCAGCGGCTGGCATCACTGACGCCCAGCGTGCGGCAGCGGGCGTTGGCGTCAACGTCGGGCAACGTGCGGCTTTTGGCATCGGCCTGCGGCCTTTCTTGGCCAGCCCAGAAAGCTATCTGGAAAGCATCGCGGCAGCGAAAGCCGACCCCGGCATTGGCAGGTCTGTTTTTGGCCGGATTGGCATTTCGGACGTCGAAAAGAAAGACACGGCGTCTCTGGCGATTGAAACGCTAAACAAAGCCATTGCTGCCTGGGAAAAGAGCACCAAAACCCAACCGGAATATGAAGCCCTTGGTTTTGCGACCCTCGGGTTGTCAATGGAAGACCTTCGGTCTCTCTCGTCTCAACGGAAAGCCGTCGGCGAAGCGACCCGCACCATTCCGGGAATGGCTGCAGACCTCCAGCCCCAAGCTAAGACAATCGAAGCTTCTCGGAATTTTTCGGTCGCGATCGCTAAAGCGAGCAGCGAACTCGAAACCGTTTTCATGAATGCGTTAACGGGCCTTCTGCCGCCTTTGACCGAATTGGCAAAGGCGTTTGTCAGCATGGTCAAAGACATAACCAAGTCGGACTTTTTCAAGGATTGGATTGATCGCGCCAAAAAAGCGATCACCGCATTTGGCGATTACCTGAAAAGCGGCGGGTTCAAAAAGGACATGATCGACTTTAAAGAAAACCTTGCCAAGCTCGGCGATAAGTTTGAAGAAGTTGCCGACGGACTTTTGAAACTTCTCGAATTCCTTCACATGATTGAACCGAGGGACGTTCGCGAAGCCAAGGACAAGGGCCGGGAAGAAGTCAAAAAGCTGTCGGCAACTCAGCTGAAAACAGCAAAAGACGTCATGTCGGACTTTGAGGCGGCAGGATTTCCTAAGTCCGTGGCAGCTGCCATGGTTGGCCATGCCTATTACGAAAGCTCCCTGGATACCAAATCGAAGAACAAATATGGCTATGCGGGTCTGATTAACTGGAGCCCTGATCGCCAAAAGAATTTTGCTGAGTGGGCGAAGAAAAACAAACTGCCAAGCACTGACATTCAGAAGGCAACGCGCGCCCAGCAAGACGCCTTTGCCATTTATGAAATTAATAAGAACCCTAATCTCAAAATGACCCTGAAAAGTTGGGACCCGAATGATATAATGGGTGCCTCTAACCTTTTGGAAAAACTATTCGTTTCTTCGAGCGAAGACGAAAAACAGAGACGCATTGACGCCGCTAAACGCGGCTATTTTGGAGAGGCCTTCGCTTACCCGCCGGTTGGATGGACCCCGCCAGAACCCCTGAGACCTCCTTCCGCCGACGATAATGCGAAGACGCCTGACACGGGAAACGGGCCGATGACCCCGACCAAGTCGGCCTACTATCCCAGCGCCCAGGACAAAAGCAGTCTGCTGATTCGTTCGATGGTTGGGAATGAGTTCAACATCAGCGCCCGTGGCGTTGCAGCGTATAATGCCGTCTGATGACCGACCGCAATTCCTTCACCCTTCAGTTTCAAAAGTCGCCTATCCTCTTCACAGGAGGTATCGCGGCAGCGACCAGCGTGGGCGGCACAGCGGACACCGGCATCCCGATCATCGCCATCACCCAGTCGACAGAATATCAAAGCATTCCAACTTATGTGAATCCTCTGGCACTCGACACTTGGTATTTTGATTTTTACCCGATGTCGGGGTCGACCTTGGCCGAAAACGAAATCGCAACATATCCTTTTGCAAATCAGGCGGTAGCTGCGAATGCTGTGATCGCGCAGCCTTTGCGGATTTCCCTGTTGATGCTGGCCCCCGTCAAAAGCGCGGGCGGATACAATGCCAAGTCGGCGGTTTTCAACACGCTGAAAACGACGATCCAATCCCACACGGCGTTGGGCGGCACTTACACCGTCCTTACCCCGTCCGGCACCTATTTCAATTGCATCTTGACCTCTTTCAAGGACATTTCTGAAGGCGACCCAGGCCGACCCCAAGACCGCTGGCAATGGGACTTTGTCCAGCCTCTCTTGACGGCGCAATCTCTGCAAGCTGCTCAAAATCAGCTGATGTCCAAAATCGGTGCAGGCGTTCAAGTGAGCGCAGGAAACGTCACTCAATCAATTGATTGGACAACAACCGCGCCCGTGGTTCCGAGTTTCGGCCAATGACGACTTACAACTTTGCCCCAGCGACCAACGCTCCTTTTCAATTTCAACCGACGCTTGATGGTCAGGTTTACCTCTGCACGGTTCCGTGGAATGTCTTCGGGCAGCGTTGGTATTTGCAGTGCAACGACGTGGTCGGAAATTTGATCTTTAACGTCCCACTAGTCGGATCGCCGAACGACTACCCTATCAATCTGGCGAAGGGCTATTTCACGACGTCGTCGATCGTTTTTTATGAGGCATCCCGCCAATTTGTGGTGCTGCCCTAGTGCGCTACTACAAAATCGAGATCATCAATCAGGATCAAACGGTCTTCGCCACCTACACCACGGGCGAGAACGGAAACATCGACTTGGGCGCTCTCCAGGTAGAATTTGATATCCCGGTCACGACTCTTGCTCGCCCGATCGGAGCCGCAAGTCTGAAAATCTGGGGTGTTGGGCTCAACGTGATTTATGGGGCCAATGATTTCAACGGAAAGTTAATCAAGATTTCCGCTGGATTCGTAACGGGCCTGCCCCTAGCGACTGCCGCCTATAATAGCGGCCAGACCGGTGTGATTTTAGAAGGGTTGATTTGGCAAGCCTATGGCAATTGGATCGGAACCCAGCAATGGGTCGAATTCGTGATTGTCATAAACGGAAAGACGGGCATCACCCAACAACTTAATATCACCCAATCGACCTGGGCGGCTGGAACTTCGATGGCCGACGCTATCACCAACACATTGAAGCTGGCGACGGCGCAAGCCGATCCTCCTTTTGCCGATCCTATCGTGAGCATCAGTCCGAATCTGAAGCTGACCCAGGACGAACCCAGCTTCTCAAAGACCCTTGGCGAATACGCCTCCTATATGTACGACGTCAGCAAATCGATTATCCCCGCTGCCAATTATGCGGGCGTCAGCATTTGCATCGTTAACAATAGGTTTGTTGTCTCGGACGGAACCGTACCTACGAAACCGACGACAGTCGCTTTCAACGATATGATTGGTCAGCCGACCTGGGTCGACCCTGGCACCTTTCAGGTGACAACCTCTCTTCGCGCGGACATTTCACCCTTGTCCTATGTCGAACTTCCCACGACCCAGGTCACAATTGCGCCGTCCAATCAGTACATCGCCGCGCAACGTTCTTCGTTTCAGGGTCGGTTTTTCGTCAAATCTGTGCGTCACATCGGAAGTTTTCGTGACCCAAACGCCCTAAGCTGGATCACGTCCTTGGATTTGTATTCATCACCTGCTGCAAACTTGCAAAACGCGGGGTGACGAATGGCCGAATTCCTCAAAAATCCACTCGGCTCATCTCTCAATGACCTAGCCCGACAGGCGGCGCTCCAAGCGATCAATCAGGCGGGCGCTGCTCTGCCTTGCTCTGTTGTCGAAGTGGTTTCTTCCGGAATCGTTACGGTAAAATTTGAGGTCAATGCTGCGCCCTACACGCTGCCGCAAGTGACCATCCCGATCGAATATCCGGAATATATTCGCTATCCGATCAAGGTCGGGGACAATGGCATGGTTTTCCCGGCGGATGCGCGTTTGGGCGGCATCACCGGGCTGGGAAGCGGAATTCCCAGCTTGAACAAACCAGGGAACCTGTCGGCGCTATCCTTTGTCTGGCTCGGCAACACCGGATGGTCCCCAGCCGACGATCCGCAAGCCGTGGTGATTTACGGTCCGCATGGTGCTATAATCCGGGACACAGGGGCTAATTGCGTAATGACTGTTGCGCCGTCTGGGGTGACAATTTCAGGCGTGGCTGGTTCTCTGGTGACGACCGGAAACATTTCTGCTGGGAATGGGGCATCGGGTACGTTTACGGCTCAAACCGGACAAGTGATTACCGTTCAAGACGGCATCATCACGAACATTTACTAAAAGGGCCAAATGTCGATCCCTCAGGGCAGTACAAATTACAACGCGGGATACGGAGACGAAGTCGTCGTCCGTGTTGGGCTTGCTGTAAATTGTTCTCAGCTGAATGAGATTTATAGCCAAGCCATTTACAGCTTGAACGCGACATCGACCGCGATTACAAGTCAATACAACGCCATCGTTGCGCAACTCAACCAAGTCGAGACTGACGCAACCAATCTGTACAACCAGATTGCCACCATCGCCGGTTGGCAGACCGCTCAGACTAACTTGACGACTCAACTCGGAACCGCAGCTGCTTTGACAGCCGATCCGACGGCCATTGTCGCCTATTTGCAGCAGCAGGCGACGGTCATGATTTCTCTGAACAATGCGACTCTGGTCAGCTTGGTCAAAGAGCTTTTGGCCCTGGAATCGTCCTACACGACGCTGCAAAACGACATCACGATTTTGAATGCCAAGATCACAACCCTTGAGGCTCAGATCACGGCCATTCCAGAAACGATCTCTTCAATCGAGTCAGCGGCGGCGACAGCGGCCTCTAACTTTCACGGCTGCACGATTACCCCGGTATGAGAACCTACGGTCGCACATACAACGCCGACGGCAGCTGGAATTGGGTTGAAGTCCAAACCGACGCCAATGGTGACAGCAGCTATGTCTGGATCACCACTCTTGTCCAAACTCTCCTTTTGAACCCGAACGAAAGTCCTTTTTATGGGAACTACGGAATTCCGGCTCAAAACAGCGTTCTGACCCAACTTTATCCGGACCTTTATATGGCCCAGACGCAACAGCAATTTGCGGGTTATTTTTCCGCGCTGCTTCTGTCAAAAATAACGGCTCCGGAACCTTCGTATTCTCTTAATCTTGTGACGCAATCGGGCGTGACCTTTCAAGAATATGTGCCGATCCCGCAATGACTGACATTCCGATCGTCCTGACCCAAGCGGGCCGCACTAACACGCCGCCATCCACGCTGCGTGATCAACTTGTCGCCTTGGTGTCTGCCACCAACCCTGGATACACGGCAGACCTTCCCGGTTCACTGATCGAAGATATCGCGTCGACAGACGTTGGCGCGCTGACGTTGATCGATCAAGCCGTGACCGAAACGATCGATTCAATTACGCCCTACGGCGCGAACGCTTGGCTCCTGACCCAGCTTGGCAACGTTTACGGCGTTGCGCAGGGGGCTTCGACCAACACGTCCGTTTATGTCGTGTTCACGGGAACCGTTGGTTATGTCATTCCGCAGGGAATGACTATTTCGGACGGCGTTCACCAGTATTTAGTCCAAGACGGCGGCGTGATTGCGTCCGGTGGGTCGTCATCGCCCCTTTATTGCGTGGCAATCGACAGCGGAAGTTGGGCTGTTCCGGCCAGCACTGTTACGACCATCATCACTTCGGTACCGTCCAGCATCACCCTGTCTGTGACCAACCCCCAACCGGGAATTCCCAGCGCAGGCGCTGAAACAGAGGGGCAATATCGGGCGCGCGTTCTTCAGGCTGGGCTGTCTGTCTGCACGGGTCTGACGAACACCCTCAAGAAATCCTTGACCAGTGTCGCGGGCGTTCAACCCCGTCTCGTTTCCGTTCTTCAAAGTTCACCGGGCTGGGAAGTGATTGTCGGCGGCGGCGATCCCTACGAAGTGGCCAACGCCATTTTTAATTCGGTTGGCGACATTTCACTTTTGGTCGGCTCGTCGACGACGGCCCGCAATATCACAGCCGACCTTTATGACTATCCAAACACCTATTCCGTTGTTTTTGTGAGCCCGGTTGATCAGGTGGTCACGGTAAGCCTTACCTGGAACACGATCGCAACGAACTATGTCGCACCGGCCTCTGTCTCTCAGTTGGGAAATCCGGCCATCGCGAGTTACATCAATGGCCTTCCGGTTGGACAGCCAATCAATGAATTCGAACTTCAGACGGTGTTTCAGCAGGCGATTGCGTCGATTGTTCCGCCGCAACTGCTGTCCCGGATGGTTTGGGCTTTTACGGTGAATAGCACGCCGGTTTCTCCCTCAAGCGGCACTGGCCTAATTCCATCAGACCCAGAGGGTTATTTCACCGTAACGACCGCTGCCATCACCATCGCGCAAGGATAACGAGGGATGAATCCATTCCCGCCAATTGCGCCTACCTCGGTTCTTAAAACGATTCCGTCGTATCTCTACGTCCAGTACAACGACGACGACAATCTTCAGGCTTTTGTCGCCTCCTACAACCAGCTGGCCCAGAACTACGTCAACTGGTTCAACACCATAAATTTGCCGATCTACACCGAACCGACCATCACCGGTCAGCTATTGGATTGGGTCGCTGCAGGGATTTACGGTCAAGTAAGACCCACCCTTTCCGCGCCTTCCATCACCACCATCTCTGGTTCGCTGAACAGCGTCGAATACGACACGACGGAATATAATCAGCTGGATTACGCGGTCACAAACGGACAGTCTTTTGCCACCGCATCCGCGAGCGGCACCGGTTCTGTCGCGACCCTGACGTTTTCAGGCTCATTGGTCATTTCGGTCGGAACGATCGTTTCTGTGGCTGGTGTCTCACCTACCTCATACAACGGCACCGTGATTGTTACGGCGTCTTCTGCAGGGTCGATCTCTTACAGCAGTTCGGCCACGGGCTCGCAAACCGTTTCGGGGACGATCACGGTTTCGGTCTACAACACGACAGACGACTATTTTAAGCGAATCCTGACCTGGAACTTTTACAAAGGCGACGGGACTGTTTTCAACATGC
>Ga0316227_1001130_pt1 | contig 30813 bp, 25 predicted proteins | sample TBH18019metaG_FD_206012 | JGI IMG/M metagenome (GOLD analysis project Ga0316227, IMG submission 206012) | Freshwater microbial communities from Trout Bog Lake, Wisconsin, USA - TBH18019 | ecosystem: Environmental > Aquatic > Freshwater > Lake > Hypolimnion/Profundal zone | place: USA: Wisconsin... | reverse complement strand
CGCCCGTCTGCGCTTTGTCTAAGCGATAGGTAAAAATGGTTGACCAAGCATGGATCGGTGGATTGACGTCCCCAAAGTTCCACTCATAGGCAGGTATCTGGCCGTTGGGATGCATGTAGCGTCCTCGAAGCATTAGATCGAGTTGCTCTTTACCAAATGCAGGGTCAACTAATGTGAGTGCGATAACGTGAAATGCGAGATCCCAAGCCGCATACCACGGGTACTCCCATTTATCGGGCATCGAGAGTACATCGCCGTTGTACATGTGATGCCATTGAATATTTCTAAGCTCTTTATCTGCCTTAGGATCAATGGGATTAGCGCCTCGTTCCTTAAGCCATTTGTCGACGTCGTAGTAATAATACTGCTTAGTCCACAGCATTCCCGCCAAGGCTTGGCGCATGATGAGCGCATCTTCTTGATTTAAACCCGGGGGTGAAATCTTTGAATAAAAACGATCAGCTTCCTCTTGCCGTGAGGCAAAAATTGAATCGATAGAGCGCTTAAAACCCTTAAAGACGTTCACTGTATCGATATCATCTTCGCTCTCAATAGCGCGCAATCTTAAGTGCAAGACTTTTGATTGACCCGGTGCGAGCCGAACAGAATATCGAAGTGCCGACTTAGTGCCGCACTTATCTGGATTAACTAGATCGTCCCTTCCATGCACAACACACTCATTAATGCCGTCCTTCACGAAGGAATGCGTATTCGGTTCACCGAAGACCCGCTGCCTATTGGTTTCATTTTCAGTAAAAAGCGATGTTGAAACCCCTTCCCCTTCGAGTACGTATTGTCCCAACTTGTAATGAATCGCCTTTAGAATGGTCCCTTTCTTTGACGCAGAGATCTCACTGATGCGCGGCCTTTTAGCTGTATATTCCCAGCGTGTTTCGCGTCGAAACCAAAGAGATGGGAGAACGTCAAGGGCCGCAGGTTCTGGACCCCGATTGTGGAGAGCGATTCGAATCAGAATCGTTTCGGGCGTTTCCTTGGCATACTCGACAAAGACATCAAAGTAACGGTCCTCCTCAAATATCCCTGTATCCAATAACTCATACTCACACTCTGACTTGGTTCTTTCTTGATTTTTCTTTACCAATTCAGCATAGGGGTAAGGGCCTTGAGGATATTTATAAAGGTACTTCATGTAGGAGTGCGTCGGTGTACTATCTAAGTAAAAGTAATACTCCTTAACATCCTCGCCATGATTGCCCTCAGCATTAGTTAGCCCAAAAAGGCGCTCCTTCAGCATCGTGTCGCTATGGTTCCAAAGCGCTATAGAGAAACATAGACGCTGTTGATCGTCTGAGATACCCGCAATCCCATCTTCGCCCCATCGATAAGATCTTGAGCGCGCTTGATCATGCGTAAAAGAATTCCAAACGTCACCAGATGTACCCGTGTCCTCTCTAACGGTACCCCATTGTCGCTCACTGAGATAAGGGCCCCATTTTCGCCATGGAATACCTTGCTCATTTCCGCTATTCAGACGAATTTCTTCTTCAGTCAAACAAGCATCCTCTTGAACGATCGCACAATCACCGCCGAAATAACTCTTCTAGACTTTCTCACGTCAGATATAACATTTAGGAACACTCAGCTCGACAAAAGTTTCTTGGAGAACCTCAGAAAAGCTTGGCCTTGAACCAAGACAGAATCACTCTACCGGTTAGTTAGGTGTCCTTGTACCTCGCCTATCCATCGACGAGTTTCGGCCAGGATCGGCATCAGCTATAAATCCATCACCCATGGGTCTAATAGCGATCAGAATCGATGCGTTATCATTGGCTTGAGTAAGACCCGCCCATAGCAAATAACTTGTGACAGCGGCGGTCAAAAGCCTTGAGTCTCTCTGGACGATGACTCAAAGAGAACTTAAGAAACGGATTGTTCCTACACCGTTAAAGCTCAGATATGCCGGTCCATTCTGGATCAGGTAACGAAGAAAAAACTTGACGAAGACCTTCGCCCCATCCTCGACTGATACTGCGAAAACAGGGATCGCCCTCTTTGATTTGGTAGGTTTCAGCCAAATTAAGGCTTTGGTTGTTATAGCAAGCCACGTCAATGGGTAGGCCCACAGATAGATTACTGCGCATAGTCGAATCAAACGATACCAACACACATTTAAGCGCTTCACCCAGGGAAGTACCCTGATTGATGACACGATCAATGATGGGTTTACCGTATTTGGTTTCGCCGATCTGAAAATAGGGCGTTTCATCCATGGCTTCGATGAAGTTGCCTTCGCTGTAGATGAGAAAAAGACGCATCGGCTCACCACGAATCTGGCCGCCTAAAATAAAATTGGCACCCGCATCGATATTATTTTGCGCGAGGTAAACTCCATCTACCTTCTTGATGGTTCTAAGGCTATTACCGAGAAGTTGAGCGACCTCGAAAAGACTATCCACATTCCACATATTAGGAATATCGGGGTTCCTAGCCTCTTTCTCGAGTAGATTGACCGCATTCTGAGTGGTTGAGAGGTTTCCAGAGGACAGCATGACGATCGTCCGGTCACCTGAGCGATTAAAAATCCTCATCTTTCGGAAACTGGCAATCTGATCCACACCGGCATTCGTGCGGGTATCAGAAGCAAAGACAAGACCGTCTTTTAATTTTAGCGCGACACAATACGTCATGGGTCATCAAGCAACAATGAACTACCCAGCTTGAGCCGCCTTAAGAGAACATGTCTCTACTCAGGACCCACCCAAAGGGATTTGAAGAGTCGGCAATTATAACGGTGAACCACCTAAAACGGTTAGTTCAAAATTGGGAAGCCGCACTGCTTCTAGGGTGCGGCATCAGATGACTTATGAATGCCCCAGACGATGGGGCGTTACACGACGGCGACGGCGACGGAGTAACTCACGCTTAAGCGACTGAGGGTCATCAATGTGCGCCAGCTGACAGCATTGAATAAAGTCCTTACTGTTCAGCCAAAAGACGGCATCCTCCATACCGTTCTCGATATCTTTCGCTGCCTGCAGAATCACTTCACACCACAGCGTCTTGAGCGCATTAAAGTGTGTATTTTTATTTAACGACGAACCTGTTAAGTCCCCATAGACTCCGGCATCATCGTTCAGTTCGTACGTATTTCCTCTTGATAGCTCCATCATTTCCCCCTTCATGGATGAGTGAAGTCAAACTCGTCTTTGTTTCAGCAAAGCACCGTAGGCTTCATCAACGCCCGCAAAGTACAGCTTCCCCCGGCTGTTTCATGCAGCCGAGAGAAATCAAATCTAGACTTATTTATGCGCTTGGAACGGATGGTCAGCCGTCTTTTTCTTAGCGACCACTTCCGATGCTTTAGGCTCGCCCGTTACAGCGCGCTTGATGGCCAAACGAGTGGCTTCATAGTTGAAATCCTGAATCTTTGCATCGTCTTCAGCCAGCCAGTGAATGAACACACCCACCGAGATGAAGATATCTTCAGCTTCTGACTCTGGAATCGTGCCATCTTCGACAGAATCCGCTACTGCTAGTGCTACGCCTCGCTGAGCAGGTCCAAAGAGCTGTACCGCTTGCTTACCATTTTTGATGGTCACTTTGTTGTAGAGAATGGTATGCGGTTTGACGGCCAGATTAGGCGCCACTACCGCTAAAAGCGACGTGAAGCCATCTTTATTGTTGGTCAAAGAATGAGCAAAAGCCGATTCTGCTGCGCTACCTCGTGGCCCAAGGATTAGGTCAATGTGAGCGATTTCGTTGCCATCACCCACTAAGGCTTCACCAACCAAAAGTTTATTAATTGTTCCCACGCTGATTTCCTCTTCGTTAAAGAATGACCAAAATTTCTGAATGAGTGACATCTTGTTTTTTCTCCAGTTGATACCGACCATCTACGGATAGAACGCTACTTCACGTGGAGTCGGCTCACTGAGCCTCAGCCAGGATCTGTTCGCTGGTTTAAACCCCAAAGGATTCAGACAAATGAACGTAGAACCTTCAAACCGTGTACACAATCTACCTCAAACCATAAAAACCAAGTAATATTATTTTGATATTTGTAATTACTTTTAGGAATATACAAACAAAACATCCAAGAGAAGATTTGGACTTAGACCTCATAGCCTCAAGACAACCTAGGATTTAACTTTGACTGAAGAATTGAAACAAGAATGGGGGTATAAAAAAGAAGGTGACGGCCCCAATGAGAATGAACCGTCACCACTAGGCGGAGAGAACCAACGAAAACAAAGTCCTATCTGGAAACTCAGCTTTCTATAAACCTCAAGGCCCGAGAAGTGATTGGCCTTTAGGTCTATAACGTTATGCTAATAGGATTCTTATTCCTCCACATAGATTGAATATTCATAAGCTAAGACCCTTTTGTTTGAACGGCACTTCAGTTTCGATACAAGGTTAAGTGCGTCTTGATAGCCGTATCATCCAAGTCAAGCATACGAGGCGTCTTTAGATAAATTCTTTGATCTGGAAGTCCTAACTCTTTAATCAGGCACTTCCTGATATTTTGGGCGCGGAACTGACCCAGTTGGTGGATTTCTATTTCAGGTACCGGCCAATCTTCCAGGACCTTGGCCTTAGCTGCTTCGTATAGGGGGCCATCGAGGGTATTCCGACCTGACTTAGCGAACCCTTCGAGTTCAGGGGCATCGGGATAATGACGACGAAAGAAGGCGGTCACGAGACGGTGATAATCGGCATCCGTTATTTCAGTGATGGGTTGACCGTACAACCGAACCCCTTGGCTGCGAAGTTCCTGTCTACGATCGAGCTTTAGTTGCTCAAGCAACTCAGTCTCAGCAATGGCAAGCTTATCGAGGTGAGGGGCCATGGTACTTTCAATATCCAGTGAAGCCCTCGGTGTTTCGATCAGTTCTTTTACGACCTTTTGTAGTTGAGCTTTAGCCATGATATCCACTTCGACGTGTCCAGGGGCGAAATGAATATCCGCCAAGGGTCGATTGATGGGATACTGAGTCTCATCCACCAGAGCCCATGGCGATTCGATCAAGGTAATTGGGGAAAGCAGGAATTTTGCCATCAATTTCTCGAATACATTCTCGTAGAGATGCCACATGCTGAACTCAGGATTACTGAGACTCCCACTGACAGGTAGATCCACGTCGATAAAGCCCTGATCATCCTTCAGAATAGCAATGGCGAAGTCCAAAAGCCATGAGTCCTTAGTGCTATCCACCTGATCACCTAGGGTTAGATTATCGAGCACATAGCGATTATTCATCACAAGATCATGGCGTTCCATCTGGTAATGAATCCCCAGATCGATCTTGCCCTTCTCGATGCGGTAACCACCAAATTCACCGACATAATTTGAAAGGGACGTGAGGTTAAAGCCCTTGATATCGAGCTTGATATCGGAATGTTCTTCAATGCCCATGGGGTTCACTTCACCAAAGATCATGACCGGCGTATTGGTATCCATATTGCCCTGCATCACGACATTCGCGGTGGAACCTTCACGTGAAGAAAGTCCTGTTGCTGCCCCCTCAAGATCTTCAATATTCCCACTAAAACCGAGCTTGATAGAACGATCGAGATAATCGAGCTTTCCATCACGCACTCTAAATATTCCCACTGAAAAAGCTGGTAACTCGCCTTTAGGCGTTTGTTTGACATTAAGATCCGCCAGATCAATAGCTAAAGCCTGCTGAGGCAGTTCAGCCCGTATCAGGTTGGCTACGTTAAGATCATGCTGTTCATTTAAAACCACCTGAGCATGCGGCCTATCAAGCGTAATGACCTTGGCGACAAAACGTTTGGGTTGATTGCTGACAGAAAGCCCATCGAAAGTTAAGGCATCCCATTTCATGAAGTGCTTTCCTTCCACTTTGTCTTTAGAATCAAATCCAGTAATTGAAACTGTGCCTTCATAGTCAAAGTGAAAGTCGGGGTCATGACGGAACAGAACGGTTCCCCAAGCATTCAAGCGGCCATTCGTGACGTCGATCGTGGTAAGGGGGCTCCAATAGGGTTCAACCGCCCTTAAACGCAACTTCTCCATTGAGAACTGCATCGTGGCGCGTATAGGGTTCAACTGGACACGTCCTTGTGTCTTTAAAGTGCCACTGTGTCCAACACGGCTGGTTAATTTGAAATCAAAATCTTCGTCATGATCGTTATTGAAATCAACCACCTTAACAGCTGCCCCATCAAACGTCAGCTTTACAGGCGGTGAGGTCGATTCATCCGTGAAATGAATCGTATAGTCCCCAAGAATCATGTCACTGATAGCAACATTCCAGGCGCTGCCTTTCTCTGCCCCAGACGCGCCAACCGACCTTAATGGCGGCAACTCATCAACCGACAGTTGTCCAGCCGCATTAATCTTTAGGTTCAACTCAGATTCCTCAGAAGCTACGCGCTTAATGTTTAATCGTTTACGATCCAAATCTGCACGAAATTCTTCGATCAGAAAGTGCCCAAGCGTGCTTGAATCCTCTTCAAATGCTTGAGCCTGACCCTTAGCACCCGAAGGAGACCCGAGTAACTCATTGATCACACCTCGCCTAAAACTAAGGCTCTGATGCTCGAAACCAGCGGCCAAATCGTTAATCTCGATCATGGATGCCTGCATCGAACCCATCGACAGGTGCTTCATCTGGCCCTGGGCAAACGCTAATTCTTTTTTGGGCACCTTAAACGTAATCTCTTGCACCTGTGCTTCGCCAAAATGACCTTGTGGAGCCACCAAGGCACCCGAACTCAGGGTCAGGGCCTTGATGTCTCCATCAGGGATGTCGTAATTGGCTTCAGTGGCCACCAATGAAAGAACCTTAGCTTTGGGATGTATCACTTCCGATACACGGATTTTTTTTCCATTGAGCATTAAGTCGTGCAAGCTTAAAGTAACGTCCTCCATCTCTGGATCTTTAAACCGGGCTTTCTGCCACATCAGGTCTTTAGCCCGCACATCATCCGCGGTGATCTTATCTTCAGCCAACTCCAATTGGACATTGTTAAATTCAGATTGATTCAGTTCTCCCCAGCGGGTAGTAGCCTTATTTAGATTAAGCTGCTTCAGATTGAGACTTTCACTATCGAGATTTAGACGAAGATCGCTAAGCGCCAATCCAGACAGTCGTCCCCATTGACCCTCGATATCAGGGACTTGGAAACCATCGAAAACCAAAGAGTCCGTCTGTAGATTCCAATCCAGAGGTCCACTTTGTATGGCCTTAACGTTCACGCCTTTAAACCCTAATTCCTGCACGTTAAACGAATCAAAGAAAAGGTTTGAAGTGTCCGATCTGAACACTATCTCGTTGATAGAAAGCGCATTAAATCTGAGATCATCACTTAGGAGCCTATCCACACGGAGAACACCCAGATGAACCTCTGAACCCGGATGATTGGGAGCTAGAAAGTCGAGCCTAATTTTTTGAATGGTCCAGGGCTTGGATTCACCGTAATCTGTTAATAACGTGAGATCAGATAACTCCAAAGACGAAGCCTGGATCGTGTTGAGACCCCGATCGTTCATTGAGAAAGAAATCGGATCCGGCGTGTTGACCCTCCCACTCTGAATACGTACAGCACGCCCAGTGGTCAAAAGATCAGACCATGTAGATAAGTCCAGATCCTGGATACTTAGGGTGGCGTCGAGATTAAAAGGCTGGATTGCAAGCCGACCATTCAGCATCAATTCACCCTGATCGCTTTGCGCCGACTTAAGGTCTATATGAAATGGAGTCAATCCATGGGAGGATGGGTCGAAATTAGATAAAAGCACGTTGAACGGCGAAAAGATCCAGGTTTTTGGATCGCCATTTGAGGCATCCTGAAATTTCACGGTGCCATCAATCAGCTCGATCCCGCCCAATAGAAGGGGCCATGGCTTGTCTGAAGCAGGTGTAAAGAGAGAACCGAGACTCTCGAGATTTAAGTGCCCTTCAGCATCTTTTGCCACCGTGAGCCTGGGTGATTCCAATCGTACGCCAATCGTGGGTTTAAGATGCCTAAGCGTTGACCATACATCTAAATTCAAGCGCAGAAACTCGCCGCTTAAGAGTGGTTCCCCCGAAGCGCTACCGAGTGCAAAATCTCGAACAGATAACGATGGGCCAAGCGGATTAAAATCAATTTGGTCCACCTTGACCGCGAGACCGAACCGATGCTGGAACCATGGCAAAAGACCCTTCAAACATACCGTTGGCGCCAGGAAGACAGCAGCTAAATAAATTAAAGCTAAGAGGCCAACTATCCAGCTCAGCCTGTGCCTTGAAAGTCTAGGGCCGTTGACGGGCATACTTATATTGAGTCGCTAAAAAAGATTGGCTTCTTTGCAAGATGAAGGCTTACGCTGAACATAAAACATCCCCCGAATTATGGCGCATTGTATCGAGAAGCGTTGATCAAACACCAAGCATTTGTGCGCCTAATCATCACAGATGCGAGTGGTAGACTGAAGAATGAGCTTTCGCTCGAAAAAAACCCATACATACCGAATGAATTTATGCTCGAATTGATCCGTAAATGGTGGCGACAACGACTTCATAAACGGGCGCCTATTCCAGAAAACATCTGGCTAGAAGTCTTAGACGATATCCCCATACTGATGGGTTTATCCGAGGAGGAACGAACGCGCTTACGAGCGTTGGTTACTATATTCGTCCACGAAAAGTCCTTTCTCGTCGTCAATAACCTAGAGCTGTCCACAGCCAATAAAGTTCTGATCGCAGCGCACGCGTGCTACCCCATTCTGAATCTCGACTTCAGCTACTTTGACGGCTGGATGACACTCATTGTTTACCCAAGAGCGTTCCTGCAACCGCGGCATCAGATCGATGCCAGTGGCGTAATGCACGAATGGAAACAGCTGGTTCGGGGTGAAGCCTGGCAACGTGGCCCAATTACACTGGCGTGGGCGGACGTCGAGGGTTCAGGTGTAGGCGATGGATACAATGTCATTATCCACGAGATAGCCCATCAACTGGATATGCGCAACGGGGTCGCCGATGGATACCCGCCACTTCCAAAATCCATGCAGTCAAGAGATTGGTATAACGCCTTCACATCGGCTTATCAGCAACTGACCCATCAGATCCAACATGGGCACAAAACACATATAGATCCCTACGCGGGCGAATCACCCGCTGAATTCTTTGCCGTGATCAGTGAGTACTTTTTCGAAAAGCCATCCCTGGTGGAACAACACTATCCGGTCGTCTACGCACTGCTCAAAGCTTTCTATCAACAGGACCCATTAAAAAGATTACATCGGTCAAAAGCATGAATAAGTCATTGCGCAGGAAGACTGAGTCACTCAACAAGGTCAGATATCCAGGCGTTTATTCAACTCAACCACACTATCAACGGGAATCTGGAAAAAATCCGCGGCAAAAGCCCTATTTTTAGTCATCAACACAAATAATCGTTCGCGCCAGCGGGCCATACCAGGAAGATCCGTCGATACCGGAAAAACTCTGCTGAAGAAATAGGTCGTATCATCCGGATCGTAAACCAACAGTCCCTCAGCGGCACAGGTTACCAAAATAAAGGGGATATCTGGGATTTCCATGAAACCGAACGGGGCCTCAATCCTATAAAAACCAGCATCTTTCTGGTCCACAGAGATGTGGTGCCGCGCTCTTGCATCACATTCTCTCGCACGTTCCGTGACTAAAACACTCAGCACGATAACGGTCTGATGCAACACTTTATTATGACGAACGTTTTGAAGTAAGCCACTCGGTACCTCCTCTTCAGGCGCGGCCATATAGACTGCTGTGCCGGGTACTCGTTGAACGCCGTCGCTGATGGATCTTTTTATGAAATCGTCGAGATGGCCATCAATGGGCTTAAGACGCATGGCCAGAATCCTCCTGCCCTTCATCCAGGTAGACATGAAGATAAAGAGAATTCCGCCTAAGAGTAAGGGTAACCACCCACCTTCCAGAATCTTAAGGAGGTTAGCCCCAAGAAAACCAAGATCCACACCTACAAATAAACCAACCAGGGGAATGAGCTTTAGAAGACGCCAATGCCAAGCGTGCCGCGCGACCACATAGAAGAGCAGACTGGTCGCAAACATGGTCCCTGTCACCGCAATCCCATAGGCTGAGGCCAACGCACTCGATGACCCAAACCCTAAAACCAATATTGCCGTAGCGACCAACATGAACTGGTTGGGTCCTGGAAGATAAATTTGTCCCTTCTGCGTTTCAGAGGTTTGATCCACTCGAACCCTTGGAAAATAGCCGAGCTGAAAAGCCTGTTGCGTCAGTGAATAGGTACCCGATATAACGGCTTGCGAAGCAATGACGGTTGCGAGCATGGCCAAAATAATGATGGGTAGCTGTAAGCAATCAGGAAACATCAAAAAAAATGGGCTATTCAAGCGCTCCGGGTGCATGAAGACGTTAGCCCCTTGACCAAAGTAATTCAATATGAGGGCTGGAAATACCAAATAAAACCAGCAAACTCGAATGGGTTTCACACCAAAATGCCCCATATCCGCGTAGAGCGCTTCAGCCCCTGTCACAGCCAGAACCACAGCACCCAGGATCACCAGAGATTGGAAGCCATGATCAACAAGAAAAAACAGTGCGTATTGGGGATGAATCGCTTTCAAAACCCAGGGGTACTTTAAAATCTCGATCAGTCCTACGCAGCCTATGACTAGAAACCAAGTCAACATCACAGGACCGAATAATCGTCCAACACGAGTTGTTCCATGCCGCTGAATTAAAAACAGTCCGATGAGGATGGCCAGCGCGATGTGCACGATGTAGGGCTCAAAATCACGATCTATCAACGCAAGGCCCTCAACGGCACTCAATACGGAAAGTGCGGGCGTTATCACAGCATCCCCATAAAAAAGAGCGGCGCCGGTTAAACCCAACAAGGTCATCAACCTTCTCGCATGACGATGGGCGTCTTCAGAACGAAGCGCCAGAGCCATTAAAGCCATGATTCCACCCTCCCCCTGATTATCGGCCCTCATGATGTAGCCAAGGTATTTGAACGAGACCACGAATACAATGGTCCAAAAAATCAATGACAACAGCCCGAAGATCATCGACTCTAAAGGCGTGTTCCCTGCCGCGAGAATGCACTGCCGGAAGGTATAGAGTGGGCTGGTACCGATATCACCAAACACGACACCGAGGGCCGGCAAAGCAAGACGCCGCAGCCAATGGCCCGTGGTACGAGGCTGAGTGGAATGGAGCAGCATGTCGTTTAAAACCCCGCTAAGTGAGCCATCAGCGTCCAGCCCGATTGAGGCACGTCTCATATCGATCCTTAACTCGATGTGCAAAGATCGACGTTGTGAGGGAGCGGGTGAACTTAGGGCTATTGAGGTGTATATCAGGCATCTCTTCATGAGACCAGGTTCGTCCCGATGTTTTCTTGACGAGCTGAAAGGTCTTTTCAAAAAGAGCCGACTTTGAGAAATCAGCCGACTTCTCAAGCTGCATATCTCGTTCAATGTCGGCTCGAGTCATATCAAGCCGCTGAGACAGCGCCCAAACGGCCTCTAATGTTTGACTGGGATCCTTTGAGACTTCGCCCTCGTGATAACGGAGTAAATCGCCATCATAATCAATATCACGTCCGGTCAAGGTGTGGAGCACTCGCTGAAAAGCGGCATTGCGGCTCGCGTAGTGACCTGCGTTGTAATCAGCAAAGCGATAAACAATATCGCTATAACGCACAGGATAGGACAGTAAATACGCGATACCGAAAAAAAGACCTCCGCGCCTAGAAAATACCTCACTTCTTAATGAACCGTCGTAAGCATAGGGGTATCGTTTATGCTTAACGAAATCCCTGGCAAACGCAACGCTGACCTGCATCGGCCCTCCCGTCTTGACGGGATTGTAGTTAGCCAGCAATTGCTTGCCTAAGGGAAGTTCTGAGGTCATATCATCGAAGAGTCGGTTTACATCATTCTCTGTACGGAGTGCATCAATTCTTTGATTGTAAGTTCCGCCTTTCGGAGATTTGACTTCAAGTGCCTTTTCGACCATCCACCCCGGAATCTTATATTTATCTTGTCTCTGCTTCAGCTCTTTCCGAATGATGGCAGGTAGCCCCGCTACGGTAGGCTCGGCCTTGAATGACGATTCTTGCTCAACTACCGCAATGACAGCACAGCCGTTTTCGGTGGTCTTGGGTACTTTAAGAGAGCCGAAGGCACTATCGATATCCTTGCTCCAACCATTTGGATCACGAATACCATCAGGGAGCAGAGACTCCACCCATTCTCTAGAACCAAAAGCCTGCGAATGGGTGTTTTTAGAAGCCGAATGCACACCCTGAGACTCATCTCGAAGAGACGAAGCCTCCTTCTCGTTGACACTAGAATCTGAGAAAGCGGAAAAAGGCAGGTGTGAACAGGCACCCAGCATAAGGGATACTCCCAGTAAGCAGGTCCTATGTATTCCAGGCCTCATAGTGGAACACCACGACATCACACACACCCTGTTTGATGGTTGAGTTGACCCTTAGACTTCCTGATGCTATCAATCACCCACACGATCCCAACGCTCCACCTCTAAATAATGCGTACGTATCTTTCTCTAATCATCACCTTACTGATTCTCGTAACCACCTTGACTGGATGCAATCGCGATCGGCTACGTGGCGTCAAAGACACCTGCTCCTGTAACGATTCCAACCCCTGATCAAGACTTAGACTGAGCCAGATCAGCTTCGAGCAAAGCCTCGTAAATTGGCGTATCACGCAAAGCATTGGCCACCAGCGTTGCTGAATAGGTCGCACCCAGCAGAGGCAAAACCATAGCGTATTGCCCCGTCATTTCGATGATTAACACTATGGCTGTAAGCGGTGCTCTGGCTACCCCTGAGAACAGAGCGGCCATGCCCGTTAAAATCAAAGGGGCTTCGGTAAAGTCTGATTGAGCAATGATCGGCGAAAATCCCAGAAAGAGTAGCCCTCCGAGTAAGCCACCCATCACCAATACCGGGGCAAAGAAACCACCGGCACTCCCCGTGCTGTAACTCATGAGTGTCAACAAAAACCGACCTACCAAAAACAACGCTAAGGCTTTAACTGACCAGGCCTCCGGATGATTGAGTGTCTCCTGAATCAGACTTTGCCCAGCCCCCAAGAATTTAGGATCGAGAATAGCGAGAGCACCCATCGTAAGGCCGGTCACAATCCAGCCCATCATTCTTAGAGATAGTTTCAAACGGGAAAGCGATTGGAGTGCCAGTAGACTTTTATTAAAAACGACACCCAAAGCCCCACAAAGACACCCTAGCCCGATATAAATGGGCATCCACAACAGATTGGGCGTATCTAACTTTGAAATTTCGAACACGGGCGATTGCCCCATGACCGAACGACACACGAGGTCCGCACATAGGCAGGCCGTAACCGTTGCAACGCAGGCGACTGCAGTAGGCCTGACACCCAATTCTTCAAGAGCAAAGACCACTCCAGCTAAAGGAGCATTGAACGCAGCAGTAAGCCCAGCTCCACTTCCGGCCATAATGAGGATTTTTTGCTCCGATGCGTGCTGGGATCCCAACTGACTCAAACCAGCGCCTAATGCACCACTCATTTGTATGGTAGGTCCCTCCCTCCCCATCACCAGTCCACCGGAAATTCCGATTAAGCCACTGAAGAATTTCACCAACACCAGCCGGGTCGGTCGATAGACCTTATACCCCAGCAACACGGCTTTGAGATGAGGGATACCACTACCGCCCGCGGCCGGTTCAATCAAGGCCACCAGAGAAGCGGCAATCACCACAGTGAACAGTCCAAACGCTAATAGGATCCATTGACCCATAGAACCCTCAGACGTGGCTGCTTCGATTAGATGCGCACGAAACCCTTCACCGAAGTCGAGTGACAGATGAAACAAAACGGCCAATAGGCCTGAACATAAACCGATAACGATGGCCTTAGCTAAAAGTGGCAAGACGCGAATTTTGAATGCAGGTTCGCCCAAGGGTTTGATAGTGGTGTCTGAATGAGTCGAATAGTGACTAGTCTTTTGTAACGACATAAAACTTGTACAACGAGCCGTTGATCTGAATATAGCAAAACACTGAGCGCCGGGCGTTTAAGCCACCCCGACCTATTGAGTGTATCAGTTGGCTTGGTGATCTACGTATGAGTATTTAATGATTTCTAAAACGGACGAAAGGCTCCATTCAGAATGAGTAACCTGTTACTGGTGAATCCATGAATGAATGGGCTGGAGGGGTGACCCATACAAACGCCAATGAAGGGAGGGGAAAAAATGAGACTGTGCATAATCAGCCGAGTCCATACAAGGACTCGTGAGAAAAGAGTCCATTTGAAATCAGCTGCTTAATGGAATCTTAATCAAAAAAACCTGAAGGAAAGGGACGCTCAGGATAAGGTTAGCTTAGAGGCGGAACTGAAAAAGAATTCAGTTCACCGTCCCTTCAACAGCCAACCTACGAGCCGCGTGCCGAAGTTTTTTCACCTGAAACATGGGGCTTAGGATGAGTGAGATCAGGAGCAGTGGCGCTAGAAGGATAGAGAATATGAGCCAAACCCCCATCGCGGTCTGGCGTCTCACGAAAAGAAGAGCACGGATGAGGCTCTTCCTTAGACGGGCACCCGAAGCCAGAGTCAAAGCATCTGGATTGATCGTGGATGTTGCGTTCGCTTTCATGCGGCACCTTAGGATAAGTTAAATGATGGGTTAAGCGCGATGACTCAAGGTATCACGCCAATTAATTCTCAAAAAGAATAATTCGTTATCAAGCTATTCGCTTTTTATATATGGCATTTGTCCCAAAGGACTTAATCGATCACACTACTCAGCATCTGGTTCTTTTTATCGAAGATCTTTCATGAATGCGCTGATTCACACTCCAATTAGCAGAGTAACCATCCGTGATAGCCAGTCACTGGTCATTGCCTCACCTTGCCTATTGAGCGACTTCCCAAATGCTTACTTTAAGCAATTCTTGAGGCGATCTTTCGAGCTTGAAGAAGTCGTATCCATCGAGGTGGACTTCACTCGTTATGAGGTCATCATTCGGATGCGTCCAAAGCTTCAGACCATTAAAAAAACGTTACGACGGCTCGCAGAAACCATTACACAGCCACTCTCAAAGCTTGAAAAATCAGCGCCTCACAATCATTTCATTCTGACCGAATCCGACACCCGTGTTTGTTTTGCCAAAGCACCCACCCAACTCAAAGGCCTCAGTCGAGTAGCCTATCAAGGAGCAGGATATGGCTTTCTAGGCCTAAGTTGTATTGGCGCTGTAAGTCCATTCCTACCGACAACACCTTTTGTTCTCTTGAGCAGCTATTTCTTCGTACGATCCTCACCAGAACTCAATAAGCGGCTACTCAAGAACCGATTCTTTGGTCCTATTCTGGAAGACTGGTACCTCTACAACGCCATGACACCCTCAAGACGTCGCCACTTATTAGTGGTTGTGGTATCGGTGCTTTCCATCACCATACTCGCCGCAGGACCCGGAAGCACTGTTTTACCCTTTATGCTGCTAGCTTCTCTCAGTAGCGCTACGTTTATCCTGCTCATACCCGTTACGGATGACCTTTCCTTGCAAAGCACTCGACGCACTTTATGGTCAAGAATCAAACCTTTACAACTATTGAGCGCACCCCAAGCAGAGACTAGTCCTACATCCATCGAGTAGTTTCCTCCGACAAGACATCATTCATTATGTCGCAACAACTGAGGCGAATGGCAGGGAGTCGCCCCCCCAAAAAAAGGGTACCTGACTTGAAAGGATTGATGCTCAGACGACCAGTGGAGGTCATGGTCACAAGCCCAGTTTTAAACCTTTCAAGACGGATACCCACTCGAGTTTCCAACAGTTGCCCAGAGAGAAGGTGCAGTTCACCTAAGGCATAGTTCGCGCCAAGAATGACCGTTTGATGAACAGCGATACACCGCGGGGCACTGAAACTTGATCGCGACCCACCCCGATACCCATAGCCAGCAAATTTCGGTTGATTTGAACAGTGAGCGGACGAAATAGACCGTTCCGGAGAGATCCTTTATGATCGAACGTTCATCTTAGGGCTCCTTAGATCGCATGTGCCATCGTTCTTTTTTGCTTATGGGTCTACTCTTTGCATCACATGCGCTGTACCCCTTTCAAAGCGCAGCCGACCCCACGATACGCGCACCCGGACCTGAACTGGCGACCTTCCCGGAAAACGTCAACACCCTGATGGCCGGAGAGGGCTATATTGAGGTCTCCGCTTTTGGTTATACGGGCAGCAGTACCTCAGCCTCAGGGCAGTACAACACCCCATTCTTACTGGAATATGGTGTAACGGATGATATTGAGTTTAGGCTGTATGACAATGGGTTCACTTGGAATGAAACCAGTAAAAGCTATCGAGGCTTTGAACCCCCAACGTTTGGCGCATTGATTCATCTGATGGATGAGAAACCAGAGTACTTCCTACCGGCGATCGCTTTTGAACCACTGATGACCACCGATCTTTTGGGAAACAACAATACCCGCGGTGGTGTTCAGCCCAACCTAGTCCTAACCTTCGTCAACACCCTTCCTGAAGATATTGAATTTAATTACACCTTAGGCACGTTTCGAAAGCGTAACGACTTCAATCAAAACATTTGGGAGTTTCAGTTTGAGTGGGCCTTACAACGTTCTTTTTTCATGGATGACTTTAAGTTATTCATTCATGGAACATACAACTCGCTGAACATGTCACCACCCGACTTATCGGGTCCTTCTTCAACCGTTGCCACCGGTCAATCCGTGGTTGGCGGTGGTTTCATACTCACAGCCGCAGAGCGGTTGGCATTCTATGGCCAGATCAGCGGTGGGCTTAGTGCCGTATCACCTTCCATCTTAAGTTGGTCTGGATTTGCCTTCGCATTCTGAACAATGATTCTGTGGCTCAGTCATCTTTTTGGTATCGGTATTCAACAATCGCTTTGCATACTTTTTGCGGCAACCTTCGCCCCGAATCGGTTTCGCAGCTACTGGAATAGATATTCACATTTTCCTGCCACTCATCCAGTTGCCAATAAATCAATAGGCCGAGCGTCAGTATGATGAGTAAGACCTTGATCACAGCTTTCCCTCCTAATTAAAGCGCCTCTCTCTATGAGGCCTGAATCCCTCTTAAGTTCCAGAACGCCTGATGAGCACTTCGTCCAGAAACTCAAGCCAATGCCGGAACGAATGCTGTCCATCGCTCAGATGGAGCATACAACCTACATTGGCCGACAGCATGATATCTTTAGAGCTTAAGGTCTTGCCCGAGAGAAGATCACCGCGTTTTTCCTGCCTAAGGCGCTCAGCTGTATCGGTATATAACCAGGAATAAGCACCGGCCGATCCACAACAAAGATGACGGTTGCACCCCACATCCACTTGGATACCCAGACCTTCAAGCAAACGCTCCACGCGACCATGAAGCTTCATGCCGTGCTGCAAGGTACACGGCGAATGAAAGAAGACCTGTTTTGCTCCAGAGCCAGCCATTAAGCTTTGTAATGTTGTCAGTTCACGCTCCAGCCATTCGATGGGATCCAAAGCAAGCTGTGAGATCTTATGAGATTTTTCACGATAGGTATCATCATCTTTAAGGTAGTCAACGTAGTGTTTCAGTGACACCCCACAACCAGAGCTGGTCACCAAGATGGCTTCAATGGGAACACCATTACATTCAAGGGCATCCCCGGTGACATAAGGCCAGAACGCATCGATATTCCGACGCATGTCATCGAGAGCGGACGCCTGTTCATTCAGATGGAACTTCAAGGCACCACAGCATCCAGAGCCGGGTGCAGTTAGAACGGTCACCGCCAAGCGATCGAGAATTCGTGCGGCGGACTCATTGATACCGGGTGACAACTCTGGCTGAACACAGCCTTCCAGCAACAGGACCTTACGTGTATGGCAAAAGGGTGAGGCTAAGACGGCATCCTTTAATGGCGGCTGATTCATATACCGCTGAAACCGTTCAGGAAACATCCACCGAAGGGGCCTGACCAGCCTTAGAGACCCTTTAAGGATAATAGGATGAGTGAGCCCAAAGGAAAGTCCTTTTCGAATGATGTATTCGCTAAATGGCCGACGACTGACCCGTTGGTCGGTCCACTTGCGGCCGATGTCCAAGAGCGCAGTGTAATCAACACCACTCGGGCACGTGGTTTCACAATTGCGACAGGTGAGACAGTGATCCAGATGCTGTTGGGTTTTTCGCGTAGGCTGTTGGCCTTCGGCGATTTGCTTGATCAGATAAATGCGGCCCCTCGGGCTTTCAAGTTCATCACCCGTGATCTGATAGGTTGGACAGGTGGCCGAACAAAAGCCGCAATGCACACATTTCTGAAGAATATCTTTTGCACGTTCACCCTCGATTTCACCTTGGAGCAGAGGACCTAATATCGTCTGCATTACAGGAGCCTCCTTGGAGCAAAAGTACCGTGAGGATCGAACGACCGACGAATACGATCTTCAAGCGCCGCAAGGACGTGCTCATTGAATCTATGCGTCTGGACGCCATAATCTCCCTCAAGGACTTCAGACGGTCTGAACAGACTGAGGTATCCACCTCTCTCCATCGCCATGGCTTCAAGTTGCTGTCGATCCACCTCGCCGCGCCACCATCGCTCAGCACCGTGCCATTCGATTACGGTGTCACCCGGCAACTCAAGTGGTCGCGCTGTAGAAGGCAGAGAAAATCGCCATAAAGGAGCACCTTGGCTAAAACAATCGGATATCACGGCTTCTTGCTCTTTTAGGCCTAGCCAGAATCCATACGCCGCCTTTGGATCAAGCTCCTGCATACCGTATCGGCTCGAAAAGGACTGAATCACACGGTCCATGGCGGCATCACCACCTGTAAAACGGAGATAGAGTCGACCGCCGTGTGACGTACCAAGGTACGCACTTGCATTTAAAGGCCATGGCTGACCTGCCCATTCATTGACCCAGTCGATCGCCTGCGAGGATTCCACATCAACAAAAAGAGTAACGGAGCGAACTGGAAACGGCATAACCTTGAACGTCGCCTCAAGGATGAGGCCCAAGGTCCCCCAAGATCCTGCGAGGACTCGAGAGACATCATAACCCGCCACATTCTTGATCACCGTACCACCAAAGCGCAAAGACCGCCCCTGCCCATCCAGCATATACACGCCTAGGAGATAATCACGAACGGATCCTGTAGCCACGCGCCCAGGCCCTGCAAGACCCGATGCCACCAGGCCTCCGTATGTTGCGGAAGGACCGAAATGCGGTGGCTCAAAAGGCAGACATTGTCCCGCTTCTGCCAAGGCTGCCTCGATCTCTTTCAACGGCGTTCCGGCTTTTGCCGTGATGAAGAGCTCATCCGGTTGATAACTGATGATGCCTGAATATAAGGTCGTCTCCAGAACAGCGCAGGGAACCAGACGGCCCAATCTGTCTTTACTGCCACCCCCGCGAATGCGGAGCTTCAGGCCTGTATCTGCATGTTGGAGTATTTGCGCTCTTGCGCTTTGGACAAAACCCGAACTCATCAAAATCGCTCCAGATCTTGATGCATTAAACGTGGGTTATGTCGGGGATTACGCCCCAGCTCCACACAACGGCGAAGACTGGGTAGACCCTTATCCGGATTTAAAAGCCCCAAAGGATCAAAGGCTGCTTTTAATTCCCATAGAAACGCACGTTCATCATCGGAAAACTGGTGGCAGAGACTATCCAGCTTTTCAACACCAACGCCGTGCTCCCCGGTCACTGTTCCACCGAGTTCTATACACTTTTTAAGGATATCATTACCGAAAGATTCGGCTCGATTCCATTCGTCAGGGTCTTCGCCGTTGAAAAGTATCAAAGGGTGCATGTTGCCATCACCCGCATGAAATACATTCATACAATTTAGGTGGTATTGTTGCTCGAGCGTTTTAATATACCCGAGTAAACCCGCAATATGACGTCTTGGGATGGTTCCATCCATGCAGTAGTAGTCGGGTGATATGCGACCGGCCGCTGGGAACGCATTTTTGCGGCCGCTCCAGAATCTCAATCGTTCGGCCTCAGATTCTGAGCACTGGAGACGACTGGCCCCATGTGTACTCAGAACAGTCGACATCCTAGCAATCTCCTCATCGACTTCGTCTTCTACTCCATCCGACTCACAAAGCAAAATAGCCTCAGCATCAAGGTCATAACCTGCCTCTACAAATGCTTCTGCAGCGCTTATAGCGGAGCGATCCATCATCTCAAGCCCGGCCGGAATGATGCCAGCAGCAATGATTCCAGCCACAGCCGATCCACACTGCTCAAGACTCTGAAAACTAGCCATGATGACCTTGGCGGAGGATGGTCTTGGAATCAGGCGGACGGTGACCTCCGTGATGACCATCATCATGCCTTCGCTTCCAACAATGAGTGGCAGCAAATCAAGCCCAGGGCTATCCAAGGACTCCCCTCCAACCTCAATCACTTCTCCGGAACTCAGAACCCCCCTAACACGCAACACGTTATGAAGGGTCAAACCGTACTTGAGGCAGTGAACCCCACCCGCATTTTCGCTCACATTACCACCAATAGAACAGGCAATTTGTGATGAGGGATCAGGGGCATAACATAAGCCCAAGGGTTGGGCTGCTTCGCTAATAGCAAGATTCCGAACACCCGGTTGTACTCTTGCAAGTCGCGCTTTAGGATCGAGGCTCAGTATGCTCTTTAGCCGTGTAAGCGAGAGAAGCACCCCGTGTGTAATGGGCCTGGCTCCCCCAGAAAGCCCCGTACCTGCGCCACGTGGCACGATGGGTACCGCAAGCTCTTTACAGAGGGTGATCACCTCGATCACTTCTTTCTCTGACTCGGGTAACACCACCACAAGTGGCAAGGCACGATAGGCCGAAAGCCCATCGCATTCATAAGGCCTTGTGTCTTCTTCATCCCAGAGAATCGAATGATTCGGCAAGACGCGTCCAAGCTGGGCCACGATCAAAGACTGAAGTTCTTTCAGATCCTCTATCGCACTCACCGATCTCTGATTGACCATATTTCCTAACTCAAGCAAGCTAACAAAGGTCTTGTATATCATGATTGATCAGGCGCCAGAATAGCGAATCCGTTTCAATTTATGTTCAGTCCTCATTGAATATCCAGGACCCAGTGATGTACTCGACTCTTTAGATTAGAGACCGATCAGAAAGAACTCTAAAGTAGTCACTTTCAAACAATTGCAAAACCCCCCGAAAAATCAATACACTTGGATCCTATCCAGCTGTGCTGTCACCAGCGTATGTGTTATTGAACCCTCCCAATCGGTATGGATCTATGCTACTTGCTAAAGACGATGTCCACGCCTTTATGCCCTATCCCGCCGCACTGGTCACCAACGCCAAAAGCGGAGCACTTTCAGGCCTTACTCTAGGCGTTAAAGATATTTATGACATCGAAGGCTATCCCACAGGATGTGGTCAGCCCACGAAACTAGCGCTTTCTGGTATTAAAACGAAAACGGCACCCATCGTTCAGCGTTTTCTGGACCGAGGCGCTCGTTTGGTTGGAAAAACGCACACCGTCGAAATGACCTACGGAATGACGGGATGCAACCCACATTTTGGCACACCATTGAATCCCTTCGCACCCGATCGGCTTCCAGGCGGGTCGTCTTCAGGCTCAGCATCCGCGGTTGCAGCCGGGCTTTGCGACATTGGACTGGGCTCCGATACCGGCGGATCGATTCGTATCCCAGCGAGCTTCTGTGGACTCTATGGCATCAGACCCACTCATGGACGTCTTCCCACAGAATTTTCTCTGCCGCTCGCCCCAAGCTTTGACACACCCGGTTGGCTCACACGTGAACCCGAGCTGTTATTGCGTGTCACAGAGGCCATTTTAGAAGCTGATGAACTGCCCATCACCGATACACCCGAATGGTTTATCGCCGAGGACCTCTTTGCATCGACGGAGCATGACGCTTCTTTTGTGTTTTCGGAGTTCATAGAACGCATAAGCGGAACATTGCCCGATTGCAGGACCATTCAAGTACTGACCGCTAACCATAACGACATGATTGATGCCTTCCGCCATATTCAGGCCCATGAAGCCTGGAAAGCACATGGGGCTTTCATAGAGAAATACCAACCCTCTCTCGGCACCGACATTGCAGAACGTTTCAGATGGGCCAGCACGGTCTCTTCGGATGTCGTTAATGAGGCACGGATCTTAAGACGTCAATTCACCTTCGATTTAAGAAGGCTACTAGGGCAAAGGGGTATCCTCATACTACCCACAGCACCAGGAATTAGCCCAGGAGTGTCATCCAGTGAATCTGCATTGGAACATTATCGAGCTGAGTCGTTGAAGCTTCTGATTCTATCTGGCCTTTCGGGTTTCCCCCAAATCAGCCTACCTCTGCTCACCCTCAAGGGCGCTCCCTTGGGCGTTTCCTTGCTCGGCCCCTCAGGCAGTGACCGATCACTGTCACAGATTGCTGTTAAATTCACAAAAGACTACTCTCAGTCTATAACCCAATAGGAAAGCAAGATCTTGACCCCCTCGACCGACACTATGCGAAAGCCTGAGAGCACCACCTACTGGCTAGAAGATAAGCCACCGGTTCAGATATCCCTGCTGCTAGCACTGCAACAAATGTCTTATCTCTCCGTGTACCTCGTGGTATCACCTGTACTGGCTCGAGCGCTTAATCTAGATGAATCACAATCCCTGCAACTCATCTCCGCAACCTTGCTCGCCTCGGGTGTCGGCGTCATTCTGCAGGCCGTCGGTCGCTTGGGTATTGGTTCCGGTTATTTCTGCCCCCTACAAACCACATCTGCCACCTTTGGTGCCGTCATACTTGGGAGTCAAATGGATGGACGCGAAGCCATCTTCGGGGCCATGGGCGTTTTAGGACTTAGCCAGATCGGTTTTGCTTATCTCTTTTCGAAAATGCGGGGTATCTTCAACATCCAAATCGCAGGACTTGCCATCATGCTCATGGGTTTAATGTTGGGGCAGGCAGGACTAAGAACCATTCTGGCCGGAGTCGATGGGCTACCACCCACGGCTAACGACGCCATCATTTGCGGCGTTACCCTTGGGGGCATGGTGGTCGCCAATATTTCACGCTTTAAATACTTAAGGCTTTTTTCAGCTTTTATTGGTCTTGGACTGGGCACCCTCACTAGTTTCTGGCTGGATGCCATCGACCCAAAAGACGTGGTTTTAATGCGAAACACACCGCTCGTGTTTCTACCCCAGCCAATGTACATTGGCTGGAGCTTCAGTCTCGATAGTTTGGCACCGGCCCTAACATGCGGTCTTTTTATGTCCTTGCATGGATTCGGCGCCCTGGCACTCGCACAACGATTCAATGATGCCGACTGGAAAAGCCCCAATATGAAGGTGATTCGACACGGCCTTATTGCCGAAGGTCTGAGCAACATCCTTTCTTCCATTTTAAACGGCGCGACCATCACGTCCAGCGGCGGTGCCGTATCACTCGGAGCAGCCACAGGATGCACTAGCCGATATGTGGCTTACTGGTTGGGTGGCCTTATGATTCTTTTGGCCTTCGCACCCCGATTCATTATTTTTGTGCACATGCTGCCAGATGTTGTCATGGGTTGTGGCATGATCTTTTTATCCTGTTTTACCACAATGGCAGGACTCCAGATTATTTCCTCACGACTGCTCGACAATCGAAAAATCCTCACCATCAGTTCGGGCATTTTATTTGGCATTAGCTTTGATCCTCTTAAAGATATCGTTTTAGGGGTTGTCCCAGAAGCGGTGAAACCCATGCTGTTTTCAGGTGTGAGTGTCGGCGTAACATGTGCTGTGCTGCTTTCTACCCTATTCAGGATCTTCGAAAATCGACATGAGAAACGATCCTTTGATGCCCACCATAGTTCTTTGAATGAGATTTCGAGCTTTCTGGAGCAACAAGGGAAAGGACTGGGCGCTCAAGCAGATGTCGTCCGAAGATCCGAATACGCCACCTGGCAGGCGTTCGAAATTTTGCTTGAAAACGAACTTCTTCATCCGGACAAAGGCAAGCGAAGTTTGATCCATCTAGAAACCATCATGGATGAATATCATTTCTCGGTAATCCTAAACTATCAGGGCATAGCGGCTCCCCTGGCGATTCAACCACCCTCGCATGAAGAGTTGCTTGAGAGTGAGTTCGGTGTTCTGCAAATGGCGGGATATCTTCTAAGGCGACTGGCGGATGAAGTCCATATGAAGGCCGAGGGCACCCAATGTACGTTGTCTCTGGTATTTAATGATTAGGACCGCGTGAGGTTCTTAAGTAAAATCGGTGCACTGCGGAACGTTTTTTTTGCGACAGGCTGTGTGTTTGGAGTCGATTTTTTTTAAGTGATAAAAGTGCAGGATTTAGAACTGGCTTTTCTGGTAACGACCCTGACCTTGAGCATCGCCTTGGGACTGGTTTCAAAACGGTCGAATCAAGATGGTCTTATTTTCTGTGGCCTGTGTGTGCTTTTTGCAGCCATTGCCACCATGCTCTACAGTTACCGTGATCTTGCGTTGGAACCATTTAGACATGCTGTTCCTAACGTCTTTTTTCAGGATCTTACGCTCTCCTGCACGCAGGAATTAGTATTTTTCAGAAGCGTAAGCTTCCTAAGTTTGAACTTTATGGCTTTCCGTTACTGATCACGCTTACCTATATAGCGCCCTATTGGCACCCGTTCAGTTATATCGTTGCCGCTTACTCGCTATACACGCTCCAGGTCTTTAGAATCATTCAGGCAGTGACGAGCAAGACATACCCTATTGAGGGTTATGGCAAAGCACTCATCGTTTTTGGTCTTTTTTTAGCCGCCTATGCGTTCACCCTCAGGATCGCTGAGGAACTGGCCACCCAAGGCTTTTCGCCCAGTGAATACTTCCACGCCGCGCGAGCAGGTTCCGTCTTCGTCTCTGGAATCAGTAGTTCTATTTTGATCAGTTGCGGATTTCTCGTCATGGTTCGCGACCGATCCGATGCGGAGATTCAGATCCTTCTAAGAATCGACACGCTGACAGGCGCCTTCAATCGTCAACACCTCAAAGAAGCCGCAAGCCAAGAAATTCTGCGTGTTCAAAGGATGGGCTACCCCTTATCCATGGTACTAGTGGATATCGATCACTTTAAAAGCATCAACGACACTTACGGGCATATCGTTGGCGATAAGGTATTAAAAGCATTCAGTGACGAACTCAAATCGTCTCTTCGGACGTCAGACCGTTTGTATCGCTTCGGCGGTGAAGAGTTCCTGATGCTCTTATATGATACTGATCTTGATGGGGCTACCGTATTGGCTTCGAAGATCCGAGAAGCCATCCAGAATCATGTGTTCCCTAACCAAATCCGACTGACAGCGAGTTTCGGATGTGCTTCGTTCGACACTGAAGACAGTTTCGAGTCCTGGTTACAGAGAGCCGACCATGCACTCTATGCGGCAAAGAGATCGGGCCGTAATCGCATCGCAAAGTCGGGTTGATGCCTTATTCAAAGGCTCGCTTTAATCTCGACGCAGAGCCTTAACCAGATAAGGATCGAGGTCTAACTGCCTGAGTAGCCAGCTACAGTAGTCCGCGGGCAGTTCCGATATGGGCGCCCCTTTGTGTTTACCAAAAGGCATGTAGATAGGGATTCTGGCTTGTTCACTGATCACCCAAAGCGCCTCCCATGTGGCGACTGACTGCCCTCGCTCAATCAATTCATCCACAAAGATACGGAGGAGTTTTAAACAATTCTCTACATCCGTGAGCGCCGAATGCGCATTTTTCACCATATCTCGAGCCGACTCCCCAAAAAAACGGTACATCAAAGCACTTTGATTGTGGCTTTCAATCTCAGGATGCAGGAAGCGGGAAAGGGCCAGGGTGCAAATACGTTTGATTTCGGGTTCTCCAGCGACACGCCAGTCATAATCTATATTATGACCAACTAGGTACCCTACGCCTTCGGGGAGAGAAAATTCGAGGTGTGATTTATGACCGACTAAGTCACTATCGACAATATGGTGAACAGCCATAGCCCCGTGCTCTATAGGTTTAAGGGGGTTGAAACGCTCCACATAACGGTCTCGCTCTACCCAATCTAATTGCACGTCGATCCAGGCGGCTTCAATGATATGAGGATCATGTTTACCGGTGGTCTCGGTATCGAACACCAATGCTCGTTCAGTAAACATACTTCTTCTCCGAAAAATAACTTTGACGCCCGTAGGGCTGATCCTTAGACCCCATAGCATCGGATTTTTTCATGAACCACTCGAACTGGAAAGCTTTAATCTTTTTTATGTTCATTTATACGTATACTCCATCGTTCGAATTGAATCCTGTTGAATATCGTTGTCGATTAGAATCGATCAACACAGGAAAGCCCTAGCTCGCGGAGTGAACCATGACTAACACAATCGATGCTGTTCCCTTTGCAAAACTGACACCCGACTGCATTCTAGCGGCTCTTGAGGCTGCTGATTTTAAAGTTGATGGACGCCTTATGGCGCTGAATAGTTATGAGAACAGGGTCTATCAGTTTGGCCTTGAAGATGGGGCCATGCAGATTGCCAAGTTTTATCGACCGAATCGCTGGAGTAACTCCGCAATTTTAGAGGAACATACGTTCTCAAGAGCGCTTATGGATGCAGAACTTCCCATTGTCGCGCCCATAGCGAATCACCATGGAGAAACACTTCACACCTTTGATGACTTTCTTTTCGCCGTCTTCCCAAGACAAGGAGGTCACGCGCCAGAGCTCGATGATCCTGACATGCTGAATCGACTTGGACGCCTTATTGGCCGCATTCACTCCATTGGTACCCTAAAAGCTTATCATCACCGCCCCACACTCAATATCGAAAGCTTCGGCCAGGAGCCCAGTGATTATTTACTCAACCATCGGTGGATTCCGGATGACATTACGGACACCTACCGGAACGTCGTCACTCAAGCCTTAGAAGAAGCACAACGATGCTTTGACCGTGCGGGTGATGTCGCCTTAATCCGGATACACGGTGACTGCTATGCCGGTAATATCCTCTGCATGGGTGGTCACCCATCGCTTGTTGATTTTGATGACAGCCGCATGGGACCAGCGGTACAAGATCTCTGGATGCTTCTGCCTGGCCCCCACGATAATCGTTTAGCAAGCCTCAATGAATTGTTATCGGGCTACGAGACCTTCTTCGAATTTGATCCTCGTGAGCTTCATCTAGTGGAGGCCCTTCGGACACTCAGAATGATCCACTATTCAGCATGGCTCGCTAAACGCTGGCATGACCCTGCGTTCCCACCCACATTTCCCTGGTTCGCTCAAACGAGCTACTGGGTTGAACGCATTCAGGAGCTCAAACAACAAGTCATGACCATGAAAGAACCGGTGTATATCTAAAAATCTCGGCCTTCCTAACTGAGGAGCATAACCACCAAATCATCGGGCCCAAAACACCCTTTTCGTTGATCATTCGTGACTCACGTGCCTTACGATAAATAGATTACAGTCATATTGCATATGCATTACAAGAACTTTGCTGTTTCGACTCAATATGGCACACACAGTACTGTGCTCATATCGTTAAAAGCTCATTCCATTCAGACACATATAGGCTTAGCAACGAGCGCGAACTGGACCGGACAATCGACCAACCCTTTCAGAGCTTATTCTATTTACTGACCATGCATTCTCATCGATTTCGTCTATTCAACGTCACCCTAATCGCTTGCTTTTTGTTACTTCTTAGCTCTATAAACTCCTTTGCTGCTGAACCTGCGGGCCCTAACTACAACAATTATGCAGGCTTCTGGACACAAGCTGTAGCCGAAGGAAACCTATCATCCATAGACGATAGCTTAAGCAAAGTCAGAGCCTGGGTAGAGGGACAAGCACGATTCAACAATAACACTGAGAAAGTTGGCTCCAGTGGACAGTTCGCGTCCAATGGGAATACCGCAGGAAATATGGACTGGTATCAAGGCATGGCCAGGACTGCCCTGGGATATGCAGTCACGGACCGATTGACGGTATGGGCGGGTTATACCTATCTGCCCACCCAAAACTATGGCGCACCGTATTCGGGTGAACAGGATGTATGGCCTGCAGCGCGTTACATCTTCCCAACCCCATTCGGTAGCGTGATGCTCCGAGAAATGGTTGAATTCCGTTATCTAACGGGCGTGACCAATACACCAGCCATACGCCCACGAACCCTGATCAAATTGATTCATCCCTTCCAATTTGAACCTCGATTAGGATTTGTTCTTTGGAATGAAGCCTTTTTCAACGTGAATACGGTAACGGGTATTGGCGGGAATCAGGGCTACTCTGGGTTCAATCAGAATCGTGCGTTTGCAGGCTTCAGTTGGACGTTTAATGAAAGCGTTCGATCGGAATTCGGCTATATGGACCAGCTGATTCTCGTCTCTAAACCTGGAAATACGACAGCCTTTAACAACCTCAATGCCGTCTCCGCTTCGGTATTTGTGGGCTGGTAAATAAATAGCCAAAGTATTGAGGAGCTAACATGAACATCAAAACGTCCCGTTTTTACTTTTATAGCATAGTGTCGGTCTTTATCTTCACCTTAATCGGCTGTGCCAGCGAAATCAAACACGATCAAAGGCTCGACCAGAACAGTAACCGGATAGAAGCGCCTGTCGCGCTAGAATTAGCTGCGTCTTTGAGTGCAAATGATCTCAGTTGCCCGGTGGCTGAAGCCAAGGTACTCAAGGTCAAAGATAATGAAGGGGCGCCGTTGGGGCCTGTTTGGAGTGATTATGAAATACTCGTAGAAGGTTGTGGAAAGATGAAAACCTACAATATCGATTGTGCGGGCTATATGGATAACCCAAAGTGTTACCTGGAATAAATCAGCCCGAGGCCACACGTCAAAAGAAAACCCAGGCATCACAACCTTGGAGACAAGAACTTAATCCTCCTCTGGAAGTCCCATAGATGGGACGTTTTGATTTTTGGCAGACAATCCAGCTCAGGCTGGGTTTTTTGTATGTATGGTTTTCGTACAAAGAGCCAAGAAGCATGTGTGCGTTCTTCTACTTCCAAACAGAAGGTTGATGTCATGGCTAAAATCACGCTAATAAATCCCCGCTTTGAGACCTCTTTTTGGAGCATGAACCATTCGCTCTCAATATTTGGGCGAGAAGCGATGACACCGACCTCAGCCCTGACCCTTCTCGCAGCACTCACACCGGACCACTACGACATAGAACTCATAGACGAAGCGGTTGAGTCCATTGATTACAACAAAGTGATGTCCGCTGACATCGTTGGACTGACGGGTATGATTGTTCAAAAAGAGCGCATGCTTGAAATCGCCAAGGAGGTGAAGCGGCTGGGTAAATATCTCGTAATCGGTGGGCCTTGGGTCACCGTACAAGAAGATTATTTCGAGGGGATCGCCGATGTAATTTTTGTGGGTGAGGCAGATGTAACCTGGCCTATGTTTCTGAAGGATTGGGAAGAGAACATCATTAAGAAACGCTATGAACAGTCCGATCGAACGGATATGACCACGCTCCCCCTACCCAGAAATGATCTGTTGAAACTCGATCGCTACCTACAAGGCAGTGTACAAATGTCCAGAGGGTGCCCTTATCTATGCGAGTTTTGTGACATTATCGTTACTTTTGGGCGTAAGCCCAGGGTGAAAACGGCCGATCAGGTGATCGAGGAACTGGAAGCTTGGCGACTGGCAGGCATGGGTGCTGTCTTTTTAGTTGACGACAATATCATCGGCAATAGGAAAGCGTTAGTGCCTATCCTTGAGCGTATCGCTGAGTGGCAAAAACAGCATCGGTATATTGTTTCGCTCCATACTGAGGCTTCACTAAATCTGGCCGATGATGACGCTCTGTTGGACCTTTTTGTGGCTGCGAATATCAGAACGGTGTTTGTGGGCATTGAAACGCCGAGCCCACAGGCACTAATAGAGACCAAGAAATTTCAGAATGTGGACTCCAGAAGCCAGAGGGCAGAATTAAGCCAGCTAGAAGCCGAAGAGTTTCTTCTAAGCCGCATCTACAAAATACAAAACAAAGGCATCAAGGTCACCTGTGGTCTTATTGTAGGATTTGATTCAGACACCTCAGAGATATTCGATATACAAAGACGATTTCTTAAAAAGTCAGGGATCTTACATGCCATGTTAGGTCAGTTATCAGCCATCCCTAAAACCCCCCTCCACGCAAGACTGAAAGAAGCAGGACGATTGGATGAGAGTGAAGCAAATCCCTACGGAACCAATGTCATTCCACTTCATATGAAACGTGAAGAGTTGACACACGGATATCTGGACTTACTGAAAGAACTGTTTGAGCCAGAGGCCTATTTTGAGCGCCTTGATGACCTCTATATCAGCCGACGTTTCTATGATTTCGCAGAAAGCGTACGAGTACCGAATATTCCTAAGTGGCTACAGATAAAATATTTGATCATTTCACTTGGATACACAACGTATTTGTTTGTGAAATTAATGATGAATACTGGAAGTTGGAGGTTACGCGTCTTCTATACCCAGCGATTATTCAACTACCTATTGCACAGACCCTATCCGATGAGAGTATTGGACTATGTCATGGAAAGCGTGTGCCACCACCACTTTTATACGTTCTCACAGAACATGTCTAAAGGAAAAACTTCCGTTATTAATACGTACTGAACAGAAAAAAATCTTTTAGCATGTAGCTTTAAACAATAAAAAACCGGCCCCGGAATCCCGGAGCCGGTTTTCCCATCGCCCTTAAGAAGCGTTAATGAAACGCGTCGTAGCGAACCAACGGCCAACAAAGTGCCACATGAAGTAAATCAGTGTAGACATGAAGGCTGAGAAGAATGCAGATACAGGTGCAACGTCCTTACCG